>ENA-UOJR01001470-UOJR01001470.1-human-gut-metagenome-genome-assembly--contig:-C115P-NODE-1470-length-20716-cov-10.109191_pt1 | contig 20716 bp, 15 predicted proteins | sample MGYA00242354_ERZ723901 | MGnify/ENA metagenome assembly ERZ723901
TGAATTCTTATGGGAACTTATTTTACATGATTTATAATGCGTTTTCCCTGCGGCGTCTTTCTCCTACTTTCCCTATGGGAAAAAGCAAGGATGTAAGAGGCTAAAGAGAACTTTAGTACTATCTTACGGCTGATTACACTATAGACAGCAAACGGATTGCCCGTTCGGTGAAAGATGAAAGATAGGGTGAAAGATTCAGAAAGCATCTTTCATCGTCCAAAGTCCCGATGAATAAAGAGTTTTATAGTAGTTGGTGAAAGATGAAAGATAAAAGAGAATTTTTCCACTATGAAGAAGAAAAGCTGGCCCGATTCTTATTGAAGGAGAATCAGACCAGCCACAGAAAATAAACTAACCCCTATTGAAAACCAGTTTATAGTTTATTGTTTCTTATTTCACCTGTTGTGTCTTCAAGCGGATCACTGTGAACGAATAAGCAGGCAGTTCCTGTTTGAAGCTGGTTCCTGCTTCTATCGTATCCGTCACCGGAAGCGGAGTCGTCTCGGGTGCACCTGCCAGTACAGTCCGCGTAGCGGAAGACTGGATACCATCCATTCCCGGCAACCGGACATCCGTCTCTATGCTGACAGGCAACAGATTGACTAACTTCACAATCACATCCCCCGTCTTACTGTCACGAACGATGGAAGAACCAACACGGAGTTTTACGCGACCGTCCTGATTATCAAGGTTTATCTGTGAAGGGATGTAATGGTCGCCTGCGTGCTGACCGTACAGTTTCTGCACATAGTAACCCGTTGTCGGTCTTACTTCCCGATTGTTGAAGTAGATCAGGTCCGGATTCCACTGCGTCCGTCCGTCTTTTGCCAGCAGAGGAGCATAAGAACTCATGTGCACTACATCTCCATTCCGTTCCAAAGCAGCCAGATAAAGTGCTTCGGTCAAAGCTGTTTCCATATTCGCTCTGCGTCCGGGGATGTGAGTGGCATATTCGCCCAGATATACTTTCGTTTTTTTAGAGCGATCGTACTTGTCATAGAAGTCCTGATTGTGCAGGAACCATCCCGGAGACTGATAATAATGTTCGTCTACCATCGGAACACCGAGTTTGTCTGCCAGTTTCCAGCCTTCCACATAGTCTGTTCCCTCATTGAAAGGACCTACTGTGCCGACAACGATTATCTCCGGATATTTCTCTTTGATAGCAAGGTATATCATCGTGAAGCGTTCTTCGAAGACATCGGTGATCAAGTCTTCATTGCCGATGCCGATATATTTCAGATTGAAAGGCTTCGGATGACCGGATTCGGCACGTATCTTGCCCCATTTGGTTTTCTTTGCATCACCGTTCGCCCATTCTATCAGGTCGAGGATATCCTGAATGTAAGCACCCATCTCGCTCATCGGGATACCGCCTTGCTGACCGCCTCTCAAATCGCCATGACAGGCGGAATTCTGACAAGGTACACCTGCCGCCAGCACCGGAAGCGGTTCCGCACCTATATCTTCGCAGAACTGGAAGTATTCATAATAACCCAGTCCCATGCTCTGATGATATCCCCAAAGGTTACGGGCAGGTTTACGGGCTTCCAGCGGTCCGATAGTATTTTTCCATTGATAGATGTTCTTCAAACCGTCTCCATGAGCCACGCAGCCTCCGGGGAAACGGACAAAGCGCGGGTGCATATCGGCAAGTGTCTGGGCAAGGTCGGGACGCAAACCGTTCTTTCTGCCTTTGAATGTATTCTGCGGGAAGAGAGAAATCATATCCAGTTCGATTTCACCTGCCGATTGCGGACGAAGTTCCAGACGGGTATCGGCGGACGCTTTTGCTGTCAGCACTGCTTTATACGTTTTCCACGAACGGGAAGAGACGGTAACTGTCGTTTCACCCTGTACGGTGCCGTCAGCATCTACGAGGTGTACCAGTAGTTTTCCGGACTTGCTGCCTTCCGGAATACGGGCAAACAAGGAGAAATCATACTTCTCGCCTGCTTTCAAGGCGATTCCGTCAAAACCGGTGTTGGTCAGGGCAGCTCCCGGCTGGTTCGTCTTCAAGACGGCATAATGCGGGTTGTTCGGATGGATAGGGTCCGAAGTCGATATGGTAAAGGTGGCGTTTTCTCCTTCCAGCTTCCATGAATGGGTGCTGTTCCAGTTCTTGTCCCCTTCACGGTCGGACGGCTCGTATTCGAAGTCCCGGTTCTGGATCAGTTCGGCATACAGGCCGCCGTCGGCGGAGTAGTTGATGTCTTCGAAGAAGATACCCATCAATAAGTCGCTGATTTCTTTTGTTTCTTCCGGTTGTGCTGTGACGGTGGCTTTGACCGGTTTCAGTCCGGCAAAGCGTTCTTTATCCTGTACAGGGCGTTCGCCATACAGGGAGTTACGGTATTGGTTCCGTTCGTAGGTTTGGGTCAGTCCGTCCACTACCGACCAGGGCACTTGGCTGACAGTTCCCGTTTCTTCGTGTCCGGCAATCTTTGCTTTGACTCTTGTTCCTTCAAAATCGGAAGTCGTACGGGGATATTGCTGGGCTTCCCAGTAAATCAGGTCTTTTGATCTGGCCTGACCGTATCCATCGTGGTCGTTCAACTTCCAGACACAGAGCCATTCCCCGCCGGGGAGTTGTTTCAGATTCGGGTCGAGCATCTTCTTCTGCGATCCCCAACGGCTGTAATCGCAACGAAGATAGCCGTAGTTTCGTCCTATTTCAAACCAATGTTTTCCGTCCATGCTCCATGCAAAGCGGAGTCCGCTACGGCCGTCGTCACCTCGGGTGGCGTAGGCAAAAAGGGATACTGAATCGGGAGTAGCAGTCGTTTCATGCGTTGCGGCAAATGCGGCCGGCTGCAATGATAGTAATAATACACTAAATAGTAGAAGTAAATGTTTCATGGTATAAATTATAATATAAGATCTCTGCAAAAAAAGAGTATGTATTCACTAAAAAAGATCTGATACTCTGTTATTTCCTGTTTTCCCAATGACTTCTCAGTTTGGCGGCTTCTTCTTTTGTCAAATGGATCACCGCGCCGTGTTTGGGCGACGAGAAATTAGTCGTCTTCATCACTCCTTCGTTGAAACGTCCCAGGTTCTTGAAATTCACGAAGTCGGAAGTCTCGATGAAAGCGAAGTTATGGGGGTTGATGCCGTAGACGTCGTACATCAATACCCATTTGTCTTCTCCGATACGCTTCCAGAGGTTGGGAGCTTCGCAGGCCCTGGGTTCGAAGTCGTACCAGCGAGGGTCATATTCGTAATCACCGTTGATGCGGTCTGACACGGCCTGTTTGATTCCGGCGCCTCCGTCGTGCGAAACGTAGAACATGCGATACCGGTCGCCTACCTTGGTGATGTCACCGTCGATAGCCGATATTTTCTCGTTGGGATACTCGAAGAGGATTTGCGGGAGTGTCTCTATCCGGTCGAAGTCATCATTGACATAGACATAGTACAGTTTGTTCGCCTCGTTCTTGAAACGCATGGTGAAGTAAATCATCAGTTTACCTTTCTTGTCATCGTAAGTCACTTCGGGCGCCCATACGCAGCCGATTTCACCCAAGCCTGCCGATAACAGGTCGAAACGGGCATTGGTACGTTTCCAGTTGATCAGGTCCCACGATTTCATCAGTACGAGTCCGCGGTTGTTTCCCCAGCCGTATTCTTTTCCGTCACGTTCCCATTCGGTATCACGGAAGCCGTCTTTCTGCGCATAGATGTGCAGGTCGGTCATGGAAAGGTAGAAAGCTCCGTCCGGTCCGCGGAAGATGTGCGGGTCACGGATACCTTTTTGCAGGGCGATGGTATCTCCGGCGATCACCGGTTTGCCGTCGTTCAAGGCAGTAAATGTATATCCGTCGTCACTGACGGCCATATAAAGGCTGTGCGTCTCGTCTTTATGGAAGACCATCAAGTAAGCCCCCATGTCCTTTTCCTGCGGGATGGCGTTACGGTAACGGAACTGACGGAAGCCGGCGCTGCCTTTTCCGGAGGAAAGCAGTCCGATGCGTAAAGCGTAGAAGCCGCCGTAGTTGTTATGGTGCAACTGAGATACATCCATGTTTTCTACCAGCGTAGTCCATTCCTTGCCGTCCTTGCTGACTGCCATCCGGACACTGTTTCCCTGATTCTGTATCTTGGCGAGGAAGCGTTTGCCCAACTTATTAGGGAGGGTAAAGCTGTTTTCCGCGTTTCTGTAGATAGTGAAGTTCTTTCCGTCGGACACGACTCCAGCGTATGCCTTTTCGCTGTAATATAGAAGAAGTCCGGCTGTGTTACCCTTGCCTACGTTGACTTCCACCTGTGTTTCGTAATTCTTGTCTTCAGCGGTGGCCAGCAGTAAGCGGGCATCGGAAGGGGTACTTCCTTTCGCATCTATCCATAAGGTCTGTTTCTTGAAGCTGAGCGACTGAGGGGCATATTCTTTCCAAAAAGTCCATTGGAGTCCCGGTTCCGGTCCTTCAAAGTCATCCGAGAGGTCTAGTCCGTGTTTGATGGACGGATCGGTCTTGACAGGGGTGGCGGTGGATTTGGTACGATACCATCCGTCGGCGGTCCATTCAATCGGTTCGATGAGGGTGGAGCGTCCCAAGGTGTGATAGCCTTTGGCATAGGCATGATATACGATCCACCAGTTGCCGTTCACATCGTCGATCAGTGTGCCGTGTCCTTTCGACCACCAGTTGTCATGGGCGCTATAGGTATGCACTACCGGATTATAGGGAGAATTTTCCCACGGTCCGGTGACACTCTTCGAACGGGCGGCAACTGCCATGTGGCTTGTTGCCGGACCGGCCGTTCCTCCCTGTGCGGAAGTCAGGTAATAATAACCATTATGATAATTCAGCTTCGGCGATTCCAGACACATACATTCTGTTTCCCAGTGATTGGGATATCGCCAGCCTTCGTACACTTTCTGTTTTTGGCCGATGGTGGCCAGTCCGTCGTCCGTCAGTCGGATGACTTCTCCTTTGTCAACATATAAATATCTGTTCCCCTCCTGATCGGCTATGTGTCCGGGGTCGATGCCACTCACTTTCAGGTCGATGGGTTTGCTCCACGGGCCCTTGATGTCATTTGCCCAGATCACCCAGTTTGTTCCTTTGGCCGGATAATAGATGTAGTATTTTCCTTTGTACTTCAATAAGTCGGGTGCCATTGCAGAGCCTTCGTATTCGGGCATTACGCGGCAGACGGTTTCCCAGTTCATCAAGTCACGGGAGTGCCAGATGAGGAATCCGGGAGCGTAGTAAAAAGGAGAATGAGTCATGTAATAATCCTCGCCATCGCGCATGACAGAAGGGTCCGGATAGTCACCCGATAAAACGACTTTCGGGTATTCTTGCGAATAGGCCTGTACTGTTGCACAGACAAGCAAAATGAACAACAGGAGTTTTTTCATGGTATTTATTTATGGGATATTAGATGGTGCATTGACGGCTTTACATCTTGTCGGGCTTGCCGTAGGCCTTGTACAAGCGTTTCAGTTCCTTGTCAGTAATTGGCATTACAGTGCCGTGGCGCGGATGGAAGTCCATGCTAATGGCATTGTCTATGACTTTGAAATTCTCCAAATCGGTGCTTTCCGTAAACTGATACTTGCCTTTCATATATACATCGTACATCAGGATGTACTTGTCCGTACCTATCAGCGGGAAGATGCCGGCACCTTCTACAGCTTCTTTCGTCTGTTGCTTATAATCTTCCGATTCTGTCCATTGTCCGGAAGTCAGGGAGGCGGTGGTTGCTTTTTTAATTCCATTGCCGTCTCCTTCCGTTTTATAGAACAGGTGGTAAAGTCCGTCTTTATAAATGATGTCTCCGTCAATACAGGATTTGCCATTCTTCGGGAGGAACAAAGTTTTGGGTTCTCCTTCTATATCGGTGAAATCTTTGTTAGCGTATGCGTAATAAATAATGTCCGGGCCATTACCATGCTGCATTGACCAGTAGACCATGTATTTCTTCGCTTCTTTATCATAAATAGTTTGCGGTGCCCATACCCGCTTCAAATCTTCCTGATTCGGGTATTTCTTCTGGATATTCACGATGTTGGAGGTCCAGTTGACGAGATCTTTCGATTTCAACAGTACCATGGCACGGTTGGAACTCCATCCGTTGCCGGAGACCATGTCGGTTACGACCATGTAAAATGTCTTTCCGTCTTCACAACGAAGAATGTGCGGGTCACGCACTCCACCCGTAGAACTGATTTCACGGGAATCGATGACCGGTTGGTTTCCGTTTAATGCATAGTAGTTGTATCCATCGGGGCTGACAGCCATCCGGATGGCTTCCTCACTCATCCTGTTTCCGGTGAAATAGACAAACAGGTAGGCAGATTGCTGGCTGTATCCTGTCAGCACTCCTACTAAAAGGAATGCCAGGAGTAAAGTATACTTTTTCATATTCATTTGAGAGCGAATGCTTATTTATTAATACTTGAAATCAGACGGTTTCACATAGACGCGGTATTCACGGATCATGCCCGGATAGTCCTTCTCGGCACGGGGCAGATAACGGAAGCCGGTTACTGTTTCCACTTTGCTCAGGTCGATTACCAGTTGGTGGGGATAAGCGACATTGTCAACAGTCATCCAGAAAGTGGATTCCTGCAAGTCGAATATCTTATCCGCCGTACGGTTTCCGCTGCGTGTCTCTTCGCTATCGGCATAACGGATTTTCCAATGTTCGCGGGATACGGGTTTGCCGTCGGCTCCCAGCACATCGAACTCTGCAATAGCGGCAATATTGTTATTGGCTTGCGGAGAGAGTGCTTCCAGACAGAAGAAACGTCCTTTCACCGGAGCGGCGAAACGTACTTCCTGCCAGCCGTTGCCCGGAGTGAAGGCTCCTTCGTGCGCAACCTTTTCTCCTGTCAGCTTCAACTTTTCTCCATCCTTGCGGTGTGTTTCCGGCGCTTTCTCGCGGAGTACGTCGAGGATCGGTTTCTTCAGACCTTTGATTGATGATTTCGTCGGACCTTTCAGGTCGAGGACGAGGATTTCATTCTCGCCTTCTTTCAGCCAGCAGCCCGGTATGAAAAGTGTCTGTTGGGGACCGATTTCCCAGAAACGTCCCATCGCATGACCGTTCACCCATACCATACCTTTGCCCCATGTGCTCATGTCGAGGAAAGTGTCGCCTACTTTATCGAGTTTGAAAGATGATCGATAGTAAGCGGGCATAGTCGGTAATATCTTCGTATCCTTGTAGTTCTTGTTCTTGATAAATGAGTAGTCTACGGGGAAGTTATATACAGTCCAGTTCTTCAGTTCTTTCACCTGATTGCCCGAAAGGAGTTCTACCTTTTCGGTGATTCCCTTCCGGTCGTGGATGGACTTATCAAAGTTGACACGTCCCATTGCCTCTACCAGAATATCCAGTTGCGTACCTTTCTTCAAGGCCGGCAAGATAGTGGTAAATTCTCCTTTGCGGCGGTCGAGACGGGCCAGCAGCTTGCCATCAGCGTAGATTTGTGCCCAGTCGTGCACTTCGGTGATTTTCAATGTAGTGCCTGAGGTTACTGCTTCGGGCAATGTGGTACGGTACAGGATTGTTCCCCACCCTTGGTTGAATTGCTCCATCGGCTGGATATCCACCGACTGCTTGGCATCCGGCAAGTTGGAGAAAAGCGGAGCTACTTTGGTAAAATGAAATTCGGGTACTTCAATGACCGGCATTGCAGCAGGGACTTCCGGCAGTGCTTCACCGGCAGGAAGATACGTTTTCAGCAGGTCGCGGAGGAGATAGTATTTCTCTGTCGTCCATCCGGCTTCGCTGATCGGGGCATCGTAGTCGTAAGAACTGCACATAGCGGAGTAGGCAGGATTGTTGGCACCACCCCAATGTCCGAAAGTCGTTCCTCCGTGAGTCATATAAAGGCTGAAGGAGATGTTGCGGTCGAGCATTTCTTTGATGCCCTGTACCATATCTTTGGCAGGACGTGTTTCATGTTTCCGTCCCCAGTGGTCGAACCATCCGCTCCAGAACTCGCTGCACATCAACGGAGTTTCCGGACGAAGTTCTTTCAGTTTCTTGAATTGCTGGTCTATATTGGCGCCTGTTCCGAAGTTGATGGTCCAGATCAGGTCGTCAAGTGCATTCCGTGTAAAGTTACTGCTCCAGTCGCATTGGAAGAGAGGTACATCGGTAAAACCGGATTCGCGCACCAAGTCGCGTACGGCAGAAACATAAGGCTTGTCAGTGCCGTAAGAACCGTATTCGTTCTCCACCTGCACCATGATAATATTTCCGCCCTTATTTACCTGTAGCGGCGCCAGTTGCTTACCGACTTCTTTCATGAAGATGCCTACCCGTTCCATATAATAAGGATCGAGCGTGCGCAGTGCCACATCTTTCTTCTTCAACAACCACCAGGGCAGGCCGCCCATTTCCCATTCCGCACACACATACGGACCGGGGCGGACGATGACATACATTCCGTGTTTCTGAGCGGCACGACAGAAGGCAGCGATATCATTCTGACCTGTAAAGTCAAACTTGCCTTCTTCCTGTTCGTGTATATTCCAGAAGATATAAATACAAATAGTGTTCATTCCCAACGCCTTACACATCTCAATACGATGATCCCAATAGGCTTGCGGAATACGGGTATAGTGCAGTTCGGCAGCTTTTACTACGAACGGCTTCCCGTCCAGCAAGAAAGTATTCTTGCCTGCCTCAAACTTACGGGCAGTAGTCTGCGCCTCTGCACTACTGAAAAAGATGACTGTAAAAAGTACTAGTAAAGCAATAAATCTGTGTCTCATGGCTTTTATCTCAATATAGAATTATAATTATATATAGTATACGGCAAAGATAGGCGATTCACCTAAACCGCAGGTACCAATTATCATTCAAAAAAGGTTAGAAATAAAGCAAAATCCCCTGAGACAGATTATTTTTAAAGGAAATACGACCTTTTGTTGACAGGTTACTTGTGTCTGTACCCGCCCCTCCGGTCGATTTCCTTTATAGTATGAATGTTTTTCTTTCTTGTGTTTTTTCTTCCATTTAGAAGAGTTTTCTTCTCCTCAGAGCTGTTTTTATAATCCAGCCCCGATGAATCAATTATCTTCTTCGTCTTTAAACATTTGTTTAATTAGATCAATATTATCATCATAATCATTACCCGATAAAGTGATGACATCTGCCAAACCTACAATATTCGAATCTGAATCATAAGTGGTCAGCAAACAGTACATTTCACGTCCTGTGGCGTCTTCTTCAATATGAAGTTGTACCGGTTCACTTCTTCCTCCGGGAAGGTCTGCCAGATATTCAAAGTTCCTGGATAAGAAAGCTTCCACTATCTTCGCAGGGTTTGTCTCATCACGCTTAAACTTCTTGACTCCCAAACTCTTGACTTTTCCTCCACTTTGAAAGTTGTATATATCAAAGTTATTCAGATAGGCAGCTATCAGGCAAACCAGTGTCATGATGATTCCGGCTGTACGCACCAACCAGCCTGCCAATGGAAGCAAACCGGGAAAATAGCCAGAACGGCTCCTACCACGGCCAAACCTAAATATAACACAGGTTTCAGATTGTTCTTTCTTTTTTCAAATTTAGTCGGGTTGGCGGCATAATACTCGCTGATGTAACTGTAGTACTTGTTGTTCTTTTGTTCCATAATTATGTGTTTTTGTGATTAAACTATCTTGATCAATTTACCATTTGATTTGCACCCAAGGGCTCTTAGGATTAGACAACAGATCGTCTGCCATTCCCTTCATTCCTAAATTGTGAGCATTGGTCCCTCCCCAGATAGCCCTGCCAATAACATAACTCATCGCCATATCGTGCCATGATGTAAAAGAAGAATGAGCCAGTTCATACGCCTTGTCGATATAATTCCACGCTTCCATTTCTGAGATATATTTCATATCGCAGCAGGCACGGGCAACAAAATTAATTCTGCCGGCATCCCAGCCAATCACTCCATAGCGGGCTATATCTTCTTTAGAAGTAATCACTTCATAAGCTATCAACTCCTCATAGACCTCTTTCAAATTTTGCAGTTGCCCGACAGCTTTTTCATAATCTTCCTGACTCTCCATGTTCTGCTGGAAAATATCGTCTTGCGCATTTTCATCGTCAAGCAAAAAAGCCTCATAAACAAACGGAAAGTAGTAATCGTAACCTTTCCGGCACAAATCATCCAATGTTTCGCGGGCATCATGAGCATTATTTATTCCCCACCATTCACCAAGAATAGTAGGCAACTTATCTTTGATATCCAACGAGAGAGTGTTCAGATATCCGCCTTGCTGCAAGGCATACAATGAACCTATAGACAGTTTTTTATACTGTTCTACGGATAATTTTGATTTTGATTTAAAACGAGGCCCCCGAAAAGCTCTTATAATAGTACGGACAAATGGCCATACCTTCATATAAAGAAAAGAAAGGACCATTACTCCGCCTACGACCCAAGGCATCCAACTCATGTCTGTCATAAATAGTGTTTTTGTTTTATTGTTAATACTAATTCAATCTTAATTCCTCTGCCACTTTGCAGGACAGGCTGATATCATTATATATGTCCTCAAGCAGCTTCCCGTCATTCAACGCACTTGGACGCACACATAAAAAACCGGAAGGCATCACGGCGGCATAGTAGAAAGTACCTCTGCTGAACGAAAGCATGATATCACATCCGAAAGTCTGGTGCAGCGCCGTCATATGACGCATCATCGCAGGAGTGAGCAACATACGTGCTTCTACTTCATCATCGGCATAAACGGCAAAATAGTTCTCAAACTCCTGATCTTCCAATTGCACCAGTCGGGCACTATAGCGCTTCTTCAACCCCTGGATATTCTTCGCCAGATATCCGATCTTTTGTTCCAGGTGATCGGGCAATATGATAATATTTCCTTTGAATCGCTTGTCTATCTTACACCAGCCAAACATCCCCCGAAAATTGTGCGGACTGCTATCCAGCCGCGAAGCAAACAGCGGACGAAGCACAAAACGGTAGATCATGACAAAATATCCCAATACAGGATTGTACTGCAACTTGTTCAACAGCCCGTAAGACACGCCGATATCCGCCACGTGCAAAGAGTACTCGCCGTGCGGAAACTGGATATATCCATACGTATTGGCTGCCAGTGCCGGATCAGAAAAAGAGACGGAAAAGAGTTTGCTGTCTCTCAATATCCGGCTGTCTACCTGAGAGGAAGCCGAGAAATAAACGGTAGGAAACAGAGTAGACATAATGTGCTGCATAGCCTCCGACTCCCGTTCCTGAAAGTTAGTCATACAGCGGGTGAAAACGAAGTTGACCACTATAAATCCGATGAATACAGGTATTATATACTGTGTGAACTGCATATAATCCTCCAGACCTATATAAGATACAAGCGCACCGCCAAACAGCACAAACATAAACCAGCAGAATACAAAAAGATAAACTGCAATACTTCCTGTTCGTACCACCTTTCTCCAGCCATTTACCCGTAAAAGCTCCGAATGAAGCTGTTCTGATAATTTCTTAAAATCAATTGTGTCCATATTCATATTATCTGAGAAGTTCGGCGACATTTACATTCTGTTGTTCCGGTTCGGGGATATCAATCAGTTCTTCCTGCCGGTGACCTTGCTGACGGGCAACAACGGAAGAAGGAAACATCTCGATGGTATTATTGTAGTCTGTTACTGCCGCATTATAGGTACGCCGGATGGCTTGCAGTTGCAGTTCCATGCCCTCAATGCTGTTTTGTAGGCGATGGAATTGTTCATTTGCTTTCAGTTCAGGGTAATTCTCGACCGACAACTGTAATTTTGATAACAGGCCGGACAGCTCATTACCATTTTTTATTTGTTCGGCTTCCTGTGAAGGTGGGAAAGAATGTGAACGAAGTTCCGTGATGCGGGTAAGAATTTCATTTTCATGCCCCATATATGACTTAACGGCGGCCACCAAATTAGGTATCATGTCATTCCGCTGCTTTAATGCCACGCAAATACCGCTACGACATTGCTTCACCCTGTTTCGCTTAGCTATCAAATTGTTGACTGCCCAGATATACCAAAGTGCGATTAACAGTATAAGTCCCGATCCAAAATATATAATTCCCATGCTTTTACTTTTGTGTGTATATCAGTTTTCAATAGTTATATCGTAGCTATTAAGACACAGGCAAAAGTAAACAGCATCCCACAAATTTGCAAACAAAGAGGGGGTATAAATACAAGTAAGCAAAAATCAGATAATATGTTAATTAATAAAGCATTAGTTAGGCAGAAGACGGGGTATAACAGGGTATATTTATAAAATTCAAGGGGTAGTATTATAGTAATGGTCAGAAGATGATACCCATTTTATGTCCATCATCTCCTGACCATTACTTAAGTCTGTTCAAAGCCAGTGTCCTACAATCCGCTGAAATCGACTCCCTCAAATACCAGTGAAGGGATTCGCCAGGAAGAGTTCAGACGCGGGTCGTTTCCGGTTGCAACCAACGAGTTCCACAAGGTAATCAGGTTACCGGTAACATTCATTTCAGATACCGGCTGCGTCAGTTTTCCGTTCTCGATCAGGAAGCCTTCGATACCATAAGAGAAATCTCCGGTCGAACTGTTGTTGTTACCACCATTAAAGCCCGTAACGAGGATACCTTTTTCCACTCCGGCAATCAGTCCATCCAAATTCTTATCTCCCGTTTCCATGACCAAAATAGATGAACCGCTGATAGTCGGATCGACTCCCATCTTCTTAGCATTGTAGGTATCAATGAAATAGGTATTCAGTACTCCCTTGTCAAAGATGGAGCGACGTTCCGTAGCAATACCTTCGTTGTCGAAGTAGCGGGCGCCGGAGGCTTTCACCAAATGAGGTTCGTCCGTCAGAGTCAGCCGGTCACTAGCTATCTTTTCATTCAATTTATTTAATAAGAATGAGTTTTTCTGTTGCAAAGCCGAGCCGTTCAGCGCACTCATCATCGGACTTAGCAAACGGCTGGAATTCATCGGATCGACCACCATCGTATATTTGCCGGACTGTACTTTCTTTTGTCCCAGTTTGCATAATACACGTTCCAGCGCTTTCTGACCGATTCCTTTCTTAATCAGATCGTTCATATAAAGCGACGACTCATACCAATAAGCAGAAGGACGCGCCTCGCCTTCCCCTCTGATCGTGATGTCGGCAGAAAGTGAGTACCACGTACTTTTTGTTTCTCCTTCGAAACCGTTGCTGATCAGGCGGTAAGCAAAGTCCTCGCCATCGCCATAGGAAGAGCCGACGGAGATGATCCGTTCATCCTTGCCTAGTGCTTCTTCCGCTACGGCTTTCGCCATCTCTATTTTATCGTCCGGATTTAAGGATGCGAACTTGGCATCATATAGTTTCAAATCCGGTTTTCCACCTTTATAGTAACGGGAAGGGTCTGCCAATACACGCGCCTCATCTTTAGCCAGATAGCGTGTAGAGTCTATTCCGTTTTTGATAAATGTTTCGAGTTCTTTCCGGTTCAGGCGGTTGGTAGAGATACTACCGTAACGTCCGTCCACATACAGGGAAAGGCTTAATCCGCCTTCCGATGCCTGTTGCAATCTGTCCATCTTCGCGTCGCGCAGTTCGAAAGAAGTGTTCGAAGAAGAGTATAAAAGGACTTTTGCTGCCTGGCAGCCATTCTTCAAGGCGTAGTCCATCGCCCACTGTGCCAGTTTCTTATTTTCGTCTGTAATCATAGGTTCGTCTTTTTAAAGTAAGCATTTACTTCTAGTTCTCTCCACCGACAGTCAGTTTGCTAACCAAGGCTGAAGGCATACCGCAAGTCACCGGACAGGATTGTCCGTCTTTTCCGCAAGTCCATGTACCGTTGTCGATCTTCGCGTTGGTAGCTACCATCGTGATATCCGCCAAAGCTTTCGGACCGTTACCGATAATATTAATGTCCTTGATCGGTTGCGTCAGTTTACCGTCTTCGATCATGTAGCCCGACTTCACAAAGAATGTAAAGTCTCCGGCGCCGATCTGTACCTGACCGTTCGTAAAGTTATCTACAAAGATTCCCTTCTTTACAGAAGAAATGATATCCGATTCACTCACATTTCCGGCTTCCATATATGTAGCACGCATACGGGGTATCGGCATATTGCGGAACGATTCGCGACGTCCGTTGCCGGTTGGTTCCACTCCGTAGTGCTTTGCACTGATACGGTCGTGCAGATAACTAGTCAGTACTCCGTCTTTAATCAGATAAGTTTTCTGTCCTTCGGCACCTTCATCGTCGAAGTTCACCGAACCCCGATTGAACGGAATCGTACCGTCATCCACCACGTTGATATGTTCGTTGCAGACTTTCTTATTCAGCTGATCGGCAAATATGGAAACATTCTTCCGGTTAAAGTCCGCCTCAAAAGTATGTCCGATAGCCTCGTGAAGCAAGATGCCCGATCCTCCGGCACCCATGACGACAGGCATTTCACCGCCTTTGGGTTTGATAGCCTTGAACAGAAGAGAAGTCTGGTCTACCGCTTCGCGGGCAATTACGTCCACTACCTCGTCCGACAGGAAATCGAATCCTCTGCGGTAAGCACGGGCAGCGTAGCCGTTCTCCGTCTTTCCGTCTTCTTCCATGATGCACACTGCCCCCAGCGTCACCATCGGACGGTAATCGTAGAACATCACTCCCTCCGAGTTGCAGAAGAAGATATGCGAAGTGGTATCGCTCTGACTTGCCTGTACTTTATGTACCCGTTTGTCCAAGGCGAAAATCCGATCGTTCAGTTTTTGCAGATAAGGCATCTTATCTTTCAGGCTGACTTCCTCCCACGGGGAAGCAACGGTATAGTAGTTCTTCTTCAGTTCCTTTTCGGTGAGATTCAGCGGTTTGTTGCCTTTGTTGGCAGAAGCGATGCGAGCGGCAGTACGGGCAGCTTTCAGCATATCCTCCACAGTAATATTCTCCACGTAGGCATAGCCACTCTGGTCTCCAATCAGTACACGGACTCCGACTCCATAGTCAATATTCGAATAGCTGTTGTTCACTGCACCATCCATCAGGCGGATGCTGTTGGATATCGTGTGTTCAAAGAAAAGGTCGGCATAATCGCCTCCTTTCTCCAATGCTGCGGCAAGCACCTTCTTCAAGTCTGCCTCGCTTACTCCGAAATGATTCATAGCCAAAGCAACTGCTGCTTTCTTGTCAGCTCCTTCGCCACCCAATGCACCCGGGGTAGTCAGAGCCATAGCAGAACCTGTCGCCAATGATCCGAGTAAAGCTATACCTCCGGTTTTTAGAAAATTTCGTCTGTCCATGTTCACTTATATTTAGTTTCAGTTTTCCTTTGTCAGCAGACTTTCCAGTTCTTCGGCATTCAGACGGAGATAGAATTGTCCGCGATAAGCTACAGAAATAGCTCCTGTCTCTTCGGAGACGATGATAGCATGCGCATCCGATTTCTGCGAGATGCCCATAGCCGCACGGTGACGCAAGCCCAGTTCTTTCGGGATGTTCAGGTCGTGAGAGACGGGCAGGATACAGCCTGCGGCTTTGATCCGCTTTTTGCTGATAACCATTGCCCCGTCGTGCAGAGGACTGTTCTTGAAAAATATATTCTCAATCAAGCGCTGGCTGATGGCCGCATCTATAATTTCTCCCGTACGGACCACTTCGTCCAGCGGAGTGGTATGCTCGATCACGATCAATGCGCCTACTTTCTGCTTTCCCATGCTCAGGCAAGCCATTACCACCGGCATGATGTCGTCATGTTTCAAGGCTTCTTTCCTCGCCCCGCTAAAAAAATGTGCCAGCGCACTGACGTGACGATGAGAGCCCAGCGTCAAGAGGAAGCGACGAATCTCATCCTGAAAAAGGACAATCAAAGCAATCACACCCACATTCATCAAGGTATCGAATATGGAGCCCAGCAGTTTCATCTCCAGAATCTGAGTGACCACCAGCCAGATCAGGATAAAAACCAGAATGCCGGTAAAAACCTTGATAGAACCGGAGGCCTTCATCAGTTTGTAGGTGTAGTACAACAGAAGGGCGACCAGCAGTACATCGATAAAATCTTTTATGCCAACGTCAAAAAACACGGTACTTATTACTTATTACAAGTTATTAATTCACAAACGACAAGAGAGTATCACCAACGGATAATGCCATTCTATCATTTGCCATATTCACTCTCAGTTCTCAGTTTATCCACAATCCGGACGGCTTCCACCGCTTCGCGCACGTCATGCACCCGAAGAATGTTCGCTCCTTTCATTAACGCAACGGTATCCAGTACGGTTGTTCCATTCAATGAATCCTGCGGAGTTCCTCCCAATAGTTTATAAATCATTGATTTCCGGGAAACGCCGACTAACAGCGGAAGTTCGAAGATGCTGAACTCTTCCAGGTGAGCCATCAGCTCATAGTTATGCTCCAGGGTCTTTCCAAAACCAAAACCCGGATCGAGTATAATGTCTTTCAAACCCAAGTCACGAAGTTGTTGCACCTTGCGGGCAAAGTACATGAACACTTCCTTCATCAGATTGTCATAATGGGGTTCTTTCTGCATATTTTGGGGAGTTCCCTGCATGTGCATCATGATATAAGGTACTCCCAAGCGGGCTACAGTCTCAAACATCCGGTGGTCCATCTCACCGGCAGCGATATCATTGACGATAGCCACGCCATACTCCGTCACACACTGTTCGGCTACATCCGCCCGGAAAGTATCGACCGAAACGATAGCATCCGGATGGTTCCGGTTTACGATCTCCAGTCCGGTACGTAAGCGGTTCATTTCTTCTTCGGCGGTGATGTGTTCGGCGTTCGGACGCGAGGAGTAAGCTCCGATATCAATAATAGAGGCCCCTTCATCGATGATCTGCCGTGCCCTCGCTGCAATTTCCTCCTGCGTCTGCATCCGGCTGCCGGAATAAAAAGAATCGGGTGTCACATTGAGAATACCCATCACTTGCGGAGTGGCAAGATCGAGCAGACGTCCTTTCACATTTATATAAGTTGGAGAGATCAATTTCATTCTTGATTATATTCCAGTTAGACTGTTGCAAATGTAGATAAAAAAAGCAAGTATTCGTATTAAAATTAGGAAATAAACGTATATTTGCAATCAATAGCAATCAATAGAACTACCGAAAACGAATGCCATGAGCCGATTGTCCCGAATTATCTTAGGATACCTTGTCTCTTTTTTGTTCATCGTTATTCCTGCAAAAGCCCAGAAAGAAGCTGAAGTTTATAACGTTGATTCCTCTTTGTATGCCTACTATCAGCGTTGCCAGGAACATTTGCTGGAACCGGTCGTGCTGAGTATGTCCGATACGCTGTTCCGTATGGCTACCGGGCAAAACGACCAGCGTATGCAGGCAGTAGCTCTCTCCACCCGGCTGGACTATTATTATTACCAGGCCAATAACGAAGACAGCATCGTTTTTTATACTAATAAGGTAAAACAATTCGCAAAAGAGATACAGCAATCCAAGTACTACTATTTCGCCTGGGCCAACCGGCTGATTCTATATTACCTGAAAACCGGAAGAAGCAACATCGCCCTCTATGAAGCCGAAAAAGTGCTGAAAGAGGCACAAGCCGAGGACAACAAGACCGGGCTCATGTACTGCTACAACATCATGTCGCAGATTTACACAATCAAGAACTTTGATCTCATGGCATCCGAATGGCGCGTGAAAGAAATCGAACTGACCGAAAAATACAAATTAGAAAACTATAACATCAGTAATACTTACGCCCAACTTGCCAATTACTATACTATGCATCATCAGCCGGAACTGGCACTGGAAGCACTGGGAAAAGCTGTTAAAACAGCCAACTCCGCCAGTCATAAAATACTGGCAAAGCTGACATATGTAGAGTATTACAGTGAATTCGGCGATTTTCCGGCAGCTGAAAAGATACTGAAAGAATGCAGGGAACTGTTCGATCAGGACAAAAGACTGGACTCACTCAAAAAAAGGTTTTACCGCACAGAGGCTTTCTACTACCAGCGCAGCAAACAGTTCGCCAAAGCATTGGAAGCTGCCGAAAAGCAGAAAGCTGAAGAACAACGGCTGAATGAGTACGCCATGAGCAGCGAACAATACCGCCTCAAAGGAGAAATCTACAGACAGATGGGCAGGCCGGATGAAGCGGTGAAGTTTCTGAAAAAGTATATTGAAGCAGACGATTCTTTGAAAATAGCCAATGAACAACTGGCGAGCAGTGAATTTGCCACGCTGCTAAATGTAGAAAAGCTCAATACAGAGAAAAAGGAATTAATGCTCCGGACAAAAGAAAAGGAGTTGAGCAATAAAACGACGCTGATTTTTTCATTGATCATCCTGTTGGCCATCCTCTTCCTGTTCTTATATCGGGAAAGCCGTCTGAACCGGAAGCTGAAGGCATCGGAAAGTGAATTAAGAAATAAGAACGAAGAACTGACTTATTCGAGAGAAGAACTGCGCAAAGCCAGAGATCAGGCAGAAGCGACCAGCCAGATGAAAACGACTTTTATTCAGAGTATGTCTCACGAAATACGGACACCGCTCAATTCGATCATAGGCTTCTCACAAGTATTAAGTGACCACTACGGCAATGAGGAAACGAAAGAATTCGTCAACATCATCAAAGCCAACACGGACGATCTGCTTCGACTCGTGACCGATGTGCTCGCATTATCGGAGCTCGACCAATATAACAAGCTCCCTACAAATATCCAAACGGACATCAATATGATCTGCCAGCTATCTATCGAAGTAGCTAAAATGCAGAAACAAGATACAGTCGAATTCCTTTTCAAACCGGAAAGGGAGAAACTAATCATACTCAGCAATCCGGAACGCATTTCGCAGTTACTTGCCAATCTGGCACACAATGCGATCAAGTTCACGACTCATGGCAGCATCGAACTGACTTATTCGGTATTGGAAGCAGAAAATAAACTCGAGATCAGCGTTACCGACACCGGTATAGGAATCCCTAAGGAGAAACAGGAAAAAGTATTCGAACGCTTCTACAAAATGAACTCCTTCTCACAGGGCACGGGCCTCGGACTGTCGATCAGCCGGACGATTGCCGAAAAGTTAGGAGGCAGCCTCCACATCGATTCATCCTATACGGACGGGTGCCGGATGGTGCTGACTCTTCCTCTGGTATATGTTGAGTAAAAAACGCTTCCGACCGATACCAAATCCGAAAGAATAGCCTATCTTTGCAACATTTAAAAATAAAAGCTCAGGCTATGAAACTTTCTGCTCTTTACCAGATATTTCTGGATTGCCAATTAGTGACGACCGATAGTCGGAACTGTCCGGAAGGGTCACTGTTTATCGCTCTGAAAGGCGAATCATTCAATGGAAACGCTTTTGCCGGAAAAGCATTGGAAACCGGTTGCGCCTATGCTGTCATCGACGAACCCGAATACGCGATTGAAGGCGATCAACGATATATACTCGTAGACGACTGCCTGCAAACATTGCAGCAGCTTGCCAATTACCATCGCCGCCAGCTGGGTACACGAGTAATCGGTATCACTGGTACCAACGGCAAGACGACTACGAAGGAACTGATCTCCGCCGTACTCTCTCAGAGCCACAACATTCTTTATACGCTAGGTAATCTGAACAACCACATCGGCGTGCCCTCTACCCTGCTCCGCCTGAAAGCGGAACACGACCTTGCCGTCATCGAGATGGGCGCCAATCATCCGGGAGAAATCAAATTCCTCAGTGAAATTGTAGAGCCGGACTGCGGTATCATCACCAATGTAGGCAAAGCCCATCTGGAAGGCTTCGGTTCTTTCGAAGGTGTGATAAAAACCAAAGGAGAACTTTATGAATTTCTCCGTAAGAAAGAAGGTTCTACCGTCTTTATCCATCACGACAATGCTTATCTGATGAACATTGCCGAAGGACTGAACCTGATCCCTTACGGCACCGAAGATGACCTTTACGTAAACGGACGAATCACCGGCAACTCCCCTTATCTCACATTCGAATGGAAAGCGGGCAAGGATGGTAAATCCTATCAGGTTCAGACGCAACTGATCGGAGAATACAACTTCCCCAATGCACTGGCTGCCATCACCATCGGTCGCTTCTTCGGAGTGGAAGATGTAAAGATCAACGAAGCCTTAGCCGGATATACACCGCAGAACAATCGCTCGCAACTAAAGAAAACGGACGATAACACACTGATCATCGACGCATACAACGCCAATCCGACCAGTATGATGGCTGCCTTACAGAACTTCCGCAACATGGAAGTTCCTCACAAAATGCTCATCCTTGGTGATATGCGCGAACTGGGTGCCGAAAGTGCTGCCGAACATCAGAAGATAGCAGACTACCTCAAAGAATGCGCGTTCGAAAAAGTATGGCTGGTAGGAGATCAGTTTGCAGTAGCAGAGCACTCCTTCCAAACCTATCCCAACGTACAGGAAGTAATAAAGGAACTGGAAGCCGACAAGCCGAAAGGATACACTATCCTGATCAAAGGGTCCAACGGAATTAAACTCAGTTCGGTTGTAGATTATCTATAATATCGCTGTTAATTTCTCAAAGTATTTGCTTTGAGAAAAAATACACCTACCACTCTGACTTTCAGCCAAGGGTTGACTAAAAAGTCGGTAGTATCTCCAATTCCCCTCCCTTCGGGAAGGAGGGGTGGCTGAAAGCCGGGGTGGTAGGTAAAACAAGGTTATCTATAATTTGCTATGAATGAAAGAATTATGTATTCACCTACCACCTCCCCCTACGGGTACTCCTCCTTCCCGAAGGAGG
>ENA-UOJR01001490-UOJR01001490.1-human-gut-metagenome-genome-assembly--contig:-C115P-NODE-1490-length-20491-cov-43.227931_pt1 | contig 20491 bp, 16 predicted proteins | sample MGYA00242354_ERZ723901 | MGnify/ENA metagenome assembly ERZ723901
TCGGCTCGAGCAGCGTCGGGCCGGCCTTCTGGCAGGCCTCCTTGAAGGCCATGGAGCCGGCGATCTTGAACGCCATTTCAGAGGAGTCGACCTCGTGATAAGAACCATCGTACAGCGTGACCTTGACATCGACGACCGGATAACCGGCGAGAACACCGGAGAGCATGGCGCCCTGAATACCGGCATCGATCGCGGGAACGTATTCCTTGGGGATCGCGCCGCCGACGAGGGCGTTGACAAACTCGTAACCCTTGCCGGACTCGTTGGGCTCGACATGGATCTTGACGTGACCGTACTGACCCTTACCACCGCTCTGACGGGCGTACTTGGTATCCTGATCGACAGCCTTGGTGATGGTCTCCTTGTAGGCGACCTGGGGAGCGCCGACATTCGCCTCAACCTTGTACTCACGGAGCAGACGGTCGACAATGATCTCCAGATGGAGCTCGCCCATACCGGCGATGATGGTCTGACCGGTCTCTTCATCGGTGTAGGTCTTGAAGGTCGGGTCTTCCTCAGCCAGCTTCATCAGCGCGATGCCCATCTTCTCCTGACCGGCCTTGGTCTTGGGCTCGATGGCAACGCGGATCACGGGCTCGGGGAACTCCATGGACTCGAGAATGATCGGAGCCTTTTCATCGCAGAGCGTATCACCGGTGGTGGTGTTCTTGAGGCCGATGACGGCGCAGATGTCGCCGGCGTAGCAGCACTCGATATCCTCGCGGTGGTTGGCGTGCATCTGCAGGATGCGGCCGATGCGCTCGCGCTGATGCTTGGTGGAGTTCAGCACGGAGGTACCGGTGTTGAGAACACCGGAGTAAACACGGACGAAGGACAGACGGCCGACGAACGGGTCGGTCGCGATCTTGAAGGCAAGACCGGAGAACGGCGCATTATCGTCCGCGTGACGGACGTCTTCCTCACCGGTGTCGGGGTTCACACCGTCGATCGCGGGGATATCCACGGGGGACGGCATGTAGTCGACGATCGCGTCGAGCAGCTTCTGCACGCCCTTGTTCTTGTAAGAGGTACCGCAGGTGACAGGAACCATCTTATTGTCGATGGTGGCCTGACGGATGGTCTTGCGGATAAGGTCCTGAGGAACGGGCTTCTCTTCGAGCGCCAGCTCCATGATCTCGTCGTTCAGGTCGGCGCAAGCGTCAACGAGCTTGGTGCGATACTCCTGAGCGAGCTCGAGCATGTCCTCGGGGATCTCCTCGACGCGCATGTCCTTGCCGAGCTCGTCGTAGTAGATATCAGCGTCCATCTCCACCAGGTCGATGATGCCCTTGAAGGTGTCTTCAGAGCCGATCGGCAGCTGGATGGGGACAGCGTTGCACTTGAGGCGGTCGTGGATCATGTGCAGAACGTTGTAGAAGTCCGCGCCCATGATATCCATCTTGTTGACGTAGATCATGCGGGGGACCTTGTAGTTATCGGCCTGACGCCACACAGTCTCAGACTGGGGCTCAACGCCGCCCTTGGCGCAGAGAACGGTCACAGAGCCGTCCAGAACGCGCAGGGAGCGCTCGACCTCAACGGTGAAGTCGACGTGGCCCGGGGTGTCGATGATGTTCAGGCGGGTCTGCGGGAACTGGTTCTTGCTGCCCTTCCAGTAGCAGGTGGTGGCAGCGGAGGTGATGGTGATACCACGCTCCTGTTCCTGAGCCATCCAGTCCATCGTGGCGGTACCGTCGTGGGTCTCGCCGATCTTGTAATTGACGCCGGTGTAGTACAGAATACGCTCGGTAGTCGTGGTCTTGCCAGCGTCGATATGGGCCATGATGCCGATATTTCTGGTGTTTTCCAGAGAGACTTTTCTTGCCATAATTCTCTCGTTCCTCCGTTACCAGCGGAAGTGGGCGAATGCCTTGTTGGATTCGGCCATCTTGTGGGTATCTTCGCGTTTCTTCACGGCGCTGCCGCTGTTGTTGGCAGCATCCATGATCTCGCCAGCCAGGCGCTCGGCCATGGTGCGCTCACCACGGGCGCGGGCATAGGCCGTCAGCCAACGCAGACCGAGGGTCTGACGACGGGCGGGACGGACCTCCATCGGCACCTGATAGGTGGCACCGCCGACGCGGCGGGACTTGGTCTCCAGGCTGGGCATGATATTCTCCATGGCCTGGTTGAAAACATCGAGAGGCTCGTTGCCGGTCTTGTCCTTGATCATGTCGAACGCGCTGTAGACGACCTTCTGGGCGACGCCCTTCTTGCCGTCGAGCATCACGCTGTTGACGAGCTTGGTCACCAGGACGCTGTTGTACATAGGATCGGGCAGAACTTCTCTCTTGGGAACATTACCTCTTCTGGGCACTTTGCTTCCCTCCTTCTTATAATTTAGAAATCATAGGTACTCGCGAATGGGGCTCTCCCCCATCGTGTTCCGGCCTGCCAAAGAGGTGAATGACACAAATATATATCAAACCTTTTCGGCAAAGCTCATTTCAAGGTCGCAGCCTTACTTCTGCTTCGGGCGCTTGGCGCCGTACTTGGAACGGGACTGCATACGGCCCTGCACGCCCTGAGCGTCCAGAGTGCCGCGGATGATGTGGTAACGCACACCAGGGAGGTCCTTCACACGGCCGCCGCGGATCATGACCACAGAGTGCTCCTGCAGGGAATGACCGACGCCGGGAATGTAAGCGGTGACCTCATAGCCATTGGTGAGGCGGACACGGGCGATCTTACGAAGAGCGGAGTTCGGCTTCTTCGGGGTCGCAGTACGGACTGCGGTGCAAACGCCACGCTTCTGGGGAGAGGCGAGGTCGGTCTCCCTGTTCTTCAGCGTGTTAAGACCATACTGCAGAGCCGGGGAGTTGGACTTGTAAGTCGACTGCTGTCTGCCCTTGCGAACCAACTGGTTAAAAGTAGGCATTCTTGTTTCTCCTTTCCTGAAATGATGTGATATATATTTTTTACAGGATATCGGTAAAATATCCCGAAAAAACCTTAATTTCTCAGAACGGCGATCACCGCCGCACCAACGGCGATGCCCGCGCTGTGGCCAAGCTGCACCATCGTGGCGCGATCGTCGATCTCGATGTTCTCTTCGCGTGCGAGCGCTTTGATCGGCGCAAGCACGGCTGGATCTGCATCGCAGGCGATATACAGCTTTTCCGCGCGGTGTTCCCGCAGTGCACGCATCGTCTGCTTGATGCCCGCTACCTTGCGGCAAGTGGACAGATCCGGCGTCACGGCAGGTCCCTCCTGACGGTATGACAAATTCCGTGGGACATACCCACGCAAGTTGAAATTATACCATGAGGCACACAAGCCGTCAAGCGTTTTTTATGGCTGTCTACACAAAATAATCGCTGAAACGACGGGCTTTTCCCGAATTTTTTTGTGCGTTCCGCGCCGGCGCGTCAAACTTTTGAAAAGAGGCTGTCAAACTCTCCCTTTTTCCGCCAAAATGGCAAAAAAGAGACGCGGAATTTTCCGCGTCTCTTTTTACCTATTCAATACGTGAGGTCTTAACTCACACTTCGACGGCATTCGTGATGATGCGCGGCTCGTGCGGCTCTTCCTCGGGCTTCTCAGGCTCGGGAACGATCTCCTCGGCAAAGTCACGGTAGGCGTTCAGGCCTGCACCGGCGGGGATGAGCTTACCGATGATGACGTTCTCCTTCAGACCAACAAGGTGGTCGACCTTACCCTTGATGGCGGCTTCAGTCAGGACCTTTGTGGTCTCCTGGAAGGACGCGGCGGACATCCAGCTGTCGGTCGCAAGAGAGGCCTTCGTGATACCCATGAGCAGCTGCGTGGCAACAGCCTCCTGCAGCTTTTCGCCGGTCTCTGCGTTGACCTCGCCCGCGGCATTGCGCGCGCGGATCTCCTCGTTGGCGTCCTCATACTCGAGCAGGTCGACCATCGAGCCGGAGAGCAGGTTGGTGTCGCCGGACTCCTCGACGCGCACCTTACGCATCATCTGGCGGACGATGACCTCGATATGCTTATCGTTGATGTCAACGCCCTGCTGACGGTAAACCTTCAAAACTTCCTGAATGAGGTAGTCATGAACGGCGGACGTGCCGCGGATGCGCAGAATATCGTGCGGGGACAGAGCGCCCTCCTGCAGCTGCGTGCCCTTGGCGATCACGTCGCCGTCCTTCACGCGCAGGCCCGTGTGCGGCACGGAGTAGATGCGGTTGTCGCCGTCGTCCGCGGTGACGATGATGTTGAGGAGGCTGCCCTTGGTGGCTTCCTCAAAGCGAACCTTACCGGAGATCTCGGCGAGGGTCGCCATCTTCTTGGGACGGCGCGCCTCAAACAGTTCCTCGACTCGCGGAAGACCCTGGGTGATATCGCCGCCCGCAACGCCGCCGGTGTGGAAGGTTCGCATCGTCAGCTGCGTACCGGGCTCGCCGATGGACTGGGCCGCGATGATACCGACCGCCTCGCCGGGGCCGACGGGCTTGCTCGTGGCAAGGTTCATGCCGTAGCACTTCGCGCAAACGCCGCTGTGGGCCTTGCACGTAAGCACCGTGCGGATCTCGACGGAGTGGATATCGAACTTCTCCATGAGGTCGGCATCCTCGGGGGTCATCATGTGATCCTTGGAAATGAGGACCTCGTCCGTGCCGGGCTTCATCACGTCGTGGACCGGATAGCGGCCGTTGACGCGCTCGGAGAACTTTTCGATGACCTGGCCGTTCTCGCTGATCTCGCTGATCGTGATGCCGCGGGTCGCGCCGCAGTCGTCGGAGCGGATGATGACATCCTGGCAGACGTCGACCATTCGGCGGGTCAGGTAACCGGAGTCTGCGGTACGAAGCGCCGTATCGGCAAGACCCTTACGGGCGCCTCGGGAAGAGGTGAAGTATTCAAGGACAGACAGACCTTCGCGGAAGTTTGCCTTGACGGGGATCTCGATCGTCTTACCGGCGGTGTTGGCCATCAGGCCGCGCATACCGGTCAGCTGACGGATCTGCTTCATCGAACCACGGGCGCCGGAGTCCGCCATCATGAAGATGGGGTTGTAGCGGTCCATGTTCTTCTGCAGAGCGTCGGTGACGTCCGCGGTGGTCTTTTCCCACTCCTTGACGACGGCGCGGTAGCGCTCGTCCTCGGTCATGAAGCCCATCTTGAACTGGTCTTCAATGTCGACGACGCGCTGCTCGGTCTCGGCAATGAGGGTGTACTTTGCCGGCGGAATGGTCATATCCGCAACGGAGATACTGATGGCTGCACGGGTGGAGAACTTGTAGCCCGTGGCCTTGATGTTATCGAGCACTTCGGCCGCGATGGTGAAGTTGTGCAGCTTGATCGTGCGGTCGACGATCTTGCCGAGCAACTTCTTGCCGCAGACCTCGGTGATCTCGTAGTCGAAGTAGTTTTCGGTCGGCTCGCCGTTTTCATCCACGCGCTTGACAAAGCCAAGGTCCTGCGGGATATTGCGGTTAAAGATGATGCGGCCGATGGTAACGCGCACGACCTTGCTGCCCATGGTGCCGTCCGGCATCTGCTTGACCGTGCGGACAAGAATGGGCTGGTGGATACCGATGAGGTGGTCGTTGTAGGCGAGCATGGCCTCGTCCTCGTCGCGGTAAACGTGCAGATTCACGCTGGCCTTCTCTTCGTCGGTCAGCTCGTCGTAGCGCTTGCCGGCAAGGGCAAAGTCAATGTCCTGCGGCCAGAACTCGTCGTTATCCATCTGGGAAACGCCGTTTTCAAAGCGCTCGAACGTGAGGTAGTAGGAACCCAAAACCATATCCTGCGTCGGCACCGTGACAGGGCCGCCGTCCTGAGGACGCAGCAGGTTGTTGGCAGAGAGCATCAGGATACGGGCCTCGGCCTGCGCCTCGGCAGACAGGGGCACGTGAATAGCCATCTGGTCGCCGTCGAAGTCCGCGTTGAATGCCGTGCAGTTCAGCGGGTGGAGCTTGAGGGCGCGGCCCTCGACCAGCACCGGCTCGAACGCCTGAATACCGAGACGGTGGAGCGTCGGCGCGCGGTTGAGCATGACGGGGTGATCCTTGATGACGACGTCGAGCGCGTCCCAGACCTCAGCACGACCCTTGTCGACCATCTTCTTGGCGGACTTGATGTTGTTGGCGGCGCCGTCCTCGACGAGCTTCTTCATAATGAAGGGGCGGAACAGCTCGAGTGCCATTTCCTTCGGCACACCGCACTGGTAGATCTTCAGCTCAGGGCCGACGCAGATAACGCTACGGCCGGAGTAGTCGACACGCTTGCCGAGCAGGTTCTGACGGAAGCGGCCCTGCTTACCCTTGAGCATGTCGGAAAGGGACTTGAGTGCGCGGTTGTTCGCGCCGGTAACGGCGCGGCCGCGGCGGCCGTTGTCGATCAGCGCGTCGACCGCTTCCTGCAGCATGCGCTTCTCGTTGCGCACGATGATGTCGGGCGCGTTGAGCTGAATGAGGCGCTTTAAGCGGTTGTTGCGGTTGATGACGCGGCGGTAGAGGTCGTTTAAGTCGGAGGTCGCGAAGCGGCCGCCGTCGAGCTGGACCATCGGGCGAATCTCGGGCGGGATGACGGGCAGCACGTCGATGATCATCCACTCGGGCTTGTTGCCGGAGATGCGGAACGCATCCACGACCTCAAGGCGCTTGACGATACGGGCCTTCTTCTGGCCGCTCGCGCTCTTGAGTTCGGCGTGGAGCTGCTCGGACAAGGATTCGAGGTCGATCTGCTGGAGGAGCTTCTTGACGGCCTCGGCGCCCATACCGGCGTCAAAATCGTCCTCATACTTCTCGCGCATATCGCGGTATTCCTTCTCAGAAAGGATCTGGTTGCGCATCAGCGGGGTCTCGCCGGGATCGGTGACGATATAAGCGGCGAAATACAGCACCTTTTCCAGGATGCGGGGGCTGATGTCGAGCAGCAGGCCCATGCGGGACGGAATGCCCTTGAAATACCAGATGTGGGAAACGGGCGTGGCGAGCTCGATGTGGCCCATGCGCTCGCGGCGGACCTTGGCGCGCGTGACTTCCACGCCGCAGCGGTCGCAGATCTTGCCCTTGTAGCGGATCTTCTTATACTTGCCGCAGTGGCACTCCCAGTCCTTGGTGGGGCCAAAGATGCGCTCGCAGAACAGGCCATCGCGCTCGGGCTTGAGGGTGCGGTAGTTGATGGTCTCAGGCTTTTTGACTTCGCCGTAAGACCATTCACGGATCATCTCCGGAGAAGCGATGCCGATTTTGATCGCGTCAAACGTTGCGTAACTCATTTTCTATATGCTCCTCCTTTTCTCAGTCTTCCTGATCGTCGCCGGCAAAGTCGGCGTTGACTTCATCATCAGCGACATATTCAAAGCCTGCGTCCTCGAGCTCGGCTTCATCGGCGAAGGGGTTGCTGCGGTGGCGCTCATCCTCGGCGTCCATGCGGGCGAGGTTGAACGTATCCATCGCGTCTTCGTCTTCCTTGAGCTCGATCTGGTTGCCGTCGCGGTCGAGGACCTGAACATCGAGGCACAGGGCCTGGAGCTCCTTGACAAGGACCTTGAACGACTCGGGCACGCCGGGCTGCGGGATGTTGTGGCCCTTGACGATGGACTCGTAGGTGCGCACACGGCCGGTCACGTCGTCGGACTTGACCGTCAGGATCTCCTGCAGGGTGTAAGCTGCACCATAAGCCTCGAGGGCCCAAACTTCCATTTCGCCGAAGCGCTGGCCGCCGAACTGCGCCTTGCCGCCGAGCGGCTGCTGCGTGACAAGGGAGTACGGGCCGGTGGAACGGGCGTGGATCTTATCGTCGACCAGGTGGTGCAGCTTGAGGAAGTACACGTAACCGACGGTGACCTTATTGTCGAAGCGCTCGCCGGTACGGCCGTCGTACAGCCAGCTCTTGCCCTCGGGGTCGAGACCGGCCTTGATGAGCTCCTCGCGGATGTCCTCGTAGCTCGCACCGTCGAAGATCGGGGTCGCGACCTTGTAGCCGAGGGTCTTGGCGGCGTAGCCCAGATGGACCTCGAGCACCTGACCGATGTTCATACGGGACGGAACGCCCAGCGGGTTCAGCACGATATCAAGCGGCGTACCGTCGGGCATGAAGGGCATATCCTCCTGCGGCAGGATGCGGGAGACAACGCCCTTGTTGCCGTGACGACCGGCCATCTTGTCGCCCGGCTGGATCTTGCGGCGCTGCGCGATGTAAACGCGCACGACCATGTTCACGCCGGGGCCAAGCTCGTCGCCCGCCTCGCGGGAGAAGACCTTGGCGTCGACGACGATACCGCTCTCGCCGTGGGGCACCTTAAGGGAGGTGTCGCGCACTTCGCGCGCCTTTTCGCCGAAGATGGCGCGCAGCAGGCGCTCTTCCGCGGTCAGGTCGGTCTCGCCCTTGGGCGTGACCTTACCGACGAGGATGTCGCCGGCGTGGACCTCCGCGCCGATGCGGATGATGCCGCGCTCGTCGAGATCTTTGAGCGCGTCTTCGCCGACGTTGGGGATGTCGCGGGTGATCTCTTCGGGGCCGAGCTTGGTGTCGCGTTCGTCAAGCTCGTACTCTTCGAGGTGGATGGAGGTGTAATAGTCCTCGCGGACAAGGCGCTCGTTCAGAAGAACGGCGTCTTCGTAGTTGTAGCCTTCCCAGGTCATGAAGCCGACGAGGATGTTGCGGCCCAGAGCGATCTCGCCCTGATCGGTCGCGGGGCCGTCGGCAAGGACGGTGGGATCTTCCCACACGCCGTTCTCGTTCAGGCGGCGGCCATGCACGCGCTCGCCGACGTCGACGATCGGATGCTGGTTGATGCACGTGCCGTGGTTGGAGCGCAGGAACTTCGTGAGCTTGTATTCCTTCGTCTCACCGTTGTCGTAGGCGACAGTGATGGCGCGCGCGTCCATCTTGGTGACGATGCCGTCGCCCTCGGCGAGGATGACGACCTCGGAGTCCATGCAGATCTTATGCTCCATACCGGTGCCGACGATCGGCGCCTCGGGGCGGAGCAGAGGAACGGCCTGACGCTGCATGTTCGCGCCCATCAGGGCGCGGTTCGCGTCATCGTTCGGCAGGAACGGGATCATCGCCGTCGCGATGGAGACCATCATACGCGGGGAGATATCGATATAGTCGACGCGGTCACGGTCGACCTCGACGATCTCGTCGCGGTGGCGGCAGGTGATACGCTGGTTGACGAGACAGCCGTTTTCATCGACAGGCTCGGCAGCCTGACCGACGATGTACTGGTCCTCGACGTCTGCGGTCATGTATTCGATCTCGTCGGTCACGCGGCAGGTCTCGTGGTCGACCTTGCGGAACGGCGCTTCGATAAAGCCGTACTCATTGATGCGGGCGTAGGTCGCGAGGTAGGAGATCAGGCCGATGTTCGGACCTTCCGGCGTCTCGATCGGGCACATACGGCCATAGTGGCTGTAGTGCACGTCTCGCACTTCCATGTTCGCGCGCTCGCGGGAAAGGCCGCCGGGGCCCAGAGCGGACAGACGGCGCTTGTGCGTCAGCTCGGCGAGCGGGTTCGTCTGGTCCATGAACTGGGACAGAGGGCTCGATCCGAAGAACTCCTTGATCGCCGCGGTGACGGGGCGGATGTTGATGAGGCTCTGCGGGGTGACGATGTCGAGATCCTGGATCGTCATGCGCTCGCGAATGACGCGCTCCATACGGGAAAAACCGATGCGGAACTGATTCTGCAGCAGCTCGCCCACGCAGCGCAGACGGCGGTTGCCGAGGTGGTCGATATCGTCCTTATAGACGATGCCGTGCGCCAGCGCGTTCATGTAGTTGATGGAGGCGAGGATATCGTCGACCAGAATGTGCTTGGGGACGAGGCGGTCGGCGTTGTCGCGGATAGCTTCCTTGAGCTCCTCGCCGCTGTACTGCTCGAGCAGCTCCTTGAGCACGCTCTCGCGCACGCGCTCTTTGATGCCGCACTCGGCCACGGGGTCAAAGTCGACAAAGCGGTCAAGATCGACCATGTGGTTGGAGAACACGCGCATCGTACGGCCATCGACCTCGATGGTCACATCGTTGACGCCGATGGCATCCATCTCGCGGGCTTCCTCGTCGGTGACGATGTGGCCGGCGTCAAACATGATCTCGCCCGTGCGCGGGTCGGCAACGGGGAAGGAAAGCTTCTGCCCGCGGATACGCGCCCACAGGGAGAGCTTCTTGTTGTACTTGTAGCGGCCGACCATGGACAGGTCATAGCGGCGCGGATCGAAGAAGAGGTTGTTGATGAGCGTTTCGCAGGCCTCGACCGTGGGCGGCTCGCCCGGGCGCAGCTTGCGGTAGATCTCGAGCATGGCCTCTTCATAGGTCTTGCAGGCGTCCTTTTCGAGCGTGGCGGTCACGCGGTCGTCGTCGCCGAACAGCTCAAGGATCTCCGCGTCGGTCTTGAAGCCGATGGCACGGATCAGCTCAGTGATGGGGAGCTTGCGGTTCTTGTCGATGCGCACCCAGAACATCTCGTTGGCGTCGGTCTCGTATTCGAGCCATGCGCCGCGATAGGGGATGACGGTGGAGGTCAGCAGCGGGAGGTCGGTCTTGAGGTCGATCTCCTTGCCGTAGTAAATGCCGGGGGAACGAACGAGCTGGGAGACGACCACGCGCTCAGCGCCATTGATGACGAAGGTACCGGAGTCGGTCATCAGCGGGAAATCGCCCATGAATATCTCCTGCTCCTTGATCTCGCCGGTCTCCTTGTTGTAGAGGCGCACGCTCACCTTCAGGGGAGCGGCATACGTCGCGTCGCGCGCCTTGCACTCGAGCACGTCGTACTTGGGTGCTTCGTCCATTTTGTAGTCGATGAAGCTCAGCTCAAGGTTGCCCGCGTAGTTCGAGATCGAGGCAACATCGGAAAAGACTTCGCGCAGACCCGTATCAAGGAACCACTGGTAGGACTTCTTCTGAAGCGCCAGCAGGTTCGGCATCTCCACGATCTCCTCGTGTCGGGCGAAATTCTTGCGAAGGGTTTTGCCATACATCTTGTCTTTGGCCATTTTGCTCTTCACGCCTTTCTTTTCTTCAAGCCCTGTCCGCTTGAAGGAATGTATTGCGGCGGCTGCTTTCAGCTCGATACACCCGGCCTTGTTGTAAAATAAGGCAAACTGCATCTTGCTTTTTTTGCCGCGTTATGCTATTCTTTCGGTAATAGGTGGGGAATCGTCCTCACCTTTTCCCGTTTATAAGCGCTTAATTTTACCAAATAGAAATGGAAAAGTCAAGACTTTTTTTGTGAACATCTGCGGTTTCCGCAGATGTTTTTTTGTGCGCTTCGACGGATTTTGCCGCGGATTGCAATATATTTGTCGCTGTGGTATGATGCTTGCGTGATTTTGCGCCGCTCTGCGCGCAGACGATGAAAGGAGTTTTCCCATGAAGCCCATCGCCATTGACGATTTCTGCGCCGTCCGCTCACTTGCGAACGTGACATTCTCCCCCGAGGGGACAAGCGCCTGCTTCACCGTGAGTCAGGCGAAAAAAGAAAAAAATTGCTACGAATCCCGCCTCTATCTTTTAAAAGGCGGCCGCGTCCGCGCGCTGACCGGCGGCGGCAAGGAATCCTCGTTCTGCTACTTGGATGAAAACACGGTTCTTTTCGCGGGCGACCGCGAGGGCGAGAAGGAACCGTCGCTCACGAGCCGCTTCTACAAGATCGCACTCGACGGCGGCGAGGCCGATCTTGCCTACACGTTTCCCATCCCCGTCTCGCAGGTCTTCCCTCTCAAAAACGGCGACCTGCTTGTCGTCGGCTCGACCTTTCCCGGCTTTGAGGACCTCTATAAAGGCGACAGGAAACTCGTGAAAGCCTACTTTGACGACAAAAAGGAAAACGAGGATTACGAGGTCATCTCTCAGCTACCCTGGTGGTGGAACGGCGGCACATACACGCGCGGCGCGTATGAAAGTCTCTTCTACTACGATGCGAAGAAAAAGTCGCTCACCCGCCTGACGGATGCGGGCTTCAACGTCTCCGATGTCCAGCTCGCGGAGGATCAGAAGACCGTCTATTTCAGTCTTCTCGACGTCTCCGTCCCCCGCCCCGCGCACTTCGGCGGTCAGGACCTTTACCGCATCGACCTTGCCTCGCGCCGTCAGAAGCTCGTCGTCAAGAGTCGCCCCGACTTCGTCATCGCGACATACGCGCTCGGCAAGTCCTTCCTGCTCGTCATGGCTGCGGACGGCAAGTTCGGCATGAACACGGACTGCGACTTTTACAAGCTCGACTACGAGACGCTTGCCGTCACGCCCTACGCCGTCTACGGCGAGGCCATCGGTTCTTCCGTCGGCTGCGACGTCCGCCACGGCGGCGGTCAGGCGTTCAAGATGGACGGCGACGTGCTGTACTTCATCTCGACGCGCTTCGACGGCGCGGGGCTCTACAAGCTCGAAGACGGCACCGTCTCCCCCGTCCTCGTGCGCGACGGCAGCGTCGACTGCTTTGACCGCAAAAACGGCAAAATGCTCCTCTGCGCGCTCTGGGATATGAAGCCGCAGGAGCTCTACGACGAGACGGGCCGCCGCGTCACGCACTTCAACGACGCAATGCTGCGCGGCAAATACGTTGCCCAGCCTGACCCCCTCAACCTCACCGCGGGCGACCACGAGGTGCACGGCTTTATCCTAAAGCCGATGGACTTCGAAGCGGGCAAAAAGTACCCCGTCATCTTCGATATTCACGGCGGTCCCAAGACCGTCTACGGTCCCGTGTTCTATCACGAGATGCAGTACTGGGCGAGCCGTGGCTATTTCGTCATCTTCTGCAATCCCACCGGCTCCGACGGCCGCGGCGCGTTCATGGATATCCGCGGCAAGTACGGCACGGTCGACTTCGATGATCTGATGGCGTTCTGCGACGCGGCGCTCGCAAAGTATCCCGAGATGGACGCAGATAACCTCTTCGAAACCGGCGGCTCCTACGGCGGCTTTATGACCAACTGGATCATCGGCCACACCGACCGCTTCCGCGCCTGCGCCAGCCAGCGCTCGATCTCGAACTGGACGAGCTTCTACGGCGTGTCCGACATCGGCCCCGACTTCTCCGAAGACCAGTGCGGCTCGACCATCTGGCCGGATGTCGAAAAATTCTGGTGGCACAGCCCCATGAAGTACGCCGACAAGGTCAAAACGCCGACGCTCTTTCTCCACTCGCTCGAGGACTACCGCTGCCCCGTCGATCAGGGCTATCAGATGTACTCTGCGCTGATCGCGCACGGCGTGGAGAGCCGCCTCGTGCTCTTCCGCGGCGAGAACCACGAGCTCTCCCGCAGCGGCAAGCCCAAGCACCGCATCCGCCGCTTAAACGAGATCACCGGCTGGTTCGAGCAGCACAAGGGCTAAAATGGAAATTCGCAAAACCACCTTGCAGGACGTCGACACGGTGCTGGACGTCTTCGCCGCCGCAAAGCGCTACATGCGCGCAAACGGCAATGCCTCGCAATGGGGCGACGAGTACCCAGACCGCAGCATCGTCACCTATGATATCGCATGCGGCAGCAGCTATGTGATGCTTGAAAATGGCGAGATCGTCGGCACATTCGCCCTCTTTCTCGGCGAGGACGAGAGCTACCGCGTCATCGAAGACGGCGCGTGGCATCTCGATCAACCCTACGGCACGATCCACCGTCTCGCCTCCAACGGGAAAGCGCGTGGCGTGTCGAAGGCCTGCTTTGACTTCTGCACCGCGCAGATCGGCTATCTGCGCGCCGACACGCACGCGGATAACCGCCCGATGCAGCGGCTTTTGGAAGCGTATGGCTTCCGGCGCTGCGGCGTCATCCACGGTGCCTTCGACGGCGGAGAGCGCATCGCGTACGACTGCATCGCGCACATCTGAGCCCGTTTCCGCCGAAAGTCATCATGTAAGAGAGGTCTGTCATGGAACGCAGAATTGTCGACGGCGAGATCACTCTCGTCCCGTATGATCCCAACTACAAAGCGTCGCTTCCGTGGTATCAGGATGCGGATGTGTGCAAGCAGGTCGACAACCGCAACAGTGTGTACGACCTGAAGCTGCTCAAGGCGATGTACCGCTATCTCAACGCGCGCGGCAGTCTTTTTTACATTAAGTACCGCGGCCGCCTGTGCGGCGACGTCTGTCTGCATCCGGACGGCGAGATCAACATCGTCGTGGCGAAGAGCTTCCAGAACAAGCACATCGGCAGGCGCGTCATCGGCGAAATTCAAAAGCTCGCGAGGGAACAGCACATCCCCAAACTGCACGCGGAGATCTACTCGTTCAATGCGCAGTCGCAGCGGATGTTTGAGCGCGCCGGATTCCACAAGGCCGGCGACGAGCTGTACGAAATGGAATTATAACTTTCAAATAGAAAAGCGCCCGCTCGGTGAGCGGGCGCTTTTTTCATTCTTCAGAACTCGGGGCCGTCATAGTGGTAGTAGTCGCTGTCGTCGATAAAGCGGTCGTCGCGCGAGAGCTTTTTGATCATGCGGTACGCCGCGGCGAAGAGCAGCACGACGAACGCGACGAAGATCCATGCATAGCCGTCGTACTCATACGTTGCGATGAAATCGTACGCGCCGTGCAGCAGCACCGGCACGAGCACGGCAAGGCGGCGGCAGCGGCGGCTGCGGTACTCGTCGCCAAAGTTGTCGTAGCGCTTGGCAAGGCCGTAGAAAGCGCCCATGAACACACCGAAGCACGCGTGCCCCGGCACGGCCGTGACCGCGCGGACAGCCGCCGTGCCGAGACCGTACATCAGCACATAGCTGATATTCTCCCACAGGGCAAAGCCGAGCGCGACGAACACGGCGTAGACCACGCCGTCGAACTGGCAGTTGAATTCGCTTGAATACCACGTGCGCTTCTTGAGCAGCAGGTACTTAAAGCCCTCTTCCGACAGCGCGACCACAACGAAGTAGAGCAGCACGTTGTAGGCGGTCGAACTCTGCGGCAGGAGAATGCCCAAGATCGCCTCGCCGATCTGCTCGGTCACGATGGCAGCAAATGTCGATAGAATGCCGAAAATCACGAGCGAGAGCAGCAGCCCCGGCGACTCTTTGTCGAGCCGGTCCTCCTTGTAGACAAAGCGCAGCAGGACAATGGCCGGAATGACTGCCGCAGCGATCAATATCGGGTTTACATAAAAGAGAAACATGACAGCTTTCCTCTCTTTTTTCTGATGATATCACAGCATATCAGCCGCGAGAATATTTGTCAACGCGGTGTTTTTTCTTTTCCCCACTTGACCGGAAGGAAAAGCGCGCGTATGATAAATGCATTCACTTTATTCATATAAAGGAGGGGAGAATCATGGAACGTCGAACGCCGTGGCTCGGCTATCTCTGCGTGATCCTGAGCGCCGTCATCTTCGGCTGTATGCCGCTGGGCGCGAATTTTCTCTACGCGCAGGGCGTGACGCCGATGTCGCTGGTGTTTCTGCGCAATCTTCTCTCGCTCCCGGTCCTCGCGCTGCTGTGCCAAAAGCAGGGCGGGCTGCGCATCAGCCGCGGCGCGCTGCTCGAGACCAGCCTGACCGGCTTTTTCGGCTGCTGTATCACGCCGATCCTGCTGTTCAGCTCGTATCACTATCTTGCCTCCGGCATGGCGACGGTATTCCACTTCGCCTATCCCGTCATCGTGGTGCTCGGCGGCCTGGTGCTGCGCGAACGGGTGCAGAAAAAAGCGCTTTTCTGCGCGGTCCTGTGCTCCCTCGGCATTCTGCTTCTCATCGACCCAAGCGGTGCAGTCGATCCGCTCGGTGTCGCGCTGGCGCTGACGTCCGGCGTGACCTACGCCGTCTACATTCTGCTTTTAGCGCATTTCCGCCACCGCGAGGTCATGGGCTTTCGTATGACCTTCTACATGGCGCTCATCAGTGCGGTCTGCATGTTCTTTCTCTGTCTCTTCTCGCACCAGCTCTGCCTGCCGCAGACCCTCGCCGGATGGCTCGCGGCGCTCGCCTTTTCGCTGATGATCTGCATCGGCGCGGTCATGCTCTTCCAGAAGGGCACGTTCCTCATCGGCGCACAGCGCGCAGCGATTTTGAGTACGTTTGAGCCGATCACGAGCATTTTTGTCGGCATTCTCTTCTTAAATGAAACGCTCACGCCGCGCATCCTGCTCGGCTCGGCCATCACGCTGGTCGCGGGCGTGTTCATCACCCTGGGCGGCAAAAAGGACGAAGACAAAGAAGAGGCGGCCAAGGACTGATTCCCTTATTCCGCCTCGCTGCCGCCGCTTTTTTCGCACGCGCGCAGAGCGACGATCATCGCAAGGCTGTCGCCCAGCTGCGTAAAGATGGCGGCGAACAGCGCGACCTCTTCATCGCTCTTTCTCTGCGCCATGGCCGCCGCGGCGGCGCTGACGGCGGCGGGCAGCGCGTCCTGACAGGACATCGTATCACCTCAGGTCAGTTTATGCACCGGGCGCAAAAATAACCGGCGCATTTCTGCTTCGTTTCATCACCACAAGGAGGTTTCCCGTTCCCATGCACAGCAAATCACCCGCAGTTGCGGCACTGAAGGCCGCGTTTCCGCACACCATCCCGATCTTCGCAGGCTTTTTATTTCTCGGCATGACCTATGGCGTCTATATGCGCACGTCGGGCTTTAGCTTCTGGTATCCGATGATCATGAGCGTCGTCATCTTCGGCGGCAGCCTTGAATTTGTCGCGACGAGCATGCTGCTCGCGCCGTTTGCGCCGGTGCAGGTCTTCCTGACGGCGGTGATGATCCAGGCGCGCCACCTGTTTTACGGTATTTCGATGCTCGACAAGTACAAGGGCACGGGCTGGAAAAAGCCCTACCTCATCTACGCGATGTGCGACGAGACGTTCAGCGTCAACTATACGGCGGAGATCCCCGAGGGCGTGGACCGCGGCTGGTTCTACTTCTTCGTCTCGCTGCTCGATGAATTTTACTGGTTCCTGGGCGCAACGCTCGGCGGCATCCTCGGCGGGCTTCTGCGCTTCAATACCGAGGGGCTCGACTTTGTGATGACGGCGATGTTTGTGGTCATCTTCATGGACCAGTGGCTCAAAGAAAAGCACCATTTCAGCGCGTGGATCGGTCTTATCGCAAGTGTTGCGTGTCTGCTCATTTTCGGTGCGGACAACTTCCTCATTCCCACGATGATCTGCATCCTCGTCGCGCTGACCGCGCTGAGAAAGCCCGTCGAAGCCAAGACGCAGGAGGCGGTAAAATGACGATCTTACAACAGACCATCACCATCATCCTCTGCGCGCTCGGCACGATGCTCACGCGCTTCCTGCCGTTTCTGGTCTTCAACCCGAAAAAGCCGACGCCCAAGTACATCCAATACCTCGGCTCAGCACTGCCGGGCGCGATCTTCGGCATGCTCGTCGTCTACTGCCTGCGCAATGTTGACGTGCTGCACTTTGCCTACGGCCTGCCCGAGCTCATCGCCATCGCCGTGACGATCAGCCTGCACCTGTGGAAGAGACAAATGCTGCTCTCCATCGCGGGCGGCACGGTGTGCTATATGCTGCTGGTGCAGTTCGTGTTCTGATTTTGATTTCAACAGAAAGGAAGATGTTCCCATGCGCGTACTTGACCTGACCCACACCATCGCTGAAAATATGCCGGTCTATCCCGGCACGGAGACACCCATTTTCGTCGGCGCGAACACCTATGAAAAGGACGGCTTCAAGGAGACGAAGCTGACCATGTACACCCACACGGGCACACACATGGACCCGCCCGCGCATCTGTTCGCCGGCCGCACGACGCTCGACGCGTTCCCCGCCTCGCAGTTCATCGGCAAGGCGCTCGTTATCGAGTGCAGCGACTTGAACGAGGGCAAGGCCATCACGCTCGAGCGCATCCTGCAATACGGCAAAGACGCGGAAAATGCCGATTTTCTGCTCTTCCACCTCGGCTGGGACAAGCGCTGGGGGACGGATGCCTACTTTGGCGACTATCCCTGCCTTGATGATGCGGCGATGGATTACATCATCGCGGGCGACTACAAGGGCATCGGCTTCGACGTCATCGGCCTTGACCCCATCGCAGACGAAAACCTGACACGCCACAAAAAGCTCTTCCAAAATAAGGACATCGTCAACATCGAAAACCTCAAGGACCTCGACAAATGCGGCAAAGGGTTGTTTTCGTTCAGCTGCTTCCCGCTCAAGCTCGAAAACTGCGATGGTTCGCCCATCCGCGCCGTGGCATGGTTCGAGGATTGATCTGTTACGCTTTGATGCAGCAAATTGAACGTTCAGGAGGAATACCATGGTAGAAAAGCAGGCCTTGACCGCACTTTTTGAAAAATATATCCGGAAACTGAGGATCACACCCACGTGGGATATCCGCCTTGAATTTGTGGAAGACCCCGCGTGGCCGAAAACCGGCGACATCAAGATCGACTGCGCCGACAGAAAAGCAATCATTCTTCTGAATATTGCGAATCCCAAGCGGGAGGAAAACTTTGAAGAGATCATCGTTCATGAGCTGATGCACATCAAAATGTATCCGCTCGATCAGGTGACCGAATCGCTGATCGTGAATTGCTTTGAAGAAGGCTCGGCGGCAAGCAACTTTGCCTATGAGCAGTTTTTTACGACGCTTGAGCAGACCGTGGAAGAGCTTGCCAAATGCTTCTTGCTGGAATTTGGCGAAAACAAAGAGCTCTCCTACGGAAGATGCCGTCAGGAAATGTCCTTCAACGATCTATATGACGGTCTGAAGAACATCGACTGACAACAAATTTCTCCGTCTCATTATGAACAACACTTGCCCCCTCCGTATTTTGAATACGGAGGGGGCAAGTTTATGGTTCTTTTTATCGCTCAATGAGTTTCTGGCCGCTGCCGTAAAGATAGTCGTAGTTTTCGCGCATGATGTTCTTGATAAGCGGAATGCACAGCACCGCGTCGGCTGACATCCACGCAAACGGGTCAGCCACGCACAGGCCGTAGACCGCCGCCTGCGGTGCCTCCGCGCTGACCACGCCGCCCGCGAGCGCCGCAGGCAGCAGCAGACAGACGGCAACGCGCGCGACAAGCTCGGCCGCTCCCGCGCCCAGCACGAACTGCGGCTTGCCGATGCCCTGCACACAGTTTCGCGCGACAAAGATAAACCCCAAGAACGCGTAGAGCGACAGGTCGATATAGAGGTAGGAATTGCCAAAGCGGAGCGTCTCCGCCGTCACCTTATCCGCGCTGAGGAAGATGTGAAGATAGGTGCCGTTGATCGTCAGCAGAAGGCCAATCAGAATGGAACACGCCGCCATGATGAGCATGATGATAATCGACTGGATCGTGCCCTTTTTGATGCGCTTTGTGTCACCCGCGCCGAGATTTTGCGCCGTAAAGCTGGTCATCGCGGAGCCGAGACCGTTGAGCGGCGTCATCAAGAGGCTATTGACCTTGTTTGCCGCACCGAAACCGTTCTGCGCGGAATTAGAGACCATCACGCCGTTCAGCATGTCAAACTGGACGACGATACTCTGCACCACAATGATGCCGATCGCCAGCACGGAAAATTGAAGGCCGAGCGGGATGCCCTGGATCAGATGGCGCGTCACATCATGGCAAGTGATCTGCCAGTCCTCCTGATGCAGGCGCAGCTCGGGATATTTGGAGAAAGCATAGGCAAAGCAGCCCAGCGTGCTGATGAGCTGCGCGCTCACCGTGGCGATGGCCGCCCCGGCGACACCCCAGCGGAACACAATGATAAACAGCAGGTCGAGTCCCACGTTCAGTACCGTGGAGAACAGCAGGAACGCCAGCGGCGTCACACTGTCACCCATGCTGCGCAGGAACGAGCAGATGAAGTTATAGAACAGCTGCGCACCGATGCCTGCAAAAATGATCGCGCAATAGGTATAGGCCGCGCGGTAGACCTCGCCGTTGTCCGGCGTCACATTGATCCACGCAAGCATCGGATCGAGCAGAAGCAGCGCAAGCACCGTCAGGATGACCGTCAGCGCGGCGGATAAAACGATCTGCGTCGTCAGCGAGCGACGCACGCCTGCAGGATTGTGCGCGCCGACATTACAAGATGTGACTACGCAGAAGCCCGCGCTGACGCCAAAGGCAAACTGCAAAAAGATAAAAATGAGCGACGACGTATCGTTGACACCCGCAACCTCCTGCGCTGTCAGCGTTTGGCCGACGATGGCCGCGTCGCTGATCGTGTAGACCTGCTGCAGCAAGTACGAAACAATGATTGGGAAAGAAAACGCCAAAATCGTCTTCCAGCATTCGCCCTGCGTGAGTTCCACCGGCTGGAACAGGGCAGATAAACCTTTTTTCTTCATAACTAAAATCTCCATCATTTTTTGACTGGCAGATTATAGTCTCCCTTTTCCCCCTTGTCAAGGCAAAAGTTGAACAAATCAGATAAGGTCTTGGTGAAGAAAAGCACGGAAACCGGCACAGTTAGAAATATCATCTTCCGCAGTTTTCAGTCTATCTACGCACTTCACCTTTGGCAGTATTTTGAGAGTGTCCCGCAAAAGAGTTCCGCATTTACATCATAAGTAAAAACGAACCGCGGAATGGCGATGGACTCTCTCTCCCGCAGTATGAATATAAAAAAAGAAGCCACTCTCTTGAGTGGCTTCTCTCCGTGTTGGCGCTACCTATCT
>ENA-UOJR01001498-UOJR01001498.1-human-gut-metagenome-genome-assembly--contig:-C115P-NODE-1498-length-20392-cov-14.982888_pt1 | contig 20392 bp, 14 predicted proteins | sample MGYA00242354_ERZ723901 | MGnify/ENA metagenome assembly ERZ723901
ATACTTTAGCGAAACGAGAGCCCCCGACTAGGCCGGGGAGAGTAAAAGAAATTATATAATGAAAAGACCTTCTGGTAGAATAAAGTTGCGGTCGGTCAACTGCAACAATAAAAAACCAGGAGGTCTTTTCTAAGCCTTCGGTTCTGCCAGGGGACATGACCAATTCAGGAAGCATGTTTCCCAAATGGAACGGTGCCAGCCTTTTTACCAGATAAGGTGTAAAAATGAATTAACACTTCAACATCCCGTGAAATATGACACACATACACATATAGAAAGTAAATTCAATAGTTTGAGTAAAGCCTGCGGTCCCAAGGAAGGAGACTGAAATGAGAAAAGAAAGTGCAATCATTCGCAAGTGCTCTGCTCAGAGAACGGGAGAGCCGTTTCATTACGCCTCAATCCAGCATATTCTTTCCAACGTCATGAATAAATGCTACAACCGCTCACAGCATAAGGGGCAGTGTGACGGGCCATCCACCTATCGTGCCGAGAAGGTGGATAAGGTGATCGAACAGCTTCTGCGGGGAATTTTTGAACGAGCCAAAAAGGTTGATGAGAAAACCATTTTAAAAATGCTGGTCGACGCTTCGGCGGAACAGTGTCAGCAGGAGCTGAAAGCCGCAAAGCTGGAATATACCAAGACGATGAAGGAATTGTCCAGATGGGGAGATTTGATGCTGGATTCTCTGGATGGTACCTGTGTTTTTACGCCGGAGCAGGTGAAGGCCAGATTGGACGCTGTGCAAGCAAAAGCGGACGAGATAGCCCACCAGGTTCAGCAGCTTGAAGAGAAGAGCCGTCAGATGAAACCTGCGGCAGCCGATCTTCTGAGGGAGCATCAACAGATTCTGACATGGGCTGAATTGTTTGATTCTGCTGCGATAGAGGAAAAGAAGGTTATTGCGTCCTATCTGATCAAGGCAGTCACCTTAACTCGCGGCTATGGGATTCAGGTTGATTTTAATATCTCCGAGGCGCAGTTTTTGAATGGGCTGGAGATGGGATGAAGAGGTATGGGAGACTGGATGAAAATTTACAGGGAACTCTCCAAAAGAATAGAGTTTTCTGCGCAGTTATGCCAATTCACGACCAAAGAATTTCTCGAAGAACAGAGACCCGGCGTCTTTTCGAGTTAACAAAACTCAAGAAGGCGCCAAGTTTTGTTATTGTCGGCTTGTTTTCTGCAGACCATTACCTAGTGCCTTGTCTTTCACTTCTTTCATCAGAATGCGTTGTATTTACAGACGTTCCAAGAGATTTCCAACGATTGGCGGAATATTTTTCCGATGGTTGGCGAAGAGAAGGGGTGATCGATAGCTCCTGTTTGTTCAAAATCGGAGCAGAAGTGCGCACCGTCCGATGGAAAATATCGAACAATACGCATCCTGTGCCGGTTTTGAACAATACGCATCCATTCCCTTCCAAATGCTCAGTGGATGCGTTATGTCGCGTTCGGGAGAGCGTTCGGTTCGCATCCGAGAGGTCAAGGGTTCGAATCCCTCCAGGTCCATAAAAAAGCAGACCCCTTGCCGTGTTCCGGCAAGGGGTCTGCTTTTTATGCTGACATGGAGAGGATTCGAACAGGGCGACGGCGCTGCAGCGTTTCATAGGGGGATAATGCAAGGCAGACAGGGTTACAGGGACGCCGCCCCCTGTAAATCGATCCGCAAACGCAAACCGGGAAATAATGCAAATGCCCATGGGTCAGCACTCCCACCGGAATCGTTTCATATCCACGCACCCGTTGGGTTTGAATTGGATGCCTTCCCGTTCCAACAAGTGCTGTTGTTCGGGCCAATTGGGGGCGGGGCGGCCGGCGTGGTTGACTACGCGGTGGCAGGGGTAGCTGCCGTACAGCTCGGCATGGCTGAGGACGTTGCCTACCAGCCGCGCATTGTTGTCGCGGCCGATCAGGCGGGCAATCTGACCGTAGCTGGCCACCTTGCCGCGGGGTATCTCCCCTACGGCGGCCAAAATCTCGTAAATCAGGTCCTCGTGCAGTACTTTGCGCATGGCGGCATCCCCTTTCTAATTTCTAAGCATAGGATACCCGCTTCGGGCGGCGGTGTCAATGCGCCAGTTTGTATATGGCGCTGAAATAGCCGCCGCGCTGCACCAGCTCGGCAAAGGTGCCGGTCTCGGCGATGCGGCCGTCTTTTAAGACAAGAATTTCATCATAACATTCCAGCAGTGAGGCCTCCAGCCGGTGGGTCACCACCACGCGGGTGATGCCGGTGAGGGACAGGATGTCCTGCGTGATCTCGTGGGCAGTCTGGGCGTCCAGCGCGGCGGTGGCTTCGTCCGCCAGCAGGATGGACGATTGTTTGAGCAGTGCACGAGCAATGGCAATGCGCTGCTTTTCGCCGCCGGAAAGCTCGCACCCGCCTTCGCCGCAAAGGGCATCCAGGCCGCGCCGGGCTACGAGTTCTTCCAGGTGGGCGCGGCGGATGATCTCATCCAGGGTCTCTTGCGGGAAAGCACGGAACATCGTAATATTATCCTGGATGGAGGCGTTAAAGACAAACACGTTCTGCTGGACGACGGAGACAAGGCTGTTCAGAGATTCGGGCGTAAGGCGGCGGATGTCGATGCCGTCAAAAAGCACCTGACCGCTGGTGTTGTCGTCCGGGATGTGCAGCAGGCGCAGCAGCGTGGATTTTCCGCCGCCGCTGGCACCGACCACCGCATAGGCTTTGCCTGCTTTCAGCGTGGCGGAAAGGTCCTGCAGCACAGGCTTGTCTGGTGTGTAGCGGTAGCCGGCATGCTCCAATTTGATTTGCTGCATCAGCCGCGGCAAGGGTTGGCCGCCCGGCTGCGCAGTTTGCCCCGCCAGGCTATCGGCAAGCTTTTGCACCAGGGCCAGCGCAGCCTTGCGTGCGGCCAGCAGGCCGGGCAATGCAGCGATAGGCTCGATGATGAAGTTCATCAAATTGACAAAGGCGATGACGACGCCGGGTGTGACGCCCCGGCCGGTAAGCGCCAGCCAGGTACCCAGCAGAAAGATGCCCAGCTGCGCCGTGATGCCGGTAAAAGTACCGGTGGACTCCAGCAGCGTTTGCAGCTTCAGGCGGGTGCATTTCTGCTGCTCTAAGCGGTGATTCTCGGAGGCAAAGCGCTGATTGATCTCATCCTCGGCGCGGAAACTGCGGATGACGGGAAAGCCGTTTAAGTAATCCGACAAAAACGCCGTAAAATCCCGGTTACGGTCCGAGACCCGGCAGGCGGCATCCGAGAGCCTGTTTCCTGCCGCCATCGACACGGCAAAAGGCAGCATCGACAACACAATGGCTGCCAGCGTTAAAGGCAGCGAATAGGTCAGCATCAGAGCCAGCGCCCCGGCGAAGCAGAACAGCTTTTGGATGAGGGTAAACTGCTGGGTCAGGTAGTCGGCCTCGATGGTGGCGGCGTCGTTGGTCAGGGCCGAGAGGTAGGCGGCGGAGGGCCGGCGCTGGAAATCCGGCACGCTTTTTTGCATCAGTTGGGTCACGGCGCAGTTTTTGTACTGCTCCATAGCCGTGGCCAGAAAGCGCGGCTTTGCGCAGTAGACAAATGCCGAACCGCAGAAAAGCAAAAGGAAGAACCCACCGCAGGCCCGGACAAGGATGCGGAAAGGCAGTGCCCCCGACGTACCGGCGGCTGTATCGATGAGCTGCTGCATCAGCCAGGAGATTATGAGGTTGAGCACAGCCCCCATCAACGCCCCGGCAGCAGCCAGCGCAAACGCCAGCCGGTTTCGGCGATAGAATGACCCGCGCAGTTGGCGGTTGATGGTATCAGCGGGCATCGCACATCTCCTGCCAGAGGGCGGTCGTCTGCGGGTCTTCCATCTGCTTCAGTGCGTTCTGGGCGGCCTGGGCGGCGGTCTCCCCCAGGTCGTCGTTGACGGTGGAGTCCTCGCCAGGCATGGCAAAGCGGATGGTATCGGCGGCGTAGCTGGGCGCGGCATCAAACCGCACGGCCAGGCGGTGGGCTTCCTCGGCGGATGTTCTGGCTTCCTCCGGTTGGCCGGTTTTGAGCAGGACGTGCGCCTGGAACAGGTAAAAGACCGAGTTGATCTTATCCATAAAGCTGGTGCATTCCGGGCGGGGCATGGCGGTGAAGATCGGCAGCGCCCAGGCAAGCAATGCCTGTGCCTTGGCATAGTCGCGGCTGTTCAGGAATAGATTCAGGTAGCCCATCACGGTGCGCACCAGCGCGGCCTCGTGGATGAGCAGGGATTCGGACAGGTACGGCAGGGCCTCCTGGGCGCGCTTGGCATCCTTGGCCAGAATCATGCCGATGCAGTCGCTATAGAGGCCGTCGGTGTTGTGCTGCCGGAAAAGCTCCAGGGCGCGTTCGTCATCCTCCAAGTCCTGGCTGATTTCCGCCATAACAACGTAGAGCGTTTGCTCGCTGATGCGGGGGTTGGTATTCTGGTGCAGAAGCGGACGGGCTTTTTCCAGCAGTTCCAGGGCGCGGCGCAGTTTGGTGTTGTCCCGTTTGTACAGCCCAAGTGCCTGATACAGCATAGCGCTGCGGTAGACGATGATAAACGAATTGGGATACTTTTTCAGTGCCTTTTCGGCTTCTTCCAGACCATTCAAGTCCTTGACGCGCTGGCAGTGCCGCAGGCGCCGGGCGGTGGCATCGATGCGGTTGTCCTTTAAGATGTAGCCCAGCAGGACATCGATAGACGTATCGAAAAAGTCGGCCATTTCCACGATCAGCGGCAGTTCCGGTGTGGACAGGCCTGCTTCCCATTTGTAGACGGCACCCACGGTGACACCCAGCACTTCGGCCAACTGCTCCTGGGTCAGGCTGCGCTCTTTGCGGAAAGTGCGGATGGATTCGGCAAGTTTGATCTCCATAGCTTGTTTGCTCCTTTATCATTTGTGGGCCCTGTGACTTTATTATAGCAGGCGGCAGTGCGGTTGTGAACGCACCGGTGGTACTAGCGGGACATTTCTTTTTCTACTGCCGGTAAGGGTGCATTTTTTGCAGATTTTACAACCTGTTGCTCGAAAATCTCTTGCTTGTTACCGCAAAATACTGTATGATAGGTACTGAATTTTAGTTATATAAAGGGGTGTTGTCGTGATGAAGTGTACTGCCGCGTTGGCCTATGTGCTGGCCCTGGCGATGCTTCTGACGGGCTGCAAGAAACCTGTGGATACCGTTGCCGCTACGGCGGAGACAGCCGAATCCGCCGCAACGGACGAAACCGCTGCCACACCAAACCCGGTGGAGGCGCTGCCAGCCTCGGTGACGGTGGGCACGGTGCTGCCCAAGACCGAGGCTGCCGGGCGCAGTTATATCGATGAGACGCTTTTTATCGGTGACTCCAACACCGCGCGTTACCTGATGTACGCTGATGAGACCGGCACGGCTTTTACCACGCTGGCCAACAACATCGGCGTGGTCAGCATGGGGGCCGGGGCCATCACCACGCTGAAGTGCGAGCAGTTCAGCGGCTCGTCCACCATGTACACGGTGCCGGACGCCGTGGCGATGCTGAAGCCCAAACGCATCATCATCTGCTATGGCACCAACAATCTGGGCGGGTCGTCCACCAATGCAACATCGTTTATCTCTACTTATTTAAAGGGACTGAAAGCCATTGAAACGGCCTGGCCCTACTGCGACATCATCGTCAGCGCCATCCCGCCGCTGGACAAGCAGCGGGAAAACACCAACCTGACCATGACCCAGGTGGATGCCTACAACGCAGCGCTGATCCAGATGTGCGAGGAAAACGGCTACAAGTTCCTGAACAGCGCCGAGGTATTGCGGGACGATGCCACCGGCTGGGCCAAGACAGATTATACCCTTTCGGACGGCGTGCATCTTTCCAAGACGGCTGTGACTGAATATTTTACCTATGTACGCACCCACGCTTATGTGACGGAGGACCGCCGCCCGCAGCCGCTGGGGAACATTCCCACCCCGGTTGGCCCGCCGGTAAACCTGATTTCCCAGGACCCCATCGCCGTGCGCGGCGCCAAGGTACCTCTGGAATTTGTGGCCACCAACGGTGGCAAAATTTCCGGCTCGGCCAGCCAGCTGGTCAAAAAAGGTGCGACGGCTTCGGCTGTAACGGCTGTGCCTGACGACGGCTTTGTCTTTGCAGGCTGGACTTCCAGCACCGGGGCCAGTTACAGCAGCGAGACCCTTAGCTTTACGATGCCCAGCGACGCCAACGCAGGCGGTGTGGTGCTGACGGCCCACTTTACCGCCGACAAACACGAGCACAACTACGTGGAGATCGAGGGCACCAAAGTGGCCGCCACCTGCCTGACTGACGGCACCTGCCAGTACAAGTGTACCATCTGCGGTGAGATCATTGAGGAAACGACCTACGCCCTGGGGCATGACTGGGACGAGGGCACTACCTACAACGATGCCATTGTGTACACCTGCAAGCGCTGCGGCGAGCAGAAGAAAGAGCAGATCGTGCACATGCACAACTACCAGTTGGTCAGCGAGACAATGGCCACCTGCATCAGCGAGGGCAAGCGCACCTACCAGTGCAGCTGCGGCGATGAGTACACCGAGAGCGTGCCTGCTACCGGGCATAACTGGAAAGAAACGGAACGGCATGCGCCTACGTATGAGCAGGACGGTTGGATTCATTATGAGTGCACCAATGCCGGATGCGGTGAATGGTACGATGAGGTATTGCCGAAGCTGCAGCCTACGCCTACGCCGCCCCCGGATTCCGATTCTTCGAGTTCCACAGTAAATCCAGGTGATTCTTCGGGCGAGGCATCTTCCACCTCGTATGCTGAGGAATCGGAAACGTTTGAATAAGTGCTGCATGATACCAGCAAGCCGCCCTGCGGGGCGGTTTTGCTGTTCCCTGCCAAAGCAAAAGAAGAAAAGAGAAAGAGGTAACCATGTCTACCAAGCCCCACAAGACCGGCAACGGCGCGTTGATGCGCCGGTTTCTGCCCTACCTTATTAAGTACAAGGGTGTACTGTTTTTTGATTTGTTTTGCGCGGCGCTGACAACGCTGTGCGATATTGCCCTGCCTACCATCATGCGCACGCTGACCAACACGGTCTCGGCCGCCGCGCTGACGGTGGATACCGTGCTGCGGATGGCGGCACTGTACTTTGTACTGCGCATCATCGACGGCGCGGCCAGCTACTTTATGTCCGGCATCGGGCATATCATGGGTGTGCATATCGAGACCGACATGCGCCGCGACGCCTTTGACCATCTGCTGCGGCTGGACCATACCTATTATAATAATACCAAAGTCGGCCAGATCATGGGCCGCATCACCAACGACCTGTTTGACGTGACCGAGTTTGCCCACCACTGCCCCGAGGAGTTCTTTATTGCGGGCATCAAGATCGTAGCATCCTTTGTGATTTTGTGCCAGGCCAGTATTCCGCTGACGCTCATCGTGTTTGCCTGCGTGCCGCTGATGGGCGTTGTGTCGGTCAAACTCAACCACAAACTGCGGGAGCGGTTCCGCCAGCAGCGGTTCCAGATCGGAGAGCTGAATGCGACGATTGAGGACAGCCTGCTGGGCCAGCGCGTGGTCAAAGCCTTTGCGGCCGAGGACCTGGAGCGGGAAAAGTTCGAGCAGGGCAACCGTGAATTTGAAAAGATCAAAACGCTGGGCTATCATGCCATGGCGGCGTTCAATACTTCCACCCGGATGTTTGACGGCCTGATGTACTTTGTGGTGATCCTGGCGGGCGGACTTTCGCTGGTGTATGGGGCCATCAGTGCCGGCGATCTGGTGGCCTATGTGCTGTATGTGTCCACGTTGATTGCTACCATTCGACGCATTGTCGAGTTTGCCGAGCAGTTCCAGCGCGGCATGACCGGCATCGAGCGCTTTGCGGAAATTATGGATACGCCCATTGCCATTGCCGATAAGCCCGATGCCAAACCGCTGGAAGTGAAGCAGGGCGGCATTGAGTTTAAGGATGTCAGCTTTGAGTATCCCGACGACCACAACCAGGTGCTGCACCACGTCAACCTGACTATCCGTCCTGGCGAGAGCCTGGCGCTGGTTGGCCCCAGCGGCGGCGGTAAGACCACACTGTGCAACCTGATCCCGCGCTTTTACGATGTAACCGGCGGCGCGGTGCTGGTGGACGGGCAGGATGTGCGGGCTGTGCAGCTGCACAGCCTGCGGCAGGCCATTGGTGTGGTGCAGCAGGATGTGTATCTGTTCAGTGGCACGGTGGCGGAGAATATCGCCTACGGCCGCCCCGGCGCGACCCGCGCTGAAATTGAAGAAGCCGCCCGCCTGGCTGGGGCTGACGGCTTTGTGCGTGCGCTGAAAAACGGCTATGACACCTATGTGGGCGAGCGCGGTGTGAAACTTTCCGGCGGGCAGAAACAGCGGTTGGCCATTGCACGGGTGTTCTTGAAGAACCCGCCGATCTTACTGCTGGATGAAGCCACCAGCGCACTGGACAACGAAAGTGAGATCCTTGTTGGCCAAAGCCTTGACAAGTTAGCCAAGGGCCGCACGACACTGACCATTGCCCACCGCCTGACGACTATTAAAAATGCAGACCGTATTCTGGTTTTGGGCAAGGATGGCATTGAGGAAGAAGGCAGCCACGAGGAATTGCTGGCGAAGAAGGGCATTTATTACCGCCTATGGAATGGATTAGTCAGCGGTCAGACATTATAGGCAATACCGCATAATTCTAAGTGCCGCAGCCGCCGGAGCGGTGCTTAAGCCGTTAGGCGGGAATTGTGCGGTGTTGCCTATAATATAAGTTCAAGCCGCCTCCTTTTTAGGGGGCGGTTTTTGTATGCAGTGCAGCATGCGGGTCAGGTTTAACGTGAAGGTGAACAGGTTGGAGGTGATCATGATGCCGAGGAATGCCGCCATGCCGTAGCGCGGCAGCAGCAGCCAGATGGCGGCGATACGGAAGATGGAATCCGCCAGCGAATAGTAGAATGTGGCCAGCTGTTCCCCTAACCCTTTCAGCACGCCGTCCACCATGCTTTCCAAATACATGAACGGCGCGACAAAGCCTAAAATGCGCACATACTCCCCTACCTCGACGTCGCGATAGATAAAGCCGGCAAGGGGCGCACCGAACAGCACGAACCCGGTCCCCGCCGCCAGAGAGAAGGCACCGGTGACCTTGAGCATCGTAAACACCAGTCGGCGGGTGGCGTCGGTGTCGCCTTTGGTGTGGGCACGGGTGATCTCCGGCATCAACAGCCCGGACAAGGCCGAAAGCACCGAGAATGGGAAGAACAGCAGCGGCAGCGCCATGCCTTTCAGACTGCCGTACTGGGCCATGGCGTCGGCCCGGCTGCCGGTGTAGAGCGCTAACGTGTAGGGAATCAGGCTGCTCTCGACAGCCTGCAGTCCGCTGGCCAGCAGGCGGCTGCCCTCCACCGGCAGGACGATGGCGTACAGCTCCTTTTGGGTGTAGGGCTGCAGAGGCTCATCGGCGCGGCGGGCAAACTCCGGCGTTTTGGCGGCAAAGGCGAACATGAGGGCGCAGGAGATGCCCTCGCTGACCGTGCTGCCCAGTACTACGGCGGCACAGCCGTAGCCTGCACCCCATTGGGCCAGCACACGCAGTGCGGCGATGGCGATTGCCATGCGGATGATCTGTTCGATCAGCTGAGCAATGACATTCGGGTGTACCCGGCGTGCCGCCAAAAAGCAGCCGCGCACCGCCCCGGCCGCCGCCATAAAGGGCAGGCTGGGGGCTAAAATCTGCAAAGCCAAAATGGCGCGGGTATCGTGGAGGAGATACCGGGCGGCAGGCTCGGCCAGCAGCATTTGCAGCAGCATGGCGCAGCAGCCAAACAGCAGGGCTGTACCGCAAAGCCCCCGCAGGGTAGCCGCCATGCCCCGCCCCCGGGCCAGGCTTTGTGCCGCCAGCCGGGCCGAGGCCACATTGATGCCCGCCGTGGCCAGCGAGACGAATACCATGTACACCGCTAAAATCAGCTGGTACAGGCCCATGCCCTCGCCGCCCAGGTAGGACGACAGCACCACCCGGAAGCCCATGCCCAGCACCCGCAGCACCAGCCCGCAGGCGGTGAGCAGGGCGGCGTTTTGCAGATAGGTCTTGCGCCGTGCCATGGCATCCCCCTCCCAACCGGGGGCAGAAGCCCCCTACACCACTATGCGGCACGGGTGGCCAGTATGCAATTTGACTACTTACAAAACAGATAGTACCTTGCGTTCTGCTGTCTGATTTGTTATACTGTTATGAAAGCATAGGCAATGCTGCCTGTTTTTTCGGCCTGCGGGCTGGCAGATGGACGGAGTTGCCGAAATTTAAAGGAGCAAAAACTACTATGAGTGAAGAATGTACCCATGATTGCAGCAGCTGCAAGGCAAACTGCGATCACCGTGCCCCCGAACATGAGCCGCCGCACCCGAAAAGCCGCATCCGCAAGGTCATCGGCGTCGTTTCCGGCAAGGGCGGTGTTGGCAAAAGCATGACCAGCGCCATGCTGGCTGTTTCGATGCGCCGCCTGGGCTATAAAGCCGGCGTGCTGGATGCTGATATTACCGGCCCCTCCATCCCCCGCCTGTTTGGCGTGAAGGGCCCTGCCACCGGAGACGGCGAGAGCATCAATCCTGTCTGCAGCCGCACCGGTGTTGAGATCATGAGCATCAACCTGCTGCTGGATGACCCCGAGGCCCCTGTGGTATGGCGCGGCCCCGTGATTGCCGGTGCTGTTAAGCAGTTCTGGCAGGAAGTCGTGTGGGATGTAGACTTCCTGTTTGTGGATATGCCCCCGGGAACCGGCGATGTGCCGCTGACCGTGTTCCAGACGCTGCCGGTGGACGGCATTGTTATCGTCTCCAGCCCGCAGGAGCTGGTGGGCATGATCGTAGGCAAGGCCGTGCAGATGGCCCAGATGATGAACGTGCCCATCCTGGGACTGGTCGAGAACATGAGCTATGCCCTGTGCCCTGACTGCGGCAAGCATATCAATGTGTTCGGTGACAGCCATGTGGATGAGATCGGCGCCAAGTACAAGGTGCCCGTGCTGGCCAAGATGCCCATTGACCCCGAGCTGGCCAAGGAGGCTGACGCCGGTATGATCGAGATGTACGCCGGCGATTACCTGGACGGCGCTGCCCAGGCCGTGGCCAAACTGCTGAAGTAAACCAGGTCCCTGCTGCCCGGGTACAATGATACGGAGGTTTTGTTATGAAAAAGTTTTGGGAAGAATTTAAAGCCTTTGCCCTGAAGGGCAACATGATGGACATGGCCATCGGTGTTATCATCGGCGGTGCGTTCTCTACGCTGGTCACTTCTCTGACCGACAACCTCATCAGCCCCATCCTGGGCATTTTGGGCAAGGTCAACTTTGATGCAATGATGTGGGACGTCTTCGGTGATGGCAAGCTGGTATTCAAGTATGGTGCCTTTATTACCGCCGTCATCAATTTCCTGATCATGGCATTTGTGCTGTTCCTGATCGTGAAAGGCATGAACAAGCTGATGGACATGGGCAAGAAGGAAGAAGCGCTTGCCGAACCGGAGGCACCGGCTGCCCCCACCCAGGAAGAGCTGCTGGCCAGCATCCTGGAGGAGCTGAAGAAGCAGAACGGGGAGAAGTCTGCGTAAGGCTGTGCCGGTCGCCTACAGAGTCTCGACAAGGCCGACGCTTAACATTCTTAAGTTAAGTTATCTATTTTTGAAATAAATCAAGTTTGAAACTTGATTTTATAAGATTCTTCGGATTGCAGGTTGTAAACTGACCTATACTATGGTATAGTTGCAGCAAGAACAAAGGCGTTCCCGCCGGGGCTAGTGTGCCCTGCCGGGGAAGCCTTTTTGTTTACCCCGTTTTTTGCCGCATAACCTGTGTGCGCAGAGGCAAAAAACGCAACTGGGAAGGAGCGTATAAAGGAAATGGAGAACTTTACCGAGCGTAAGGCCCCGGCCGGGTTGTATGACCCGCGCTTTGAGCATGATAACTGCGGCATTGGTGCGGTCGTAGATATTAAGGGGCGCAAAAGCCACAAAACCATTGATGATGCGCTGCAGATCGTAGAGCATCTGGAACACCGCGCCGGTAAGGATGCCGAGGGCAAGACCGGTGACGGTGTCGGCATCCTGACGCAGATCAGTGATACATTTTTCCAGAAGGCCGCCGCTGAGCTGGGCATCACCTTAGGCCGTGATCGGGAATACGGCGTAGGCATGTTCTTCTTCCCGCAGGAGGAACTGCGCCGCAACCAGGCCAAAAAACTGTTTGAGATCGTATGCAAAAAAGAGGGCCTGCCCTTTTTAGGCTGGCGCGAAGTGCCCACCGACCCCGAGGTGCTGGGCCACAAGGCCCGCGCCTGCATGCCCAGCATCTGGCAAGGCTTTGTGGGAAAGCCGTCCCGTCTGGAGGCCGGCATCGCCTTTGACCGCCGCCTGTATGTGGTGCGCCGCGTGTTTGAGCAGTCCAGCCCGGATACCTACGTGTGCAGCCTTTCCAGCCGTACCATTGTATATAAGGGTATGTTCCTGGTCAAGGAGCTGCGGCTGTTCTATCTTGATCTGCAGGACCCGGATTACAAGTCCGCCATCGGCATGGTGCACAGCCGCTTCTCAACCAACACGGCCCCCAGCTGGAATCGTGCCCACCCCAACCGTTTTATCCTGCATAACGGCGAGATCAATACCATCCGCGGCAACGTGGATACTATGCTGGCCCGTGAGGAGACCATTGGCTCCAACTATCTGAAAAATGACATGACCAAGGTACTGCCCATCGTCAACCAGGGCGGTTCCGACTCGGCCCAGCTGGATAACACGCTGGAGTTCATGGTCATGAACGGTATGGACCTGCCCCTGGCCGTAATGGTAACTATCCCCGAGCCGTGGAGCAATAACAAGTCCATGGACCCGAAAAAGCGGGACTTCTACCAGTATTATGCCACAATGCTGGAGCCGTGGGACGGCCCCGCCAGCATCCTGTTCAGCGATGGCGATGTGATGGGTGCGGTGCTGGACCGCAACGGTCTGCGCCCCAGCCGCTACTATATCACCAAAGACGGCCGCCTGATCCTTTCCAGTGAGGTAGGCGTGCTGGACATCCCGGCCGAGGATGTTGTCCGCAAGGACCGCCTGCGCCCCGGCAAGATGCTGCTGGTGGATACCGTCAAGGGCGAACTGGTGGACGACGATAAGCTGAAAGCCGACTACGCCAGCCGTCAGCCCTACGGCGAGTGGCTGGACCGCAACCTGGTAAACCTGCGCGATTTGAAGGTCCCCAACAAGAAGGTGCCTGACCATACCAAAGAGGAACTGGTGCAGCTGCAAAAGGCCTTCGGCTATCGGTACGAGGATGTGTCCTCTATCATCCTGCCGATGGCCAAAAACGGCGGTGAGCCTGCCGGTGCCATGGGCAGCGACACCCCGCTGGCCGTGCTGAGCCACACCCATCCCCTGCTGTTTGAGTACTTCAAGCAGATGTTCGCTCAGGTTACCAACCCTCCCATCGACGCCCTGCGCGAGAAGGTCGTCACCTCCACCACCGTCTATGTCGGTGCCCAGGGCAACCTGCTGGAGGAGGATGCCGAGAACTGCAAGGTACTTAAGATTGAGAACCCCATCCTGACCGATACTGACCTTTTGAAGATCAAAGCCATGGACGTGCCCGGCTTCAAGGTCGAGACGCTCTCCATCTGCTACTACAAAAATACCGATCTGGAGAAGGCCATCGACCGCCTGTTTGTGGATGTCGACCGCGCTTACCGCGACGGTGCCAACATACTGATTTTGTCCGACCGCGATATTGACGAGTACCACGTCGCCATCCCCAGCCTGCTGGCGGTGGGCGCTGTCAGCAAGTATCTGGTGCGTACCCGCAAGCGCACCTCTATGGCGCTGATCCTGGAAAGCGGCGAGCCGCGCCTCGTACACGACTTTGCCACCCTGCTGGGCTACGGCGCTTCGGCCATCAACCCCTATCTGGCGCAGGAGACCATCGGCAGCCTCATCAGTGAGGGGCTGCTGGACAAGGACTACTACGCCGCCGTCGAAGATTACAACAAAGCCGTGCTGGCGGGCATCGTAAAGATTGCCTCCAAGATGGGCATCTCCACCATCCAATCCTACGCAGGCAGCCAGATCTTTGAGGCGCTGGGCCTGAGCCAGGAAGTAGTCGACAAGTACTTTACCAATACTGTTTCCCGCGTGGGCGGCATCACCATCCACGATATTCAGAACGACCTGGAAGCCCGCCATCAGGAAGCCTTTGACCCCCTGGGCCTGGACATCAACCGTGAGCTGCCCAGCCTGGGCGCCCACAAGTTCCGCAGCGGCCCCGCTGCCGAGCAGCACCTGTACAACCCGCAGACCATCCACCTGCTGCAACAGGCCTGCTGGACCGGCAATTATGACACCTTTAAGCAGTACACCGCCGCTGCCGCCAACGAGGGCGGTGACGCGATGCACCTGCGCAGCCTGCTGGACTTCAACTATCCCGAGGTCGGCGTGCCGCTGGACGAAGTGGAGAGCGTGGACTCCATCGTGAAGCGCTTCAAGACCGCTGCCATGAGCTACGGCGCGTTGTCCGAGGAAGCCCACGAGTGCATGGCCATTGCAATGAACCGCCTGGGCGGCAAGTCCAACACCGGCGAGGGCGGCGAAGCCGAGGATCGTTTTGGCACCGAGCGCAACTCCGCCATCAAGCAGGTGGCCTCCGCCCGCTTCGGCGTGACCAGCAAGTATCTGGTCTCCGCCAGCGAAATTCAGATCAAGATGGCCCAGGGCGCTAAGCCCGGCGAGGGCGGCCAGCTGCCTGGCGGCAAGGTCTACCCCTGGGTTGCCAAGACCCGCAACTCCACCACCGGCGTGGGCCTCATCTCTCCTCCGCCGCATCACGACATTTACTCTATTGAGGACCTGGCCCAGCTGATCTATGACCTGAAATGCGCCAACCGCAAGGCGGCCATCAACGTCAAGCTGGTCAGCGAGGCCGGTGTCGGCACGATTGCCGCCGGTGTTGCCAAGGCCGGCGCCGAAGTCATCCTGATCTCCGGCTTTGACGGCGGCACGGGCGCGGCGCCGCGCAACTCCATCCACAACGCAGGCCTGCCTTGGGAGCTGGGCATTGCCGAGGCACACCAGTGCTTAATCATGAACGGCCTGCGCAGTCGCGTGCGCATTGAAGCGGACAGCAAGCTGATGAGCGGCCGCGACGTGGCCATCGCCGCCCTGCTGGGTGCCGAGGAATTCGGCTTTGGCACCGGCCCGCTGGTGGCCATGGGCTGCGTGATGATGCGCGTCTGCAACCTGGACACCTGCCCCATGGGCATCTGCACCCAGAACCCCGAACTGCGCAAGCGGTTCAAGGGCAAGCCCGAGTACATCATGAACTTTATGCGCTTTATGGCTGAGGACCTGCGCGAGTACATGGCCAAGCTGGGCGTGCGCACCGTTGACGAACTGGTGGGCCGCACCGACCTGCTGAAGGTCAAGCCTGCCCCGGCAGGCTCCCGCGCCAGCGAGATGGACCTGACGGCGCTTTTGCAGAACCCGCTGATCGAGAACAGCAGCGTGCACTTTGACCAGAAGGCTGTCTACAACTTCCAGCTGGAAAAGACGCCTGACATGAAGGTGCTGATGAAGAAGTTCAAGAAGGACTTTGACACAGCCGAGCCAAAGCCCATGACAGTTACGATGGATGTGGGCAACACCGACCGTGCTTTTGGCACGATTTTTGGCAGCGAGATCACCGCCAAGTTCGGCAACACCCTGCCAGAGGATACCTTCCATGTGGTATGCCACGGCTATGGCGGCCAGAGCTTTGGCGCCTTTATCCCCCGCGGCCTGACGCTGGAACTGGTGGGTGACGCCAACGACTATCTCGGCAAGGGCCTGTCCGGCGGCGAGATCGTCGTGTATCCGCCCAAGGAAGTCACCTTTGACCGCAGCGAGAATATCGTTATCGGCAACGTGGCGCTGTACGGCGCTACCGGCGGCAAGGCCTTTATCAACGGCGTGGCGGGCGAGCGCTTCTGCGTGCGCAACTCCGGCGCTGTGGCCGTTGTCGAGGGCGTGGGCGACCACGGCTGCGAGTACATGACCGGCGGCACGGTGGTCGTACTGGGCAAGACCGGCAAGAACTTTGCAGCCGGTATGAGCGGCGGCATCGCCTATGTGCTGGACGAGGATTGGGACTTCTACCAGCGTGTGAACAAGGATATGGTCAGCCTGGAACCCGTGGAGCACAAGTACGACGTGGCTTTGCTGAAAGACCTGATCCGTGAGCATGTAGAAAAGACCGGTTCGCCCCGCGGCAAGGAGATTTTGGATAACTTCGGCGAGTATCTGCCCAAGTTCAAGAAGGTACTGCCGCACGATTACGACAAGATGCTGCGCTTGATCGCCCAGATGGAAGAAAAGGGCGAGGACAGCGAGCAGGCACAGATCGAAGCATTTTACGCGATGAAGAACACGAAGTAAGGGAGGCAGAGTATCATGGGTAAACCGACAGGCTTTATGGAGATCAAACGGCAGACCAGCATGGAACTGCCGCCCGAGGAACGCATCCAGAACTTTAACGAATTTCATGTGCCGCTGCACACCGACGAGCAGCAGGCCCAAGGTGCCCGCTGCATGGACTGCGGCGTGCCCTTCTGCCAGAGCGGTATGCTGCTGGGCGGCATGTACAGCGGCTGCCCGCTGAATAACCTGATCCCGGAGTGGAACGATCTGGTGTATCAGGGCAAGTGGGATCTGGCCGTACACCGGCTGATCGCTACCAACCGCTACCCGGAGTTTACCAGCCGGGTCTGCCCCGCTTTGTGCGAAGCCGCCTGCACCTGCGGCATGGCCACCGGCGACCCGGTGACCGTGAAAGAGAACGAACGCGCCATCGTAGAATACGGCTACGAGAGCGGCGCTATCCACGCCGTGCCGCCGCCGGCACGCACCGGCAAGACGGTTGCGGTCATTGGTGCAGGCCCTGCGGGGCTTTCGGTGGCCGACCTGCTGAACAAGCGCGGCCACAAGGTGACTATTTATGAGCGCGAGGACCGCCCGGGCGGCCTGCTGATGTACGGCATCCCCAACATGAAGCTGGAAAAGTGGGTCATTGACCGCCGCGTGAAGATCTTGCAGGATGAAGGCATTGAGTTTGTGATGAACGCCGATGTGGGCGGCAACGTCAGTGCTGAGGAATTGCAGGACAAGTATGACGCCGTAGTGCTGTGCTGCGGTGCCAAGCAGGCCCGTGATATCACCGCCCCCGGCCGCGATGCACAGGGCATCTACTTCGCCGTGGATTACCTGACAAGCGTGACCCGCAGTTTGCTGGATTCCAACTTTGCGGATGGTAAGGCGGTTTCGGCCGCAGGCAAAAAGGTGCTTGTCATTGGCGGCGGCGACACCGGCAACGACTGCGTGGGCACGGCCATCCGCCAGGGCTGCGAGAGCGTGATGCAGCTGGAAATGATGCCCTGCCCCCCTGCCGAGCGTACCGCAAACAACGCCTGGCCGGAGTGGCCCCGCGTGTTGAAGACCGACTACGGCCAGCAGGAAGCCATTGCCAAGTTTGGCAATGACCCGCGCGTTTACCAGACCACCGTGAAGGAGTTTTACAAGAACGAAGCCGGGCAGGTCTGTGGCGCGTTGATTGCCAAGCTGGAAAGCCGGGTAGTGGATGGCCGCCGCCAAATGGTGCCTACCGGTGAGGAGTTTGCCGTGGAGTGCGATCTGGTGCTGATTGCCGCTGGTTTCACCGGCTGCCAGCCCTATGTGGCCGAAGCCTTTGGCGTAGACCTGACCAAGCGCGGCACCGTGGCCGATACCAAGTATGCCACCAACGTGCCCAAGGTGTTCGCCTGCGGCGATATGCGCCGCGGCCAGAGCCTTGTGGTATGGGCCCTGCGTGAGGGCCGCGACACGGCAGCTGTGGTGGATGAGAGCCTGATGGGATACACCAACCTGTAACCTGCTTTGCAAAGAAAGCAGGAAAGAAATTCTAATATTTCCCAGAAAAACAGGGGATGCAGCGGCATAGCTGCATCCCCTGTTTTTGTGCGAAAAGACAGACAGCAAAAGAGGATGTGACCGATTCCCGTCACATCCTCTTTTTGTGATGCTATATTAAAAGTTTCTTTGCATATTTTCTTTTCAAAGAAAGTAAGTTACTGTCCGCATGGCAGCGTAAACACGAAGCGGCACCATTTGCCTTCCTCGCTTTCGGCGTGGATCTGACCGCCGGAAAGGTTGATGAGAATCTTGCAGATATGCAGGCCCAGGCCGCTGCCGCGGGTATTCATGCCGCGGGAACGGTCCTCTTTGTAGAAGCGCTCAAACACAAAAGGCAGGGCTTCGGGGGCGATGCCTGCGCCGGTATTCTCGATGCGGACCTCCACCATGCTGCCGTGCTTCTCGGCGGCAAAGCTGATAACGCCGCCTGCCGGGGTGAACTTGATGGCGTTGTCTACGATGTTGTACACGACCTGATGCACAAAATCCGGGTCGGCGCAGATCATCAGCGGCGGGCCGCCAAGGCCCTGGATGTCGATCTTGCCATCCTCGATGCGCTGTTCGTCCGAGAGGACGACATCGGTCACGGTCTGCCACAGGTCGTAGTTTTTTGCGTGGATGGGCACCTCGCCGGCTTCCAGCTTGGTGATGTCCAGCATGTTCTGCACCAGGCGGGCCAGGCGGCCGGTCTCCTGGGAGACAATGGCCAGGTAACGCTGGTTTTCCTCGGGCGGGATGGTGCCGTCCAGCATGCCGTCGATAAAGCCTTTGATGGTGGTCATGGGCGTGCGCAGCTCGTGGGCGATGTTGCCCATGAACTGGCCGCGGGAGTTATCGATGGTCTGCAGGCGGGCAGCCATGTTATTGAAGGTGGTGGCAAAGTCGGCCAACTCCACACAGCCGTCCACCGGGGCACGGGCGGTAAAGTCGCCGCTGCCCAGGCGGCGGGCGGCCTCGCTGATGTCCTCGATGGGGCCGGTGATGCGCTTGGCCAGCACCCAGCACAGCAGGCTGCACAGCAGCAGGATGGCCGCGGCCGAGATGCCGAACATGGCCAGCATATCCCTCATATAACTGGCCAGTGCCGTCATGGGGCTGGCGGCAAACAGGTAGCCGGTGTAACCGCCTACCTCAACACGGCGGCCCGCGGTATAGTATTTGCCGCTGTAGACGCCGCCCAGAGTGCCGGTTTTAAAAATGTTGTCGCCGGTGTCCATCTCGGCCAGCATGTCGGCGGGGATGGGCTGCTCGGTAAAATCTTCGCTGCCGGTGTGCAGCAGAATGTCGCCGTTTTCGTCGGCCACGAACAGCACCGCGCCGGAGGAAGTAGTGAACAGGTCAAAGCCGTTGCGGGCGTTTTCCCTGGCCTGCTCATTATCCAGCGGGCGGGTCAGAACAGAGCCATCCTCAGCGAATGTCTCGCAGAGTTTCGATGCACCGTTTAATATATCGTTCAGGGCGGTGCGGCGCTCCTGCACAAAGTAGGCGGCGGAGAGTGCTGTCTGGATGGCGCACATGACGCTCAGGCCCAGCACCAGCACTACGGCAATGGTCGAGAAGAACTCCCGGCTGATGGTGTTGCGGCGGCTCATTCCTTGACCTCGAACTTATAGCCGACGCCCCATACAGTCTTGAGGTTCCACTGCTCGGAGGCACCTTCCAGCTTCTCGCGCAGACGCTTGACGTGGACGTCGATGGTGCGGGAGTCGCCGTAATACTCAAAGCCCCAGACCTCATCCAACAGCTGGTCACGGGTGTAAACGCGGTTGGGGTGACCCGCCAGGCAGGCCAGCAGCTCCAACTCCTTGGGCGGGGCCTCGACGACTTTGCCCTTGACTTTCAGCTCGTAGCGGTTCATATCCAGGTGCAGGTTGTCGAAGTCGTAGACGCCCTTGTTGGTATCCTCTTTGGCGGCGGTGCGACGCAGCACGGCCTTGATGCGGGCGGTGACTTCCTTGGCGTCAAAGGGCTTGACGATGTAGTCGTCGGCGCCCAGCTCCAGACCCAGCACCTTATCGTAGGTCTCGCCCTTGGCTGTCAGCATGATAATGGGGGTGTTGTCCTTGGCGCGGATCTTGCGGCAGACTTCCCATCCGTCCATTACCGGCATCATAACGTCCAGCAGGACCAGGTCGGGATGCAGTTTGTCAAAGTCGGTCAGGGCTGCTTCGCCGTCATGGGCCATCGTGACCGAGTAGCCCTCCTTGACCAGGTAAAGACGCAGCAGTTCGCAGATATTTTTATCGTCATCGACAACGAGGATCTTTTCGTTTGCCATAATGATTCCATCCTTTCGGCGGGGTTCTCATACCACCCCAGTATATTATTATAGTATAGCGCAAAATTATGGACAAAGAAAGAACAGAATATAGTTTTTGTGCGAATTTTTCCGGATTTTACTTAAGGCAATACCGCATAATTCTAAGTGCCGATACGGCGAGCGAGGTGCGGCAGC
>ENA-UOJR01001507-UOJR01001507.1-human-gut-metagenome-genome-assembly--contig:-C115P-NODE-1507-length-20186-cov-9.541404_pt1 | contig 20186 bp, 15 predicted proteins | sample MGYA00242354_ERZ723901 | MGnify/ENA metagenome assembly ERZ723901
CCGTACCCCCTCCTCTCTCCCTTCAAAGACATTCGACTTTATCGAATCCCTGTTCGCCGCATTCCCTGTTTACCCTGTCGGCAGTTTCGAAAAATCCGTTCTTTTTGGCACGGGTTCGTTTTGACGGCTTGACAGAAGGGGCGAATCTGCATAGAGACAGAACCGGATTCAATGTCACCATCGTCTATCCGGTTAGGACGGCGGCCTCTCACGTCGCTAAGAGGGGTTCAAATCCCCTTGGTGACACCAAATTTGAGTACAATGAAGAACGCCAAGATGCATAACATCTTGGCGTTCTTTGTTTTTTCTTTCCGGTACGGTTTCCCGAAGTCCAGCTTCGTCCGCTTGCATCCAAACATTTTATAGGTATATCCGTAGGTAGAAATGTGGTATGACATTTCTGATACCTACATGAATAACCGCGCGGAATCAAAAATATTTTTATCCATGTGGGTATCTCTTCGTCCAACGACAACCAGGGAGTACCCATGCCTCTTACCGATACCCATATCCGCAGTCTGAAACCCGACCTGAGGCCCCGCAAATATTTCGACGGCGGAGGTCTGTTCCTCTTCATTCCCACCAATGGAAGCAAACTCTGGAGAATGGCCTACCGTTTTGACGGAAAAAGCAAGCTGCTCAGTTTCGGGGAATATCCTGCCGTATCTCTCAAGGATGCCAGAGAACGCCGCGAAGACGCGAAGCGTATGTTGTCCAGAGGCATCGACCCGTCAGACCATAAACGGCAGATGCGGCAGGCCAGAGCCACGGCGGAACGCGACAGTTTTCAGAATATCGCCAGAGAATGGCATGAAACCCGAATGGCAGAGTTTTCTGAAAAGCATCAGGAAACCGTCATGTACCGGCTGACAACCTACATCTTTCCGCGCATCGGCAAAATGCACATCGCCAAGCTGGAAACACGGGATATCATGGACGTAGTCAAGCCTCTGGAGCTTCGGGGAAACTACGAGACCTCCCGAAGAGTGCTGCAAATCATCAGCCAGGTGCTCCGTTATGCGGTCTTCACGGGCCGGACAAAGCACAATATTGCAGCCGATCTCCGGGGAGCTCTGAGACCGAGAAAAACCGTCCACCGGGCAGCGGTGCTGGAACCAGAAAAAGTCGGTCAGCTTCTGCGGGATATCGACGCTTACGAAGGTTATTTCCCTCTGGTCTGTGCCTTGAAGCTGGCTCCGTTGGTTTTCACCCGTCCCACGGAACTGCGGGCTGCCCGATGGAAGGAATTTGACCTTGAGTCCGGGGAATGGCGCATCCCTGCCGAACGCATGAAAATGCGCCGTCAGCATCTTGTTCCCTTATCCAGACAGGCAATATCCATTCTTCGGGAACTTCAGAAATACTCCGGGGAGGGAACATACCTTTTTCCCTCCATCCGCACGGAGGTACGCCCCATTTCCGATGCGACCATGCTCAATGCGCTCCGGCGCATGGGCTACCAGAAGCACGAGATGAGCGTGCATGGGTTTCGTTCCATCGCGTCCACGCTGCTCAACGAACTTGGTTATAACCGGGACTGGATAGAGCGGCAGCTTGCCCATGGAGAACAGAACGAAGTGCGGGCAGCATACAATTACGCGGAATACCTTCCGGAACGCAGAAGGATGATGCAGGATTGGGCGGATTATCTGGATGGACTGCGCAACGCAAAGCGGAAAGGAAGCAGAGATACGGTATGAAAGAGAACGCCATGACAGAACGGAATGTCTGTATCGTTATCGGGAAAACAGAGGATGAAACGCAGGTGACGGAAAACGACACTGGCTGGAGCGAAGAAGACAAGGACCGTATGAGACAATACGGCTATGACGACATGGATATCATCCGGGTATGGTATAGCTGAAACAGGTTTTACAGGAAACAGCGGTAGCGAGGACATTGGAAGTCCCTGCCGCTGTTTTTTGTTGTCCATTTTTTGACAACAGACTATGCTTTTTTCCATGATAGACCGGCAGATCATTACCCTAGGCAGAGTACGGCAGGCGTATGGCCTGACTGTCAGAGAAGGCGACATGCTTGTTCAGGCGCTCTGGCCTGACGCAGTTCAACCTCTGGAATTATGGCGCACAACATATGAATCCTGCTGGCAGGCATTTGTTGCTGGCAGTCACGCCGCATATGGAACGCAGATACCGGAATTTCCTTCAGTGCCGGAACCGGATATGGGCATTCAGACATATCTGCTTGGCTTTGATGTGATGGAATTTTTCAGAACGATATCAACGCTTGTTCCTGTCAACTCCCTACAATATGGATTGAATGTCATTCTTGAAGAATCCTTTGAAGATACGGCGTCTGTCTTTCCCAAGGAACGAGAATTTCTGTTCAGCAGTCTGGAGAGACTGAAAACAGAAGACATCTTCGAGCAGTATTCACCGGACTCGCCTCTCTTTGAGAAAACGATATTCTCCATTCCCGCCTCAAGTTATCATTTCATCGCGCATATCTTTGCCGATACCATAATGGTGGATAGGGACATTGCTATCAGATATCTCCGTTATTATCCTCTATGCCGGGAAGTGAAAGGCATCACCCGTGCTCTTGTGGAAGTCGTTTTACAGACAGCTTTGCCGGAATCATCCGTTGCCGACAAAGCGGCGGCAGTTCCCCTGTGTGAAAGGGCACCGCAGGATGAAAAACTTGTTTTCCGTATTCCCGGAGCATTCTGGGAAGGAAGGCCGGACGCCGCCGTCCGTGACGCCATGAAAGAAAAGTATCCTCTTGCGGTCATCGCTCATGTTCTCCTGTACTGGTGTGGTCCCCAAAAATCCGAGACCAGTCACAAAACTCCGCAGGGCAGAAAGACGCATGTGGGACGTTTGCTTGCGGGCAAAGAGTACAGGGACGACAAATCCTATCGTAACCTGATGGATATGCTCCTCAAGGAAGCGGAGACATACACCATAATCAAGGCGTGACCAGCCTGCTTTTTTCCCGTTTTTTTGAGAAGTTCCCGTTCTTTTCCCGTCCGATTCCCTCACGGGAATCTTTGGACGTGTGCCAGAGTCTCCTGAAATCCAAACAGATTCAGGAGATTTTTTTATGAAACAGCACCAACCGTCCATCCCCGCCCACGGCCTTTTGCGTCTTCCTCAGGTTCTCAGCATGATTCCCATAAGCAAGAGTGCATGGTGGGAAGGCTGTCGGACCGGGCGTTATCCCAAACCCGTGAAACTTGGTCCCAGAACCACGGTCTGGAGAGCAGAAGATATTGCCGCGTTCATCGAAAGTCTTGGCAGGCAGGGGGAAGAGCATGAGTAATCCCCTGCAAAATTTTCGGGACATCCTGACCGACAAGGGCTTGATTCCGTCCGACATCGAAGCGGACGGAAAACTGCATCGTTGTCCCACGCAGACCAGGCCGCATAAACAGAACGGCGCATACATCGCGCATGTTGACCCTCCTGCCACGCTCTGGTGGTGCAACTGGGAGAGCGGAGACCAGGGGACGTTTACTGAAATGGATCAGAGAACGTTCTCCCCGGCTGAAAAGGAAGCATGGCAGAAACGGCAACGCAACATTCGTCATCAACGAGAGGAAGAATGTGTCCGCCGGTATGAAACGGCAGCGAAACAGGCCCAGGGCGTCTTGGATGCATCTTTTCCCTGCTCGTCGGAACACCCATATTTACGGCGTAAAGGCGTTCCCGCGCTTGGGGACATACGTCAGACCCGGAGCGGTCTGCTGCTCCTTCCCGTCAGGGATATATCGGGAACCTTACAAAGCCTGCAATATATCGCCCCGGACGGGACAAAGCGCTTTCTCATGGGCGGCAAAGTACAGGGAGGACATTTCATTATTCCCGGCAAGTCGGAAAAGCCTCTAGTTCTTTGCGAAGGTTACGCTACGGGAGCAAGCATCCATCTTGCCGTCAACTGTATCGTATATGTGACGTTCTCAGCCAATAACCTGCCTGTCGTGGCCAATCTTGTGAGACACAGATTCCCGGATGCTTCTATCCTCATTTGTGGCGACAATGATGAAGCAGGCCGCAGTAAAGGGCAGGAAGCTGCTCAAGCAGCACAGGCTCGATTGGCCCTGCCCAAGTTTACCACCGGCGAGGGGAAAGACTTCAATGACCTACATCAGAGTGAGGGGCTGGAAGAAGTTCTCCATCAGGTGGAAGAGGCCATGCATACGGCTGCCCGTCCGTCTCTGATTTCTCTGGACATGGGGGAGTTTCTTTCCATGTCCATACCTGAACGGGGGTATCTTTTATCCCCCATTCTTCCGGTTCAAGGGATAGGCATCCTGTATGCTCCGCGCGGCATTGGCAAGACGTTTGCAGCACTGAGCATAGCCGTTGCCGTGGCTTCCGGCGGTGCGGTGTTCAACTGGCGTGCGCCGATGCCTAAACGAACGCTGTATGTGGATGGGGAAATGCCTGCCACATCCATGCAGAGCCGTCTTGCAGCGCTTGTCAGCGGTATGGCCGTTCCTCCGCATACGTTGAAAAACATGGCGCTCATCACACCGGACCTGCAACCCTGTCCCATGCCGGATTTGTCCACTGCGGGTGGGCAGAGCATGATTGAGCCTTTTCTGCAAGGCGTGGACATGGTGGTGCTGGACAACATTGCTACCCTGTGCCGTACCGGCAAGGAAAATGAATCACAGTCCTGGCAGACCATGCAGGCGTGGCTGCTGGAGTTGCGTCGCAGGGGTATGACCGTCCTGCTTATCCATCATGCCGGAAAATCCGGCGACCAGCGCGGCACCAGCGCCAGGGAAGACATTATGGACACGGTGATCAGCCTGCGCAGACCCAGGGAATACAGTATGGCCGAAGGTGCACGTTTTGAGGTCCACCTGACCAAGGCACGGGGCATATTGGGTGATGACGCCAAGCCGTTTGAGGCCAATCTGGTTACCGAAGGTAATGCGCTGCACTGGCAGGTCAGAGAGCTGGAAGACGTTGAACTGGAAAGCTTGAGACGACTTTTAAAAGAAGGCTACAGCATCCGCGACTGCGCTGAGGAAATGGGGAAATCCAAGGGGGCCATCCAGAGGCTGAAAAAGAAATTGGAGGAACATTTCTGAAGGCTCACATGGTCAGGTGTACCGCTGTACCGCCTCTTAAGCCGTGGTACAGCGGTACACCCGCAATATTCGATCCGTCAGTTATCCGGTGAAGTCCGATCAGGTCCGAATACGTCATCCCCTTTTGTACCGCTTGAACGGGAAAAGTGTACCGCTTTTCTGCCGCATCAGAAATGGTGCAGTCATGGATACAAGGAAGTTTCATCATGTCCTACCTCGTCCTCCATATGGATAAGTTCAAGAAAGAGGCCATACGCGGCATCCAGAGCCATAACCGGCGGGAACGGGAGAGCCACAGCAACCCCGATATTGACTACGACAGAAGCTCAGCGAATTACGAACTGCACGAATCCGCGTCGACAAACTATACCGAGGCCATTCAGCGCCGCATTGACGCTCTTCAGTTGGCCAAAGCCGTAAGAAAGGACGCCGTGCGCATGTGCGGGCTTATCGTTACCTCCGACAGCACCTTTTTTCAGAGCCTTTCTCCAGAGAATACCCGGCGATTCTTTGAGGAGAGCAAAGCCTTTCTTATGGACTTTGTAGGGGCGGAGAATGTCGTTTCCGCAATGGTTCACATGGATGAAAAGACGCCGCATATGCACTTTTTCCATGTGCCGGTCACGCAGGACGGGAGACTCAACGCCAACAAAATTTATACGCGTCAGAGTCTGCGAAAACTGCAATCCGAACTTCCCGCCTATCTGCAAAGCCGAGGTTTTGCCATTGAACGAGGCGTGGAGCAGACGCCCGGTTCCGCCAAAAAGCATCTGAATACCCGCGAGTTCAAACAACAGAAGGAGGAACTGGCACGGCTGGCTCAGGAAGCTGCTGTGCTGATGCGGGATTCTTTGCGGTCACTTGGACTTCTGGGGCAACGCGAAGAGGAATTGAAAAAGAGCATCGAAGCGTATGAGCGGCAAGCCGAGGAGGCGGAAAAAGTCCTTCGGGAGGAGTTTTCCCTGCCGAAAGCCTCACTTTTCAATTATCCGTCCGTGCTGGAAAAAGCCTCCTTTATTATTGAGGAGCTGAAAAAGGCGCTGGCCGTCAAGCATCTTGTCCAGACAGAGAAGGAAATCCTGAAACGGGAAGTGGACTCGCTGCGTAAAAAACAGACACGCCTTGAAGCGGAATACACGTCCCACAGGAAACAAAGCCATGAGGAAAAAGAGGCTCTGGAATCTCAATTGAAGAAAATGAAGAGAGTCATGGCCAGCTATCGGGAATTTTTGCTTCTGCCGGAAATCAGACCGCTGCATCTTGAGTTTGTGGAGCGCAAGCGTGCCGAACAGCTCAAGCGCCAGGAAGAGGGACGGCAGTGGCGTGAGCAGGACGCGCGGGACAGCGAGCATCGGCAGGCAATGACTGCACGTGGCTTGAAGATGCGCTAAGGCGTCGGCGGGAAATCTTCGCACAGGCCGAAGATATAGCCCACTATGCTTCACGTCGTGAAGCGTGGGCGACCGTCCCGCTCGACCGGAAAGGAAAAAGACCAACTCGGGCATGGCCCCGACTAAACACAGGAGAACCATCATGCTCATCCCCTCTACACAGTTGAAGGAAATCAGACAAAATTTCACCAGACTCAAGCCCGCAGCCGTCACACTGACGTAAAACGAACCATGTCCATGAATGAGGCTGTTTTTGCCCTTGTTCCGACGCTAGTGCGGATGAAGGAGCGCAGTTTCGGCGCACAGAAAATTGTCGAGCGTCTGCATGTAAAAGGCATTGATGTGCCCCTGACCAAGTATCTGACCGAAGTCCGAGGGCAACGGGTAGAACTAAAAGCAAAGAAGCAAGCCCCCCTGCCTCCGAAATGCGAACAACGCACCAGCTTCATTACTCCTGATATACCCGATGATGAACTATGAACATAAATCCACTGAGAGGAGACAACCTTATGGCTGAAACTTACGGATATATTCGCGTATCCAGTACAGATCAGAACGAAAGCCGTCAGCGCATCGCCCTTGAGCAGCAGGCCATCCCGTCAGACCACATTTTCATGGACAAACTGTCGGGCAAAGATTTTCAGCGTCCACAGTATCAGGCCATGCTAAAAAAGCTCGGACCGGGCGACCAGCTCTGCATTACGAGCATTGACCGGCTTGGCAGGAATTACGAGGAGATTCTGGAACAGTGGCGGATAATTACCAAGGAAAAACGCGTAGACATCCTTGTGCTGGATATGCCCCTGCTGGATACCCGGCGCGACAAAAACCTGCTCGGCACCTTCATTGCCGATCTTGTCTTGCAGGTGCTTTCCTTTGTGGCTCAGAACGAACGGGAGAATATTCGCAGCAGGCAGGCTCAGGGGATTGCGGCAGCCAAGCAAAGCGGTGTGCGGTTCGGGCACGCGCCACGGCCGCTTCCCCCCCATTTTCCGGAAACATATACCTTATGGACAGAAGGTGCCATCTCGACATCGGAAGCGGCAAAACGCTCCGGTATGGCTCGTTCCACATTCCGCATTCGTGCGGAGTCGTTCAAAAAAAATTATCCATAATATGTCGATAAAGTGTACCTGACCGCCACCTGCGCGTTTATTACCATCAGAATGCTTGTAAGCTATAAAAAACACCTGGTCAAATCTCACTGGAGAAAATCAACCAGCAAAAGGCATCCTGGCGGTCAGGTACACTTAACCGCCACCTCCTCCGGGGTGGCAGGAATTGGTGCGACTCGAAGATATTACAAGCGGAAGACTTGTTCTTGGCATTGCTCCACATGAGGCAGTCACCATTATGGCAGTCCAGTGGTACGGCAACGCCGTTCTGAATCTTACCTACAAAAACAGCCGGGGCGATCTTGGCAATCGTATCCTCTACCGTGAGGATGAAGGGCAACTATCGCTTCAGGACGCATCCCTGCCATGGAGTTTCGACGCCGACGGGGCAAAGCTTCGCCTCGCTTCGGAAGCATGGCGTATACACTACGCCCATCTCTTCGACCCGTATCTCGCTGTTCACACCTCTGATGTGGAGCCTCTTCCGCATCAGATTTCCGCTGTTTATCAGGAAATGCTGGGCCGACTGCCCTTGCGCTACGTCCTTGCGGACGACCCCGGCGCGGGCAAAACCATCATGACCGGGCTGTTCATCAAGGAACTTATAGCCCGCGGCGATCTCAGGCGCTGTCTTATCGTCAGCCCCGGCAGTCTTGCGGAACAGTGGCAGGACGAACTCTTCCAGAAATTCCATCTGCGCTTCGATATCCTCACCAATGACCGTTTTGAATCCGCCGTTACGGGCAACGCCTTTGACGAAACGCCGCTGGCCATCGCCCGGCTCGACAAACTGGCCCGTAACGAAGCCATTCAGGAAAAACTGAAGGCTACTGACTGGGATCTTATCGTCTGCGACGAAGCCCACAAGATGTCCGCCACGGTCTGGGGCGGCGAAGTCAAAATGACGCGCCGCTTCCAGCTTGGCCGCCTGCTTTCCGGCATCACGCGGCATATGCTTCTGCTTACGGCAACCCCGCACAACGGCAAGGAAGAAGATTTTCAGCTTTTCCTCTCGCTGGTGGATCAGGATCGCTTCGGCGGTGTGGCCCGTACCGGCTCGCAGGCTATCGACATCTCCGATGTCATGCGCCGCCTTGTCAAAGAAGAATTGCTCAAGTTCGACGGTTCGCCCCTCTTCCCTGAGCGCCACGCCGTCACTGTGAACTACAGCCTTTCCCCCGAAGAGGCCGAACTCTACGAGGCTGTGACCGCCTACGTTCAGAACGAATTCAACCGCGCCGACAATCTGAACAACGAACGCCGCACCACCGTAGGCTTCGCACTCACCGTGCTCCAACGGCGTCTCGCGTCTTCTCCCGAGGCCATATATCAGTCTCTGCACCGCCGTCGCGAAAGACTGGAAAACCGTCTCAGCGAAGAGCGGCTCGGCCAGCGTGCCCGCGACTGGAACGAACTGCGCAACCTGAACCTTACGGATGAATTCGACGATGACGACCTGACTTTCGCCGAGCTGGAAGACGCCGAAGAACGCGTAGCTGACAAAGCCAGTGCCGCGACTACCATCACGGAACTGGAAGCGGAAATTGCCACGCTCAAAACGTTGGAAGCCAAGGCCAACGCCGTCCGCACCAGCGGCAGAGACCGCAAATGGGAAGAGCTTTCCAGCCTGCTGCAAGACGAAAAAGGCATGTTCGACGCAGAGGGTTTCCGCGAAAAGCTGATCATTTTTACCGAACACCGTGACACGCTCCGCTACCTCACGGACAAGATACGCTCCCTACTCGGCAATGACGACGCCGTGGTGATCATCTATGGCGGAATGCTGCGCGACGAGCGCCGCAAAGTGGAAGAGCGCTTCAAGCAGGACAAGGAAGTCCGTATCCTCATCGCCACGGACGCCGCAGGCGAAGGCCTCAATCTCCAGCGCGCCCACCTCATGGTGAATTACGACCTGCCGTGGAACCCCAACCGTCTTGAACAACGTTTTGGCCGTATCCACCGTATCGGCCAGACGAAAACTTGCTGGCTCTGGAACCTCGTGGCTTCCGAAACACGCGAAGGCGCGGTGTTCCAGCGGCTTTTTAAAAAACTGGAGCAGGAAAAAGAGGCACTGGGCGGCAAGGTCTTCGACATTCTCGGCAAGGTCTCGTTCAACAACCGTCCCCTGCGCGAACTGCTTATCGAAGCCGTGCGCCACGGCAGTGACCCCAATGTGCAGGCCCGTCTCAATCGCGACATGGATATTGCCTTCGACCCGCAAGCTCTGCTTCAGCTGGTGAAGGAACGCGCCCTTACCGAAGACGTGATGAACATCCGCACGGTCAGCGTCATCCGCGAGGAAATGGAGCGCATGGAGGCCCGCCGCCTCCAGCCGTATTTCATCGAGGCATTCTTTAAAGAAGCGTTCCGCGAACTGGGCGGCCGTATGTCGGCCCGCGAGAAAGGTCGTTGGGAGATACTCTCCGTTCCCTTTGCCATCCGCAATCGAGACCGGCAGATAGGCCATATCGAGCCTGTGCTCAATCGCTACGAGCGCATCTGCTTCGACAAGGCTTATCGCAATCTGCCCGGCTCTGTACCTGCCGCGCTCATCTGCCCTGGGCATCCTCTGCTTGAAGCTATGATCGACATCATCCGTGAACGCTCTGTCGATTTGCTTAAACGCGGCGCCGTCCTTATCGACGACAGCGATTCCGGCGAGACCATGCGCCTGCTCTTCTACATCGAACACGCTATTCAGGACGGCACGGCACTGCCCGATGGTGGCCGCCGCGTCATCTCGCGCAATATCCATTTTGTGGAGATGGACGAACACGGTACGGTCGCGAGCGCAGGCTATGCGCCGTACCTCGACTACCGCCCCGCTGCGCCTGAAGAACTGGACGCCATTCTTGCCCACGCCCGCAAGCAACCGTGGCTGACGCGCGGCGTGGAAGATGTGGCCATCGGCTATGCCTTGGGCCATCTTATCCCCAAACATCTGAAAGACGTGCGCGAACGCCGCGAGATCATGATTGACAAGACGGAAAAGGCCGTGCGCGAACGTCTTACCGCCGAGATTCGCTACTGGGACTACCGCGCCGGAGAGCTGAAACAACAAGAACAGGCAGGGAAGATCAGCAACAACCTGAACTCTCAAAAGGCCGCCCGCCGCGCCGAAGAACTGGCCGCCCGCCTGAAGCAACGTACGGACGAATTAGCGGCAGAACGCCTGATTTCGGCTCAGCCGCCCGTGGTCATCGGCGGCGCACTGGTCATCCCCGCTGGACTGCTGGCCCGACTGACGAACGCTCCTTTGCCAACCATCTGTATCGATGCCGCCCCCCGGAGAGTAGTGGAGCTTGCCGCTATGCGTGCGGTCATGGAAGCGGAGAAGGCCCAAGGCCATCTGCCTCGTGACGTCAGTGCGGAAAAATGCGGCTATGACATCGAGTCCTACATGCCGGATGTTGGCAACGGTCTGCCAGGCATGCGCTTTATTGAAGTAAAGGGACGGGCGGCCGGGGCCGATACCGTCACCGTTTCCCGCAACGAAATACTCACTGCGCTCAATCTGCCGGAGCAGTTCATCCTCGCCCTTGTGGATGTGGATGGGACGCACACGCATACCGTCTATCTGAAACATCCTTTTGTGAATCCCCCGGATTTTTCTGTGGAAAGCACCACCTTCAACAAGGGAGCTTTGCTGGAACGCTCGAAACTGGTTTATGAGAACGATGAAATACTGCCATAAGGAGAGAGATATGTATGAGAGTTATACGCGGCAGTCGCTGCCTTCTAAAGAATACAGAGAGCTTTTGGGAACTGCTATATGTGTATTTAACTCTAATAATGCATTTATAATAGAAAATGTATTACGATATAATACTGATATCATATGGTATGAACTTATGAATAAAACGTCAGGAGAATTGAATAAATATATAAAATGTATTCCATGTAGTATTAAAAATCTATTTGAAGAGTTGGTTGATATGAGGAATAGAATCATACATTCATTCCAATACACAAAAGAAGATGGAAAACAGATTTTGAGGACTAAAGACAAAGATGATTGTCAATATGATATAGACGAGGAGTATTTATATAAATTCATCAAAAAAAATGAGCAACTATCAGATATGCTTCATAATTTTCGTGGCTTTTAATATTGGGGGAGTATGAAGTATGTCTGTAAAGAAACTTATTGAAGTCGCGCTTCCTCTGGACGCCATCAACGCCGAATCCGCTCGGGAAAAATCCATCCGGCATGGCCATCCTTCCACACTGCATCTGTGGTGGGCTCGCCGTCCTTTGGCGGCGGCGCGTGCGGTCATCTGGTCGTCGCTGGTCGATGATCCTTCTTCCCATCCCGACCTCTTCCCTACGGAAGAAGCACAGCAGAAGGAACGCCAGCGCCTGCACGATCTGCTGGCAAAGCTCGTAAAGTGGGAAAACTCCAATGACGAAGAGCTACTGAACGAAGCCCGCGCCGAGATACGCAAGTACATGGGCGAAGAACCGTTGACCTTTCTTGACCCCTTTGCGGGCGGCGGCGCCATTCCGCTGGAAGCACAGCGCCTTGGGTTGGAAGCGCACGCCCATGACCTGAACCCCGTGGCCGTGATGATCAACAAGGCCATGATAGAGATTCCCCCGCGTTTTGCCGGGCAGTCTCCGGTGAATCCTGATGTCCGAACCAAGCTGGGCAGTGACCGTTCGTGGAGCGGAGCTAAGGGGCTTGCCGAAGATGTGCGTTATTACGGCGAATGGATGAAGCAGGAAGCCTTCCGCCGTATCGGTCACCTTTACCCCAAGGTGCAGGTTCCTGCCGAACAGGGCGGCGGCGAGGCTACCGTTATCGCGTGGATATGGGCGCGTACCGTGAAATGCCCGAATCCTGCTTGCGGCTGTGAAATGCCGCTGGCAAGCTCCTTTGTACTGTCGAAGAAGAAGGGGAAAGAGGCGTGGGTGGAGCCGCAATTTGAAGGCGGAAAAGTAACATATGTCGTACATCTTGAAGGTAAACCGAAAATAGAAGGGACCGTTAACCGCCAAGGAGCTGTGTGTCCGTGCTGTGGTACTGCCGTACCTTTCAGCTATATCCGGGAGCAGGGCAAGGCAGGGGGCATGTCAGCCCAGATGATGGCTGTGGTGGCGGAAGGGAAAAACGGGAGAATTTATCTGTCGCCGGATTTGATGCAGGAAGAGGCGGCGGCTGTGTTGAGACCTGAAACATATCCTGATGGGGAACTTTTTGGAAAGGCCGCTGTCAATGTTCCTCTGTATGGCATGAGAGGTTTTGCCGACCTCTTCACTCCCCGCCAGCTTACTGCCCTGACCACCTTCAGTGACCTTGTAGCCAAAGCCCAGCAGAAAGCCATGTATGACGCCTTGTCCGCAGGTCTGTCCAACGACGAAACACCGCTTGCGGAAGGCGGCGCGGGAGCGTTGGCCTATGGGCAGGCCGTAGGCGTGTATTTGGCGTTTGTGGTGGATAAAATGACGGATTATCATTCTTCAATTTGTTCTTGGAATGTTCCCAGAGAAATATTACGAAATACATTTGGACGGCAAGCGATTCCTATGGTCTGGGATTTTGCAGAATGCAACTTCTTTAGTTCTTCATCGGGAAGTTACAATAATATGTTGGACTGGATTTATAAAAGTGTGTTTGCACTTCCAGCCAAAAATTTTGGCTTTGCAAAACAGCATGATGCCCAGACTGACTGCCAGCTTCGGAATCTCGTCGTTTCTTCCGACCCGCCTTATTATGACAATATCGGCTATGCCGACCTTGCCGATTATTTCTATATCTGGATGCGGCAGTCACTGAAAAGTACATATCCTCGTCTTTTCCGCACTATGCTTGTACCCAAGGCGGAGGAGCTGGTGGCTACGCCCTATCGCTTTGAGGGGAGCAGGGAGAAGGCTCGAGATTTTTTTGAGGGCGGCATGGTTCAGGCCTGCCGTCAGTTCTACCGCTATGCGCGAGAAGACGTGCCCGTTACCATTTATTACGCCTACAAGCAGAGCGAAAGCGACGAAGGCGATAATGCCGCGCAGGCTTCCACCGGCTGGGAGACCATGCTTTCCGCCATTATTAAAGCAGGCTTTGCCATTACAGGCACATGGCCAATGAGAACGGAAATGGCCAATCGCGCTGTGGCGAGCAATACCAACGCACTGGCATCTTCTATTGTGCTGGTCTGCCGCAAACGGCCGGAAGAGAGCGCTTCCTGTTCACGACGTTCCTTTATTGCTGAGCTCAAACGCGAACTCCGCGCAGCCCTGAAGAATCTGCAAACTAGCAACATCGCCCCGGTGGATATGGCGCAGGCCGCCATCGGGCCGGGTATGAGCGTCTATTCCCGTTACGCCAAGGTGTTGGAGGCCGACGGCTCTGCCATGGGCGTTCGTACCGCTCTGCAGGTCATTAACGCTGAGCTGGACGCCTACTTCAGCGAACAGGACGGCGCGCTGGATGCCGAAAGCCGCTTCTGCGTCGATCTCTACACACAGTTCGCCTTCAACCATATGAAATTCGGCGAGGCCGACGTGCTGGCCCGCGCCAAGAATACTTCTGTGGAAAAGCTGGCGTCCATGGGCCTCGTCTATGCCGAAAAGGGCGTCGTCCATCTGCTGGAACGCACCGAACTACCGGAACTCAAAGTCTCGCGCCTTACGGCGGATCGCTGTCTCTGGATGGTCATGCAGTACCTTATTCAAAGCATGGATACTGGCGGCATCGAAGCATGCGCCCGGCTTGTGGTAGAATTTTCCGCCTCTGCCGAGCGTGCCCGCGACCTCGCCTACCGCCTCTTCTCCCTTGCCGAGCGCAAAGGCTGGAACGCCGAAGCTTATGCCTATAATTCCTTTGTGGTCGCATGGCCCGACATCCAGCAGAAAGCCGCCGAACTGCGCGCCGCCCGTCGTACAGCCAAGCAGGGTTCTCTTATCTGACAAACGCCTGAGAGTGAGATATGTCTAACAATAACGAACTCGTTTTCAAAGGTTTCCGCCATCTCCTGAAGGCTTTTGCTCCCTATATCTGCGCACTACTCAAAATTGAGTACGGGACAGACTGGTGGCGTGTTGCGGTCATGGGCAAACTCTGGGATGAGCAGAAGCGCGACCTCCCCGAAGACGGCCCTGAACAAAAGCTTGTCGACTCGCTGGACATCCAGCGCTGCCTTATCCTGTTTGACCTGTACTGGGGCGAAGTGTTCCGCAAACGCCTCTCCATTGACCACCGTACTTGGGCCAAGGAACTTGTGGGCGTGCGCAACAAGCTGGCCCACATCGGCGCGCAGGACTTCAACGACAGTGATACGTGGCGCGCACTCGATACCATGTCGCGCCTCTGCGAACAGATAGACCCGGAGCACATGGAAGAGATACGCGCCCTACTCCGCGAGTCCCGCTACGGCTCTTCTGCTGGTTCCACCACGGTCACAGCGCAGGCTGTACAGGCCGCACCCAGCCCTGTCAAAGCAGAGGGGATGCTCACTGTGTCGCCGTCCGGGCTTCCCTGCTGGCGCGACGTTATCGAACCGCATCCCGACGTGGCGCAGGGCCGCTACCGCAATGCAGAGTTCGCCGCCGACCTAGCGCAGGTGTCACGTGGCGAAGGATCCTTTGAATACCGCGACCCAGTGGAATTTTTCGCCCGTACCTACGTTACCGAAGGCATGTCCGGCCTGCTGGTACAGGCTTTAAAGCGTGTTTCCGGCAAGGACGGCGAGCCCGTCATCCAGCTCAAAACGGCCTTCGGCGGAGGCAAGACCCATAGCATGCTCGCGCTGTATCATCTTCTGCGCGGCATGGTCTCGCTGGACAAGATTCCCACCGTGCGGCCCGTGCTGGAACGGGCCGGACTCGCCAGCCTACCGAAAGTCCACGCCGCCGTACTGGTCGGCACGGCCCTCGACCCCAGCCGCAGCAAGCGTCCTCAGAATCTGCCCGGCGTCACCATTAATACGCTGTGGGGCGAAATGGCCGCCCAGCTCGCACTTTCCGTCGGCGACCCAAAACTGTACGACTTCGTGAAAGAGGCCGACAAGAAGGGCATCTCGCCCGGCTCGGAATCGCTCAAAAATCTTTTCGACGCCTGCGGCCCCTGCCTCATCCTCATGGACGAACTCGTGGCTTACGCCAAGCGCATTTATGGCGTGAACGGTCTGCCAGCCGGATCTTTCGACAATTTCATTACCTTTATTCAGGAAATAACAGAAGCCGCCCGCGCCAGCCGCAACAGTCTGGTGGTGGCCTCCATCCCGGAATCAGATATCGAGGTGGGTGGGGAAGCTGGTAAAACCGCTCTGGAAGCCCTTGAGCATACCTTTGGGCGCATGGAAGCCATCTGGAAGCCCGTGGCTGCCAGCGAAGGTTTTGAAGTGGTACGCCGCAGACTTTTTTTGGATTGCAAAAATCCTTCCGCACGCGAAATGGTATGTAGCCATTTCAGCGCCATGTACCGGGAAAATCCAACTGATTTTCCTCTGGAAGTCAGAGAAGTGGAGTACAGGAACCGCCTGCTGGCCTGTTATCCCATCCACCCGGAAGTATTTGACCGTTTGTATGAAGACTGGGCCACGCTGGAGCGTTTTCAGCGCACACGCGGCGTGCTGCGCCTGATGGCCGCCGTCATTCATGAATTGTGGATGGGCAGCGATGCGGGGCTGTTAATCATGCCCGGTTCCCTGCCTCTGGACGTGTCAGCCGTGCGCGACGAGCTGACGCGTCATCTGCCGGAAGGCTGGAACAGCCTTGTGGACAGAGAAGTAGACGGCAAGCGCTCCATTCCCTGGCAGCAAGATAAAAATGTTCTTCGCTACGGCAAGACTCTGGCCTCACGGCGAGTAGCCAGAACCATCATGTTGGGCAGCGCCCCTACAGTGAGGCAACAGAACGTGCGCGGCATAGAAGCCTCACGCATACGACTCGGTGTGGTGCAGCCCGGCGAGCAGATTGCCGTGTTCAATGATGCGCTCGGTTCTTTGCAAAACAGCCTTGCTTACCTGTACACGAACCCTTCAGGAGATCGGTTTTGGTATGATACCAGGCCGACGCTACGAAAGACGGTAGAGGATCGTGCGACACAGTTCTCGGCTTCTGAAGTGGAATATGAGATAGAACGCCGCATGAAAAAATTGCGGCTGGAACCTCCATTTAAAGGCATACATATTTGCCCTGCTTCCTCATTGGACGTGCCTGACGACCAGACAGTCCGCTTGGTGATACTCAGCCCCAGCGAGACAGTGACGACTTCATCTCATGGCTGCACAGCCTTGGATTTTGTTGAAAAATTTTGGGAAAGCCGGGGGAATTCTCCTCGAATTTTCCGTAATATGCTGGTCTTTCTTGCTCCTGACCAAACATCCATGTCGGCATTGGAACAGGAAACCCGTCGCTATCTGGCGTGGCAGTCCATTAAAAATGACAGTCAGGACTTAAACCTTGATGCTGCACAAAACAGAGAGACGGAAAACAGCCTCAAGCGCAGTGATGAGACTGTTGATCTACGATTGAACGAAACATGGTGCTGGCTTCTGACTCCGGCCATTACTCGCTCTGACATGAAAAATGTGGAATGGGAAAAAACAAGGCTCAGCGGCGCTATAGAGGGAATTATAAGCCGGGCCGGCAAAAAGCTGCTGGAAAATGAAACTGTAATAGACAAGTGGGCTCCTGCGCTTCTGCTGATGGAGTTGGACAGCCTACTTTGGAAAGATGCAGACAGCCTGCAAATAAAAAAATTATGGGAGTATCTCTGCACCTACTGCTATCTGCCGCGTCTTTCCGATTACAGCGTACTTGAAAAGGCCATCCATGAAGGTGTGCAGGAAAAAGATTACTTTGCCTATGCAGCTGGCGTAAGTGAAGGGCGGTTTATAGATTTGAAATATGCCCAAAAGGCGTCTATAGATCGCAGTGGCTTCATAGTTCGTAAAAATGCAGCAAAGAAGCAACTCGAACTGGAACATATACAAAATAATCCATCACCTTCTGGCTCTGTTACTGATGCGGGAGTTTCGAATCCTCATCCTTCCGTGCAACGGGAAGGCAGGACACCTTTGACTACGGAGCGGACGGGCACAGAGCCCTCCACCTCTCCATCGCCCCTGTCTATGCCCAAAAATATGCGATTTTTCCTCTCCGCACCCTTGGACGATACCCGCGTTAATCGAGACGTACAACGTATTCTCGAAGAAGTTATTTCTCAGCTTACAGCAGACAATGGGGTTACGTTGAGCCTGCGGCTTGAAGTGGAAGCCAGTGCCTCAAAAGGCTTCTCACAAGAGACAATCCGCGTAGTGTCCGAGAATTGTCGGACATTAAAGATCAAAGACTTTGGCTTTGAGGAAGAGTAACTTTGCTTAATGCTGATACTTCAGCGTTCAACGGCGTCCTAAGAAATTTTTTGAACTATTTTAATTTTTTAGGTATTTTTGTAGGTATTATCTTTCTATACAGATAAAAATATTTTTAATTTTAGTATGTTATAATTTAAAAAATATCCCCTTGGTGACGCCAGCGAATGCAAGAAGGCCACATCGCAATGATGTGGCCTTTTTTGCGTCCTGACACACAGCGAAAGGCCCCAGGAGAACGGGAGGTTGTGTTTCCGGTGCCACCCGGCGGCGGGAACAGGTGAGATTTGAAAGAGGAGAGGATTCGGGGAAGAGGAACTTCTCTGAAAAAAATCCTTCCCTCGCCAAACCTGTGAGGCTCGCGCCCATCCCTCCCCCAGAGATATTTATACTTCCGAATCCCCGGTCCGCTGTCTTTTCCGGCAATTGCCTTTGGAAAAGACTTGTTGCGACGTGGAACGGCTCTAACGCCCAAATAAAAAAGGCCCCGCAACCTTTCGGATGCGGGGCCTTTATTATGAACGTCGATTAATAGCGGGAGTAGGAGGGACGAGCTTCGCGCGGGCGGGCTTCGTTCACCTTGAGATTACGACCGCTGAAGCTGAAGTTGTCCAGCGCTTCGACAGCGGCCTGAACGCCTTCGCTAGCCATCTCCACAAAACCAAAACCGCGGGCGCGGCCGGTTTCACGATCAGAAACGAGCTTCACGGAAGTCACTTCGCCGTAAGGGGCAAAAAGATCGCGAACATCATCTTCGGTAGCGGACCAGGGGAGATTGCCGACATAAAGAGACTTAGTCATAAAAAAAGAGACCTTGTGTAAAAAAAGAAAGACATGATGCCTACGCATGGACTCCATCAGTCCTCTGCACGGCGTGAAAACACAATGCCCTGTTTCCTGAGGAAGTCAAGCTTTTTTTCTTATTTTTAAAAAAGTTAGGAAAAAATAACGTCCCACTTCCGCAAGACTCGAACAAAACCGCCCTATTGCCTGCCCCCATGACCTCCATGCGCGAACGGCGTTTCAGCCGCCCGCACAACCGGATCCGACCCCTTCTGAGGTTCCCGCCCCACTACCGCAGAAATTCCGTGAGATCCGATTGCAGGATGGTATCCAGTTCCTCAGTCCGTTCCGCGTCGCTCTCCGTGAAGGCGAATCCGAAAACGGGCAGTTCGGGCACATCCACCTTGCGCAGTTCGAGCACCTTCGCAAAGTGTGCGGCCAGCCGATCGTAATCGAAGGCCGAAGACGGCGGCAGGGATTTCGGCTTGTCCAGAATGACCATGCTGTAGATTTTCCCCTCCCGGCCCCGCAGGATGGCGTCGAAATCCGGCTTCCGGTCATTCAGGTAGCAGTCCACCGTATTGATCCCAAAGGCGAAGTAGGCCATATCGGTCGTACACAGGCCCGCGAAACGCATCGCATTGAACTCGATGGGCAAAATCCGATCGCCCTCGACCCGCAATTCGACGTGGGCGGGAAAGTCCCGGATGCCCATCAGCGCGTTGACCTTCCTGAAAAACGCCTCAAAACGCGCCTTGTTCGCTTCGATAACGTCCTTACCCGTATAATACAGCCGGTCGCTCACGTCGCTCAACGACGCGAAACGGTGTGTGAAAATATTCAGGATGACCGGTTCGCCCTCGCCGTCGAAATACACGTCCACGGCGAACTCTTCCCCGGTGATGTATTCCTCCACCAGGAACGACGACTGGTCGACCACGCTTTCGGGGAAGCGGTCCCGGCTCTCGCGCAGGTTGCGTTCAATGTCAGCCACCGCCGCCGTCCAATCGTCATCGGACGTGATCGTGTACACGCCGAGGCTGAAAAATCCCACGGACGGCTTGAGGATGAAAGGCTTTTTCCAGCCACTCACGTCGGTCTTCCCGAGTTCGCCCACCGGGATCTCGCGGAAGAAGAAATCCGGGTACATTCCGGCCAGCAGGCGGCGCAGCGCGGCCTTGTCCTTCATGGCGTCGATATGGCGGGCCACAGGCATGTCGCCCAGATGCGCATGAATCCATTCCAGCGCGTTCTCGGAAGACGTATACAAACGCTCCCCGTTCCGGCAGCGCTTCTCAGCCTCAGCGTCGTCCACAAGGTTCAGGCCGTAGTCGCGGGCCAGTCCCGCCGTAAACGGGGTTTCCAGTACGGGCTGCCCGCTCCGTTCAAGATAATTGAGGAAGTGCTTCGAGACATACGGCCTGTCGAGCAGGATCATGGAAACCTCCGGTGGTAAGTGTGATCATGGGGTTAGGGAAGATTGGGGAAGGGGGGAAGAACCTTTCTGGAGAAAGGTTCTTCC
>ENA-UOJR01001509-UOJR01001509.1-human-gut-metagenome-genome-assembly--contig:-C115P-NODE-1509-length-20136-cov-5.613167_pt1 | contig 20136 bp, 16 predicted proteins | sample MGYA00242354_ERZ723901 | MGnify/ENA metagenome assembly ERZ723901
AAACATCGTAATGATCTTCACCGGATCCCGGTAATCCCACTCTGACGTTTTGATTCCTGTTTTATAAGTGGAAGCGTGAACAATCTGTCCATCTCCTATGTACATAGCAACATGATTGATACGGGATCCGTTTCCGTAAAAAATCAAATCTCCCGGCTGCATCTCGCTGGAATCGATAGCCTGTCCCTGTGTAGACTGAGAAGTAGAGGAGCGGTTCATGGAAATTCCTGCGCCGTACTGCATCACATATTTAACAAATCCGGAACAGTCAGCACCTGTATGAGGATCGTTTCCGCCAGCCTTATAAGCACCGCCTACAAACTGAAGCGCATAATCTACCAGACTCTGACGGGCATTCTGCTCTGCCTCTTCCTCTTCAGCCGCCTGAATTGCTGCCTCTTCGGCTGCCTTTTCTTCTGCAATCGCCTTCTGAACTTCTGCATCCGGTCCGTTCTGCGCCAGAACCTCTTCTTCTGATGGTACCAGCAATACTTCAGATATCTGAACTGCCTCTTCCTGTACAGGTTCTGCATGGGAAATCATGGGATTGTGCCACATCATTACTCCGGTTACTGCCATTACTGCTGCGTATAATACGGACCGCTTCATTTTCTTCTCCAATCATGAATGTTTTATCTCAAATGTTACATAATTGTTAAATATGTTACGGGCTTATTATACACATAACCAGGATATCCGTCAAGAGATCCTGATTATTGTTTACATATTGTTAATAATTATTTTAAGATTTTATAACATCTCAGCGATTGGCACAAAAACAGGCTCATTATCTGCGGCGTCCGCCTACAAACCACATAATTACTGCAATCAGTCCCAGCACCGGCAGCATGGGAATAACCAGACTTAAAAAGCCTGTAATCAGCGTAAACAGCAGCATAAAGAACAAGACCACAACAACCACTGCCAACAGCTTCCAGTACCACTTATCCAGGTTGTAATAATGAATATGACCGCGGGAGCTGTTTCCCTGCCCATAGCCCTCATTCTGGCTGTAGGAGCCGTCCTGGTTATAACTGCCGCCTGACTGGCTGTAACTGCCTGACTGGCTGCCTTCACTGAAAAATCCCCGGAAATGATAAGGTTCAAATGCTCCCTCCTCGGCCCCCGGCGTTGTATCCATAATCGTTCGGGCAATCAGTCTGGGGTCTCCCAGCTCATCCATAATATCCTGCTCTGTTCTGCCTTTTTCCTGCTCTGTCCGGATATAATCCCGATAATAAATCAGGTTTTCCCGGACTGTTTCCGGCGGTACATTGCCGGACAGGGCTGCTTCCAGTCCCTGGATAAATTCGTTTTTACTCATTCAGTCTCCTTCTGTTTCAATCTGCCTGTTCCTTAATATCACCCCGGCGATAAGCTGCTGAAAGCTCCTTCAAATCCTCAATCTGAGCCATCAGCTCCTTTCCCTTATCTGTATCGCTTACCATGATTCTGTTTTTCATTTTTTCTACAATGGCAACTCTGGGCGTATTTTCCTGCTCCGGATTAAATGGCTTATGCTCTGCCAGAGCCAGATGATGGGAATTATAAATCAGCGTATAGCCTGCAATTCCCGTATATTTCTGATAAGCCTTGGAAAGTCCGCCATCAATGACAAACAGCTTGCCGTTGGCCTTGACAGGCATTTCTCCATCCTTGATCTTTACAGGCACATGTCCGTTAATAATGTGGGAGCCTTCACCGGACAGACCAAACTCCTGAAGAATCCGATCACAGACTTCTTCCTGCTGACTCAGCTTATAATAAGGATTCAGCCGCTCTCTGTGGGTTGTCTTGTCCGCCACGAAATAGTGCTCAAAGGTTGTCATCTTATCCTTTCCGAATACAGGTGACTTGGCTCCGCACCACAGATACCACATAAAATCTCTGGCACTGTTCTTATCCGGATCATCCTCCGACAGAAAATATGCCTTGTGGATCTGTTCTCCAATATAATCCATAAGTGCTCTTCCTGTCAACTCCTCCCCGTTGCAGATCATTCCCTCAAAGCTTCCGTCCGGCCTCATGGGAATACAGCCGTGGTAAAGAAGATTTCCATTGTGGCACTTATACAGGGCACCGTTTGTATAAAGGAAACGGATGTGCTTGTGAAGAAGTCCGCTGTGACGGAATGACATGATCAGAGTATGCAAAAGCTCATCCTCTTCCTTTGTAAGGCGCAGAGGATGCTTCGGATCAATCGTGGGAAACATCGTATCCAGCATGGGATACTCTGTCCCTTCAATGGTAACCACGCCCCGGTTGTAATCCACCGCCTCCAGCAGAATCCGGTCATCCATCTTGTAGCCGGGGTGGCGCTTGATAATCTGTCCCTCTACCTTAAACTGAATTACGGCAATGGCCTTGTGCATTTTGGCCGCCAGACCCGGATCCACTGCATCGTAAATATTTTCATCAAGAATTTTCGGTGTAAACTGGCTGCAGGGATCGTCCCTGTATACCTTTGAAGCAAACATGGACAGAGGACGAAGATTGATGCCGTATCCATCCTCCAGAACATCGAAGCTGTTGTAGCTGATGGCGATCCGGAGAACATTGCATACACAGGCAGGATTTCCTGTTGCCGCTCCCATCCAGGAAATGTCGTGATTGCCCCACTGAATATCCACATCATGGAAATGCATCAGCTCATTCATAATAATATCCGCCCGCGGTCCACGATCAAAAATATCCCCGATAATGTGAAGACTGTCAATCGCCAGGTTCTGAATCAGTTCGCACAGGGCCACAATAAATTTGTCAGCGATTCCCGTATCAATAATGGAACGAATAATCTCTTCATAATAAACCCGCTTGTTTTCGTCATTGTAATCCACATGAAGAAGCTCATCGATGACATAGCCGAACTCTCTGGGCATTTTTTTGCGAACCTTGGAGCGGGTATATTTGGAGGATACCTCCTTGCAGATCTGAACCAGTCTGTTTACGGTAATCCTCTGCCAGTCCTCGGTTCCCCGCCCCTCCTGAATAATCTTGTTCAAGTTGCGATCCGGATAATAAATCAGGTTTGCCAGCTCCACCTGCTCCTCCTCCGGAATAATGTAACCATAAGTTGCCCGGATCTTTTCTCTTATAATTCCGGACGCGCTGCGCAGCAGATAAATAAATGCCTCATATTCTCCGTGCAGATCGCTGAAAAAGTATTCTGTGCCCTTGGGCAGGCCGCAGATCGCTATCAGATTGATAATTTCACTGGATGCTGCCTTCAGACTTGGATACTCTTTTGCCAGCAGTTTCAGATATGCCAAATCCCTCATTTTCAATCCTCCCCAGGTTGATTTTCTCTAACAAATATAGTAACATAATCTGAGGTAAATGAAAAGTTCTAATCCAAAGATAAGGAGTTCATCCTATGGAACAATTATACGTATTCGGCACGGGAAATGCCGCTGTTATTCATTATTACAATACCTGCTTTGCCATTCGCAGCGAGGATCGTTTCTTTATGGTTGACGCCGGCGGCGGCAACGGAATCCTGCAGATTCTTGACAAAATGGATGTCAGGTATTCCCAGATCCACGATCTCTTTGTCACCCATGAACATACGGATCATCTGCTCGGCGTTGTCTGGATGGTACGCTTTATTGCAACCCGTATGTTAAACGGCACTTATGAAGGCGATCTGAATATTTACTGTCACGATCAGCTTACTTCTACCATTGATACCTTCTGCCGCCTGACTCTTCAGGGCAAATTTTACCGTCTCATCGGCGACCGGATTCATCTGATTCCTGTTCACGACGGGGAAACGCTTTCCATTCTGGACTACCAGGTTACTTTTTTCGATATTCACTCTACCAAGGCGCGCCAGTTTGGATTTACCACCACTCTGAAAAACGGAAAAAAACTGACCTGCGCTGGGGATGAGCCCTACAATCCTGTCTGCGCCCCCTATGTCGAGGGAAGCGACTGGCTGCTTCACGAGGCCTTCTGCCTTTACAGTGAACGCGACCGCTTCAAGCCCTATGAGAAGCACCACAGTACGGTTATGGATGCCGCCTGTCTGGCTGAGGAACTCCACATCGGCAATCTGGTGCTCTGGCATACAGAGGACAAGTCTGTAGGACGCAGAAAAGAGCTTTACCTGAATGAGGGAAAACAGTATTATCATGGAAACCTGTTTGTTCCTGATGACGGAGAGATTCTGGATCTGTAAATTCTGTTTTCATACAGGGCTCTGTTTTTAGAGCCCTGTCATATTTTTTCTGACCTCCCCATACACTGTGAAGAATCATGGTCCGTGTACAGGGAGGTTTTTATGTCCTCAAAAAAACAGCCGTTCCCTATTTTCAAAAACAGGTCTTTTCAGATTCTGGCTGCAGAAGCTCTTCTTCTTGCCCTTCTGTTTTCCGGTCTGCTTGTATCTCCGATTTTACCCGCACCGCCCTGCTCTGTCTCAGACTCTGTTTCAGGCCGGCGTCCTGATTCCGGCAAGGCTCCTGATTCCGGCAAGACTCCCGACTCCGGCAAGGCTCCCGATTCCGGCAAGGCTCCCGATTCCGGCGAAAATGCGGACTTCGTACAGAATTCCGACTCCTCAAAGAATCCGGACTCCTCCCGGCAAAAAAATTTCATCCGATGGGTAGATTTCGACGTAACTGCAGAAGCCATGAATCAGGCTCTTTATTATGATATTAACAGCTACCTTTCCCCCTGCCACCAGGACTGGATTTCTCTTCTTGCCTTTCTTGGCGCCAGATACGGCGGCGATTTTTCCCGATATCAGAAAGCAGATCTGGAACACCTGATTCAGAAGCTTCAGAACGGTCTTTCTATGGAAGAAATAACAAAGGATATGAAATATTATCCATATTATCTGGAAGCTTATACAGCCGTTTTAGGAGGCCTTGTAGGGGAATATCAAATTCAGGAAACCGGAAAACCGGATGAAAACGGACATTCAGAGCCTGTCTGGCAGTCCCGATACGGACTGAAGGCATTCAGTCCCATTGCCCGGTATTTTCCTTATGAAGATTATGATGATTTCGGAGCATCCCGCAGCTATGGCTTTCAGCGCCGCCATCTGGGACATGATTTTATGGGGCAGGTGGGAACTCCCGTTATCTGTGTGGAATCCGGGCAGGTCGAGGCGATCGGCTGGAATCAGTACGGAGGATGGCGACTGGGAATCCGAAGCTTTGACAAAAAACGTTATTATTACTATGCCCATCTGAGAAAAAATTATCCCTATCACAAATCCCTGAAGCAGGGCAGCATTGTGCAGGCCGGTGATGTAATCGGATATCTCGGACGCACCGGCTACAGCACCACAGAAAACACCAACAACATCGATACCCCCCATCTTCACTTTGGTCTTCAGCTGATTTTCGATGAATCCCAGAAGGATGGAAACAACGAAATCTGGATTGACTGCTACGAGCTTGCCCGATTCCTTTCCATGAACCGTTCTGAAACCGTCAAAAACCAGGAAACCAAAGAATATTATCGTTTATGGCAAATGAAAGACCCCGCCGTACCCGGCGGGGCTAAAGAGCAGAATATTAATCATTCTTAAGTGTTCCGTTTTCATCCAGAATGTAACCGTCAGGAGTGGTGGTATTCTTCTGCATCACTCCTGCTCTGTTGCAGTAATACTTCTTTCCCTTCCATTCGATCCATCCTGTTTTCATATAGCCGTTCTCATCAAAGAAATACCACTGTCCATCCAGCTCCATCCACTGATTCACCGGATAGGAACCATCCTCCATTTCATACCAGCTGCCCTGGGAATTGGATTTCCACTCCCCTCTCAGAGGACGGCTGCCTGCCTCTCCGTTTCGGATGGCTGCGGCCTGTTCTTTGGACAGGTTTACAATATTGGATTCCATCCAATCGCCCTTGTTCGATACATTCAGGCCATTGACCGGACGAATCTTCATCTGGTAGCTTCCGGGACGATCCATAATATCTTTGAAATTGTAATCTGTTCCCGTTGTACTTAACATGGTAATGCCGATTCCTTCCCCGTTCCGGTAAAGGCGGAACTCATAGGTAGCTGCCCCCGGAACTGCATCCCACATACCGTATCCATTGTCTGTAAGAACCACCTCGGTCAGCTCTCCCACGCTCTCTGCCAGGGGAGGAAGCTTCACTGTCAGCTTCAAAATTTCAGAAGAATCCTGCTTGGATGCCTTGATATAGGTAGCGCCGCTCAGCTTTACCGCACTGGCTTTGCTCAGTGAGAAATAATAACCCTCGTCTGCTCTGAGATAAATCACGATCTGAGGAACATCTTCTCTGGTCCACTCAAAGCCCGTATTCTCAATCTCATAGTAATCAAAGGAATACTTATCTCCCTTTGTCTTAACCTCTATGGTTTCCTCACCGAAACGGGTATCCGGCTGAATATCAGCTTCTATCTCAAGATTGACAGAACTGATTTTCTTTCTGCTGGCCGCCATCGCCGGCACCGCCATCAGAGCTGCCATCAAAACAGTCATAACTGCTGCTGCTAACTTTTTTCTGTGCTTCATGTTTCTTTCCCCCATTCTGTGCCCATACAATCCTTCTTTTATAAAAAGGCTGCATCTTATCTGCTTTCACTCTAGTACATTGTTTATCTCCTGTCAATACAGGAACTGAATTCTTAAGTTTCCACAGGAAATTGTAAGAAACAACTCAGAAATACGCGAAAAAGAATCTCGCGAGCTTCTCCGCCTGCGGCGGGTCGCTTCTGCGACAAAATTCTCTTCCAACCCATGACGAGCCCCGCAAAGCGTTTTTGTTTCACAGGACGTAATTTCCTTCCCGGGGAAAAAAAACAGGCCGGTGTCCTATCGATTCTGATAGAATACCGACCTGCGCCATTCCTGCTGCATTAAACTATAAAACTCTTATTTTGCATAATCTGTAGCCCGGGATTCACGGATTACATTTACCTTAATCTGTCCCGGATATTCCAGCTCATCCTCAATGCGCTTGGAAATCTCACGGGCCATCAGTACCATGTCATCATCGCTTACCTGCTCCGGAACTACCATGATACGAACCTCTCGACCTGCCTGAATTGCAAAGGACTTATCTACTCCCTTAAAGGAATTGGTAATATCCTCTAACTGCTTCAATCGGTTTGTATATGTTTCCAGAGTCTCGCGTCTTGCACCGGGTCTTGCTGCAGATATTGTATCAGCAGCCTGAACCAGACACGCAATCAGACTCTGCGGCTCAACATCGCCATGATGGGACTCAACAGCATTGATTACAATTGCAGACTCCTTATATTTTCTGCAGAGCTCTGCACCCAGCTGTACATGAGATCCTTCCATCTCATGGTCAATGGATTTACCAATGTCATGTAATAAACCAGCGCGTTTTGCCATACGGACATCCACGCCTACCTCAGATGCCAGAAGACCTGCCAGCTGAGCAACTTCCATAGAATGCTTCAGTGCATTCTGTCCATAACTGGTTCTGAACTTCATCTTGCCAAGAAGCTTCACAAGTTCCGGATGAATGCCGTGGATACCAACCTCAAGGGTGGCTGCCTCGCCATCTTCACGCATATTTGCTTCCACTTCCCGCTGTGCCTTTTCTACCATCTCTTCGATTCTGGCCGGATGAATCCGTCCGTCCACAATCAAACGCTCCAGAGCAATTCTGGCTACTTCACGACGAATGGGATCAAATCCTGACAGAACTACTGCTTCCGGAGTATCGTCAATAATCAGCTCTACACCGGTCATAGTTTCCAGAGTACGGATATTACGTCCCTCACGTCCAATGATGCGTCCCTTCATCTCATCGTTCGGGAGCTGAACTACGGATACTGTAGTTTCAGCCACATGATCTGCCGCACATCTCTGAATGGCAGTCACTACATAGTCCTTAGCCTTTTTATCCGCTTCTTCCTTAGCCTTGTTTTCCAGTTCCTTGATCATCTTGGCAGTGTCATGCTTGACCTCTGCCTCAACAGAACGGAGAAGATATTCCTTTGCCTGCTCGGAGGTAAGGCCGGAGATTCTCTCCAGTTCCTGTATCCCCTTCTCGTACAGGCTTTCCACTTCCGCATTCCGCCTGTTCAGGGCTTCTTCACGGGATGCAATACCAGCTTCCCGCCGTTCCATGGTTTCCGCTTTTTTGTCTAAGTTCTCTTCTTTGCTCAGTACACGTCTTTCATAGCGTTGAAGCTCAGCTCTTCTCTCTTTTGTTTCTTTATCCAGCTCATTCTTAGTCTTTAAAGACTCTTCCTTTGCCTCCAGGAGAGCTTCTCGCTTCTTTGTCTCTGCCGTCTTTAACGCTTCATCTATTATCTCTCTGGCTTTTACTTCTGCTGTACCGACCTTACTTTCGTAAGTTTTCTTCCGGTGTTTCACAGCCGATATCCAGGTAATAGGCGCCACAACAACCAGTGTTATAACAACTGCTATTATCGTTGACACAGGAGCACCTCCTTATTTAGTTTTCATTGTACACCAATACAACACTTCAATTTTAAACTGTTTTATGCATTATGTCAAGTATCTTACATCCCTAACCGGGAATACTGGACAAAATTTATGCAGTGTCAAAAATCGTTGTCTGACAGCTCGTCCATTACCCGTCGAATTGTCTCAAAGGAGAATCCCCGGCGTCCCAAAGCTGCTGCCAGCTTTCTGGACTTCTCCGGATCCTCTTCGTCTCCGGCGCTGTATCCCTTTTTCTTTAAAAAACGCCGGACAGCCTCTTCCTCATCCACTGTCTCCTCTTCAAAACAAAGATCCAGTATCTCTCTGGAAATCCCCTTGTTCTGCAGACTCTGGCGCAGCTGCCGGATACTCTTTCCGCAGCCGGCAGTGCGCACATATTTTCTGGCGTACTCCTGATCATCAAGATAATGGTATTCTTTTAAAAAAACAATTGTTTCCTCTACTGCCTCCGGATCATACTCCCGCTCCTTCAGCTTTCTGCGCACCTCTGCCTCTGTTCTGTCACGATATTCCAGAAGGGAAAGCGCACAGTCCCTGGCAGTCCGCACCTGTCTCATCTCTACAGAAGTCCTTCCTCAGCAGAATCTACACCCTTTGTCTTTCCGGAAGCACCCGTCATTTCCTCAGCAGGCATCTCCGGAATCACTACATCTCCCGGAAGCCCGTGAAGTTCTCTCACCTTCAGCTCAATCTCTGCGCAAATCTGGGGATTCTCTTTTAAATATCCCTTTGCGTTTTCACGTCCCTGCCCGATCTTGGCTCCATTATACGCATACCAGGCGCCGCTTTTCTCTACAATGTTGTCCTTCACCGCCAGATCCAGAATATCTCCCTCTCTGGAAATGCCCTGGCCGAACATGATATCAAACTCTGCCTCGCGGAAAGGCGGAGCAATCTTGTTCTTTACAACCTTCACACGGACATGGTTTCCCACCACCTCGCCGCCGACCTTAATCGACTCTGTGCGGCGCACATCCATACGGACAGAAGCATAGAACTTCAGCGCCCGTCCGCCTGTAGTAGTCTCCGGATTGCCGAACATAACACCAACCTTCTCACGAAGCTGGTTAATAAAGATAACAGAACAGTTGGACTTGCTGATCACACCGGTCAGTTTCCGGAGCGCCTGAGACATCAGACGGGCCTGCAGTCCCACATGGGAATCTCCCATCTCGCCGTCAATCTCCGCCTTCGGAACCAGTGCCGCCACAGAGTCCACGATTACAATATCCACAGCACCGGAACGAACCATCGTTTCTGTAATCTCCAGCGCCTGCTCGCCGTTGTCCGGCTGGGAAATATATAAGTTGTCAATATCTACGCCAATATTCCGGGCATAAACCGGATCCAGGGCATGCTCTGCATCAATAAATCCGGCAATTCCGCCCCTTTTCTGTACTTCTGCCACCATATGCAGGGCAACCGTCGTCTTACCACTGGACTCCGGGCCGTAAATCTCAATCACCCGCCCCTTGGGCACTCCGCCCAGTCCAAGAGCCAGATCCAGGCTGAGTGCGCCGGTAGGAACCGTCTCAATATTCATATTGGCGCCGGAATCGCCAAGCTTCATAATCGATCCCTTTCCATAGGACTTTTCAATCTGGGTAATAGCCGCATCAAGCGCCTTTAATTTATCATCTCTAGTCATATTATCCTCCAAGCGAACAGACGTTCTTTTCTTTGTCCTAATCATAGTATACTTCCCTGAAAAAGTCAATATTAACTTATGCCCAAAGGCATCACTTCTTTCTATCTGAAATCGAATCATAACAATAGGAAATCTGGCGATATGCCGGACAGAAAGGCACAGCTGCCTCTCCATGATCTGCTTTTTTATTAGTATTACTATAACATAGAAAATTTTTCCCTGTCAAACTTCTTCCATCGCAAAACATGACATTTTTCGACAAGAGGCTATCAGCGGAACACACTCCTGTGCATGTCTCTGCAAATTCAAAAGTCCCCCGGAGGACAAACCTTCCGCAAAAAAGAAAAAGCCCTGTACCGTGATGGATGGTACAGGGTGCATTTTTCTTTCGGAATTAGGATTTCAAAAAAGGATTAAGGATTTATCTGTTTTTCTCTTTCTATGGTTAAAGTATATCACAGATGCTCGGAAAATGTGTGTATATTGTTTAAATAGATTCTTAGGAAATTATTAAGATGCTTCTGTCAACCTTCCTTGCTGACGGGAATACTTTAATAGTAAAAAAGATAACAGGTATCTTTTGGTGTGTCGGACAAATAGAAATGTCTGGGAAACAGAACCGCACCGGCTTACCGGCCGCGGCATCGGTGTTGCTGTGCTGGACACCGGCTGCTTTCCCCATGAGGATCTTCAAAACAGAATTGCCGCTTTCCGGGACATAGTCGGACGGAAGCGGCTTCCCTATGATGACAATGGACATGGCACTCATGTATGCGGAATTATCGGAGGAAACGGTTATTCCTCTTCCGGAGCCTGCTGCGGTCTGGCGCCGGAATGTCATCTGATTCCGGTTAAGGTTCTGGATCGGCGCGGAAACGGTTATGCCTCTGATGTACTCTCCGGTCTTCGATGGATTCGGGAAAACAGGGAGCTTTACCATATCCGCATTGTCAATATCTCTGTCGGTTCCTTTTCCAGAAAAAACATGAATGAAAATTCAGCCCTCGTCCGGGGCGTTAATGCCGCCTGGGACGAAGGGCTGATTGTAGTCGTTGCAGCGGGAAATATGGGCCCCCGCAGCGGAACCATCACAACTCCCGGCATCAGCCGGAAAGTAATCACCGTAGGCTGTTCTGATGATAACAGAGAAGTCAATGTTATGGGCAGCCGAATGGTTGACTATTCCGGCCGGGGTCCCACCTGCTCCTGTATCTGCAAGCCGGATGTTGTAGCTCCCGGCGCCTCTGTTTTAAGCTGTGCCAACCGTTCCGGACGCTATACCTGCAAAAGCGGAACCAGCATGGCCACCCCCTATGTTTCCGGCGCTCTGGCCCTCCTTCTGGAAAAATCTCCGGAGCTGACCAACCGCGATGTAAAGCTCCTTCTTCGAGAGCGGGCCGTAGATCTGGGGCTTCCCCGAAACCAGCAGGGCTGGGGGCTGGTGGATATCGGGGAACTGCTCCGGTAGCTGCTCCCGTCCGGCCATCTAAAACTTACTTTTCTATTGAATGAATAAACAGGCCGCTGCGCAGCTTCGGTTCAAACCAGGTGGATTTCGGAGGCATAAGAAGACCTGCATCCGCCACTTTAAACAACTCCCGGATCGAGGTCGGATACATGGAAAAGGCCACAGCCGCACCGCCGTCCACCAGCCGTTCCAGCTCCGACAGCCCGCGGATTCCTCCTACAAAACGAATTCTGCTGTCGGTCCGGGGATCTCCGATTCCCAGCAGGGGACCTAATATTCTGTCCTGGAGAATCGATACATCCAGTCCCTTTACGGGATCATCGGTGCAAATCTCCGGTCTGGCATCCAGCTGATACCAGATTCCGCCCAGATACATTCCTGCCTGCCCCTTCTTCTCCGGAGTAAAGGCCTGACTTCCTCTTTCCGTCACAGTAAAACAGACTTCTGCTTTTTTCAGAAACTCTTCCCGGGTAAGACCATTCAGATCCTGCACCACCCGGTTATAAGGCATAATCATCAGCTGGTCATCCGGAAACAGAACCGAAAGAAAGTAATTAAACTCCTCATTTCCTGTCCAGGACGGATTTGCTTCCCGCCGCATTGCTGCAACCCTTGCCGCAGAAGCCGCACGGTGATGACCGTCTGCTATGTAAATTCTTGATATTCCGGAAAAAATGCGGTGAATCTCTTCTGTCTTCTTCGGATCCCCGATTTTCCAGACTCTGTGGCTGATTCCATCCTCTGAAGTAAAATCATACAAAGGCGGATTTTTCTTTTCCTGCTCTGCCAGATTGTTCAATTCCTCCCGGGAACGATATGCCAGAAAAATCGGTCCTGTATGGGCATTCGTCACATCCACATGGCGAATCCGATCTTCTTCCTTTTCTGCTCTTGTATTTTCATGACGCGCAATCGCCCCGCTGCTGTAATCATCCACAGATGCACAGGCCACAATTCCCGTCTGGGAACGCCCCTCCATCACCAGTTCATAAAGATAGTAGCAAGGTTCCTCATCTTCTATTAAAATCCCTTCCTGCTGCCATCTCTCCAGAGTTCTCGCCGCCTGTTCATAAACCTCCGGGGCATAGGGATCCTTTTCATCCTCAAACTGAGTCTCCGCCCGGTCCACCGCCAGAAATGACATGGGATTCTTTTTCACAATTTCTTTTGCTTCCTTCCGGTCATAAACATCATAAGGAAGCGCCGCCACTGCTGACGCCGCTTCCTTACTGGGACGGATACACCGGAATGGTCTGATCTCCGCCATAATATTCCTCTTTCTTTTTATTAAAATATGCTTTTCTGATCAGTTCCGGAAAGAATCTGTCAGAACTCTTGTCAGATCACGCGTACTCTCAGAACGCCGTCAATTTTCTTCAGCTTCTCAATCACATCCTCAGACGGGCTGTGATCCAGATCCATCAGGGTATAGGCATATTTGTCCTTGCTCTTATTGGTCATATCGGAAATGTTGATTTCTCCGGATGCCAGAGCTCCTGTAATCTGTCCAATCATATTGGGAACATTCTTATGCAGCACGCTGATTCTGCATACGGTTTTCTTCACACCCATATCGCAGGCCGGGAAATTGACAGAATTTCTGATATTTCCAATCTCCAGATATTCCATCAGCTCCTCCACTGCCATCCTGGCGCAGTTATCCTCGGATTCCTCTGTAGATGCGCCCAGATGGGGAATTACAATCGTATTCTCCATATTGGCAGACTTGGGATTGGGGAAGTCGGTTACATATTTCTTCACCTTTCCGGACTTTAAGGCCTCTGCCATATCGTCATCATTTACCAGAACGTCACGGGCGAAGTTCAGAACCACTACACCGTCCTTCATCTGATCCAGGGCTGCCTTATTAATCATACCCTTTGTGCTGTCCATAGCCGGCACATGAACGGTAATGTAATCGCACTCCTGGAAAATCGCATCCAGACTTGTGGTATGCTTCACCTCACGGGACAGCATCCAGGCAGCGTGAACGGAAATATACGGGTCATATCCGTAAACCTCCATGCCCAGTCCTGCTGCTGCATTCGCTACCAGAACACCAATGGCACCCAGGCCGATAACACCCAGCTTTTTGCCCTTGATTTCACAGCCTGCAAATGCCTTTTTGCTCTTTTCTGTAGTTTTTGCAATATTGGCATCATCCTTATTGTCTTTGCACCAGCCGATTCCGCCGATGACGTCACGGGAAGCCAGGAGCAGTCCTGCCAGAACCAGCTCCTTTACACCGTTGGCATTGGCGCCCGGGGTGTTGAACACTACGATTCCCTTTTCTGCGCAGGCATCCAGAGGAATATTATTTACTCCTGCTCCTGCACGGGCAATCGCCAGCAGAGAATCGGAAAATTCCATTTCATGCATGGAGGCGCTGCGAACCAGAATGCCGTCTGCTTCCTGGATCTCACCGGTCAGTGCATAATTGTCATTCAAAAGATCAGTGCCATATTTGGAAATGGCGTTTAAACAGTGAATTTTTCTCATGCCTGATGCTCCTCCTCAAACTTCTTCATAAATTCTACCAGCTTTTCTACGCCTTCCATGGGCATAGCATTGTAAATGCTGGCTCTCATGCCGCCTACGCTTCTGTGGCCCTTCAGATTCACAAAGCCTGCTGCTGCAGCTGCCTTGATAAATTCTGCATCGAGATCTGTATCACCGGTAACAAAAGGTACGTTCATCAGAGAACGATCTTCTTTTACAACAGTGCCCTTAAACAGCTTGCTCTCGTCCAGGAAATCGTAGAGAATTTTTGCTTTCTTTTCGTTGTATTCCTTCATAGCCTGCAGACCGCCGCGCTTTTTCAGCCACTTGAATACCTTGCCGCAGATGTAAATACCGTATGCCGGAGGTGTATTGTACAGGGACTTGGCATCTGCATGAGTCTTGTACTGGCACATGGTAGGAGTACCCGGAAGCACATCCTCTGTAATCAGATCCTCGCGGATAATCACAATAACCACGCCTGCCGGTCCGATGTTCTTCTGAACACCGCCGTAAATGACGCCGTATTTCGTCACATCTACCGGTTCCGATAAGAAACAGGAAGAAACATCCGCTACCAGTGTCTTGCCCTTGGTATCAGGCAGTGTTTTAAACTTGGTACCGTAAATTGTATTGTTCTCGCAAATATATACATAATCTGCATCATCATCGATAGGCAGATCGGAGCAGTCCGGAATGTAGCTGAAGGTCTTGTCTTCACTGGACGCAACCGCTACTGCCTTTCCGTATTTCTGTGCCTCCTTAAATGCCTTCTTCGCCCACTGGCCGGTGATAATGTAGTCAGCCACGCCATTTTTCATCAGGTTCTGCGGTATCATGGAGAACTGTAAATGGGCTCCGCCCTGCAGGAACAGCACTTTGTAGTTGTCCGGGATATTCATCAGATCCCTGAGATCCTGTTCCGCTTCCTGGATAATCGTCTCAAATGCCTTAGATCGATGGCTCATCTCCATTACTGACATTCCGGTGCCTCTGTAATCAAGCATTTCATCAGCGGCTTCTTTCAGGACTTCCTCCGGCAGAACAGCCGGGCCTGCAGAAAAATTGTAGACTCTTCCCATTGTTTCTTCCTCCCTCTTTTTCTTTTCTTTTCCTGCCCGGAAACCGGGCTTTCTGCTCCCGGAAACGATTCTTCCCGGTAACATTATAGAAACAAAACGGATATTCCGTTTGTTTTCCCCTCTCACCGGATTCTTTCTGAATCCTGTCTTAACGAATCTTTAAATCCGTATCATCGAAAGCATCCTGAAGCGGAGCTCCCGGAGATACCATCGGATAAACCTTATCATCACAGTTAATCTGGCAGTCAATAACCACCGGAGCGCCTAATGCCATAGCCTCCTGAAGCACAGGCCGCAGCTCCTCCTTCTTTGTTACCCGGTAGGCTTTTGCCCCCATTGCCTCTGCCAGCTTGACAAAATCAACGGAGTCATTTAATACCGTATGTGAATACCGCTTGCCGTAGAACAGGGTCTGCCACTGGCGAACCATTCCCAGCACATGGTTATTGATAACAACCTGAATCACAGGAATACCGTAACGGGTCGCTGTTGCAACCTCGTTCATATTCATGCGGAAGCATCCGTCTCCGGCAATATTGAATACCGGCTTGTCAGGACATCCCATATCGCCGCATCCCATCTTGGCTCCCAGGGCTGCACCAAGGCCGTAGCCCATGGTTCCCAGACCGCCGGAGGTAAGAAAGGTTCTCGGCTTTTTATATTTATAATACTGCGCTGCCCACATCTGATGCTGACCTACCTCAGTAACAATCAGGGCATCTCCGTGAGTCAGTTCGTCGATGGTTTCCATAATAAACGGACCTGTCAGCTGTGTTTTATCATACCGCAGCGGATACATATCCTTCAGCCGCTCAATATGAGCTACCCATTCCTCGTGGTTCATGGGATCCAGACGGGCATTCAACCGTCTGAGCACCAGCTTTAAATCTCCGATGACACTGGCATGCGTGCGGATATTTTTATTAATCTCTGCGGGATCTACATCAATATGCAGAATTTTTGCATTTTTCGCAAATTTAGAAGCATTTCCTGTTACACGATCACTGAAACGTGCTCCTGCTACAATCAGCAAATCACATTCGGAAATACCAAAGTTGGAGCTCTTCGTTCCATGCATTCCTACCATGCCGGTATAAAGCTCGTCATCTCCGTCAAAGGCGCCTTTTCCCATCAGGGTATCTGCCACCGGAGCCTGGATTCTGTGCGCCAGGGTCCGCAGCTCCTCGCTGGCATTAGACAGCACAGCGCCGCCGCCTACGAGAATAAAGGGCTTCTGTGAATTGCGGATCATTTCCAGGGCCACTTCCATGTCCTCATCACGAATCGTGTCTTTCTGACGGACAATCGGTTCCGGCTCCTGAGGTGTATATTCATACTCTGCCGCAGTCACATCCTTGGTAATATCAATAAGAACCGGACCCGGACGGCCGCTCTGTGCAATGGTAAACGCTCTGCGCACTGTGTAAGCCAGCTTTTTAATATCCTTTACAATAAAATTGTATTTGGTAATAGGCATGGTCACACCTGCAATATCAATCTCCTGGAAGCTGTCCCGTCCCAGAAGACTTACGCCTACGTTGCAGGTAATGGCTACCACCGGTATGGAATCCATACAGGCAGTTGCAATACCCGTTACCAGATTGGTAGCTCCCGGACCGGATGTGGCCAGACACACGCCTACCTTTCCGGTTGCCCTTGCATAACCGTCCGCCGCATGAGCAGCTCCCTGCTCGTGGGAAGTCAGAATATGGGTAATCTCGTCCTGATGCTTATAAAGAGCATCATATATATTCAAAATCGCACCGCCCGGATATCCGAATACAGTTTTTACTCCCTGTTCCTTCAGACATTCAATCAGAATCTCCGAGCCATTCAATACTCTGGTTTCGGCCATGTTAAAAACTCCTTATCTATGAACTGTCTCTTCTGTTTGCATTAATTTCCCATCAGCACAGCGCCTTTATCTGCACTGGTAACCAGCTGGGCATATCGTTTTAAATATCCTGTCGCCTCGGTTTTCTTCGGCGTCCAGTTTGCCCGCCGTCTCTCCAGCTCCTCATCCGATACCTTCATGTTAATGGTATTGGCATTGATATCTATTGCGATAATATCGCCTTCCTGTACCAGGCCAATAGGACCTCCTGCAGCAGCCTCCGGACATACATGTCCGATGGATGCGCCGCGGGATGCGCCGCTGAACCGTCCGTCTGTCACCAGAGCCACAGAGGAACCAAGTCCCATACCGGCAATGGCTGAGGTAGGATTCAGCATTTCTCTCATACCCGGACCGCCCTTGGGGCCTTCGTAGCGGATTACCACCACATCTCCGGCTACGATCTTTCCGCCCTTGATTGCTGCAATGGCATCATCCTCACAGTCAAAGACACGGGCCGGTCCTTCGTGAACCAGCATCTCCGGCACTACGGCAGAGCGCTTTACCACGCAGGAATCCGGAGCCAGATTTCCTCTCAGAACAGCAATGCCGCCGGTTGCAGAATAAGGATTTTCTACCGGACGGATTACCTCCGGATTTTTATTGACACAGTTTTTGATATTCTCTCCCACAGTCTTTCCTGTAACAGTCATACAGTCCAGATTCAGCAGTCCCAGCTTGCTGATCTCGTTCATCACTGCATAAATACCGCCTGCTTCGTTGAGATCCTCCATATAAGTAGGACCTGCCGGAGCCAGATGACAGAGATTCGGAGTTTTTGCACTGATTTCATTGGCAATGTCCACATTCAGCTCCACGCCTGCCTCATGAGCAATAGCCGGAAGATGAAGCATGCTGTTGGTGCTGCAGCCAAGAGCCATATCCATGGTCAATGCATTGCGAAAAGCAGCTTCTGTCATAATATCCCGGGGACAGATGTTCTTTTTCAGCATTTCCATCACTGCCATGCCTGCGTGCTTTGCCAGAACAAGACGTTCTGAATATACGGCAGGAATGGTTCCGTTTCCCTGAAGTCCCATACCCAGAACCTCGGTAAGACAGTTCATACTGTTGGCTGTATACATACCGGAGCAGGATCCGCAGGTAGGACAAACCTTACATTCAAATTCCTTTACGTCCTCCTCTGTCATGGTTCCTGCCGCATAGGAGCCTACTGCCTCAAACATACTGGAAAGGCTTCTCTTCTGCCCCTTTACATGGCCGGCCAGCATGGGACCGCCGCTGACAAACACAGTGGGAATATTCAGTCTTGCTGCCGCCATTAAAAGTCCCGGAACATTCTTATCACAGTTCGGAACCATAACCAGGGCGTCAAACTGATGAGCCATTGCCATACATTCTGTAGAATCAGCAATCAAATCTCTGGTAACCAGGGAATATTTCATGCCCACATGGCCCATGGCAATCCCGTCGCAGACTGCAATCGCCGGAAACACAATCGGAGTGCCTCCTGCCATGGCTACGCCCTGCTTTACTGCATCTACTATTTTATCCAGGTTCATATGTCCCGGAACAATCTCATTATAAGAGCTTACAATACCGACCAGGGGACGTTCCATCTCTTCATCTGTCAGTCCCAGGGCACGAAAGAGTGAGCGGGCCGGCGCCTGCTGCATCCCCGATTTCGCATTATCACTTCTCATTGCTGCACATCCTCCTTCTGTCTTGCGCTTGATCCGCTGTATTTTCCATGCTTTAAAAGCATCTGTTCTTCTGAATTAATGTTTATGATTTATTCAATATATCCGGCAATCAGCTCGCCCATCTGTGCCGTTCCTACCAGGGTACATCCCTCTGCCATAATATCGGCAGTCCGGTAGCCCTCTGTAAGCACCTTCTGCACAGCCGCCTCAATAGCATCTGCCTCCCGATCCAGGTCAAAGGAATAACGAAGCATCATAGCCGCGGAAAGTATGGTTGCAATCGGATTGGCAATGTCCTTTCCTGCAATATCCGGCGCTGAGCCGTGGCTGGGCTCATACATGCCAAACTTTGTCTCATTTAAGCTGGCTGAGGAAAGCATTCCGATGGAGCCGGTAATCATGCTGGCCTCGTCTGATAAAATATCGCCAAACATATTTTCTGTCAGAACCACATCAAACTGTCCCGGATTCATCACCAGCTGCATTGCACAGTTATCAACCAGCATATGCTCCAGCTTCACCTCCGGATAACCGGCTGCAACCTCTTCCACAACCTTTCTCCACAGTCGGGAAGAATCCAGCACGTTGGCCTTGTCTACACTGATCACGTGTTTTTTCCGTTTCATGGCAATATCAAAGGCCTTGACTGCAATCCGGCGAATCTCATCTTCATTGTAGGTAAGGGTATCTGTTGCCTGCAGCACTCCATTTACCTCTTCTGTATGGCGTTCTCCGAAATACAGACCGCCGGTCAGTTCTCTCATAATCACCATATCAAAGCCGTCCCCGATAATCTCCTTCTTCAAAGGACAGGCATCCGCCAGTTCCTGATATAAATAGGCCGGACGAATATTGGCAAAAAGATTCAGTCCCTTCCGGATAGCCAGAAGTCCTGCCTCCGGTCTTAAATTCGGAGCCACATCATACCATCTGGAATTGCCTACATTGCCGCCCACAGCTCCAAGGAGAACCGCATCACTGTTTTTCGCTGTCTCCAGGGCTTCCTCTGTCAGAGGCACTCCGTATTTGTCAATAGAGCATCCGCCCATCAGCACCTCTGTGTAAGTAAAGGTATGACCGAAAACCTGGCCAGCCCTGTCCAGAACTCTGCACGCCTCCCGTACAATCTCCGGTCCGATCCCGTCACCCGGGATGGTTGTAATCTTACAATTCATTGCTATTCTCCCCTTTTTCTCCCTGTCATTTTCTTCTTTCAGGTGTTTCTTTTCATATTATCGCATTTGACAGCATTTTTCAACTAATGAACATGAATTTATTCACGAAATCCATACATGAATGGAATTTTTCCTATAACTACAGGTTATTATAAAAGGTTCTGACTCCTCTTTTAAAGATTTTTCCCCGCAAAAAAGAAAGAGCCGCTTCTGCGGCAAAACTCCCCTCCGCCCCATGGCGATCCTCGCGGAGCGTTTTTTTGTTTCATAGTGAAATGAA
>ENA-UOJR01001527-UOJR01001527.1-human-gut-metagenome-genome-assembly--contig:-C115P-NODE-1527-length-19842-cov-5.917117_pt1 | contig 19842 bp, 16 predicted proteins | sample MGYA00242354_ERZ723901 | MGnify/ENA metagenome assembly ERZ723901
CTTCTACGATGTGATCGTCCCCTCGGACTATATGATCTACGAGCTCATCGAGGAGGACATGCTCCAGCCTCTGGACTACGACAAGATCCCCAACTTTTCCAAAATCGCCGACCGGTTCAAGAACCTGTCCTATGACCCGGAGAATCTCTATACGGTCCCCTACACCTGGGGCACCCTGGGCATCATCTACAACAGCACCATGGTGGACCAGCCCATCACCAGCTGGGACGCCATGTTTGACCCCCAGTATGCCGACCAGGTCCTGATGATCAACAACTCCCGGGATGCCCTGGGCATCGCACTGATGGATCTGGGCTACTCCGTCAACACCGACAGCGAGGAGGAGCTGCGGGCCGCCTACGATCTGCTTGCTGAGGCCAAGAAGGCCGGTGTGTATCAGGCATGGGTCATGGACGAGGTCTTCGACAAGATGGAGGCCGGCGAGGCCGCCGTGGCCACCTACTATGCCGGCGACTACCTGAGCATGCTGGAGAACAATGAGGACCTGGTCTACGTGGTCCCCGAGGAGGGCTCCAACTGGTTCGTGGATGCCATGTGTATCCTTAAGAACGCAGAGAATGTGGATGAGGCTCATGAGTGGATCAACTTCATGGCTTCCACCGATGCCAGCCTGAAAAATATGGACTATATCTGGTACGCCTCCCCCAATCAGGAGGCCCTGGATTCCTATCCCGACTACTACGAGGAGACCTATGGCGAACCCCTGGACATGGAGCGCTATGAGATCATGGCTGCCCCCCAGGAGGTTCTGGACCGTTGCGAGGCCTATCTGGTGCGCCCGGTAGACACCCGCACCCTCTACAACGACCTGTGGACCGATTTGGGCATTCTCTCCTGAGCTCAGCTCCCTTCAAAAAAACCATTGGACCCAGCCGGAAGGCTGGGTCCTTTTTCTTCCATAGCAATTTACAATTCGTTCACGCTTTGTCTCAAATTTCTTGATGTTTTTCCCTCCTGGTATGGTATTCTATGGGTGGTCGGAGCGATCCGGCTTTCCCCTTCCAGAATCCACGGAGGGCTCCATCCCCTCCCAACCCCGAGTATGCGGCCCGTTCTCCCCGGGCTGCGTCTCACCTCCGGCGCACGGCGGTGCGCCCACTGTCTCCCGCACGGACAACAGCCTGCCCGGGAGACAGACCAACGACTCTCCGCCCCGCATCTCTGGGCCGGTTCCCATCCTACAAATTGCCCGGCCCGCTCACCGCATTGTGGGGGCCGGGCATTTTTGGATTCAGTCCAGCCAGCCGGAGTCCGGCTGGGGCTCCCGATGGGCACTGAACAGGGAGCCTTCCTCCCTGGGCGGCCCGTTCAGGGCCACCCGGTAGTAGTCGTGGTCCAGGATCATGGCCGAATAGGCCACCCGGTTCTGCACTTCGGCGATCTGGCTCTGCACATACGCCTCGTCCGGCGGGGAGCCGTCCCAGGACCGGAACTCATCCAGCACTGAGTTGTATGCCCCCTCCTCTGTCAGGAAGCTGTAATTCGAGAAGATCACCAACCCGGGTTCGTCAGACAGGATATCCCGCCCCGCCATCAGCCGCGAGTCATACTCCAGGCCGAACAGGTTAGCCAGGGTGGGCATTACATCCAGGCTGGAGCAAAGCTTCTCCACCCGCACCGGTTCCTCCATCTGGGCGTTCCACAGAATCAGGGTGTTCTGGAATATCTCAAAGTTGGGGTCCACTTGACGGCCCAGCAGCTCACTGTACTCCTCGTCGGTCAGTCCGTAGGGGTAGTGGTCGCCTGAAAGGACGATGACGGTGTCATCCAGCCTGCCCGCCTCCTCCAGCTGGGTGAGCAGGCTCTCCATGGCCAGTTCCAGCTCCATCTGACAGGCCAGATATGCCTTGGGCCCCTCGCTGTACGGCAGGCCAGCCACCTCGTCCCAGTGCCTGCGGGACATGGCGTTCTCCTCATAGGTGTAGTTCAGATGGCCGCTCACCGTCAGGCAGTAGACCATAAACTGCTCCTCGTCCACGAACATGGGAACGATCTCTTCCATCATCTCCAGGTCAGAGGGAGGCCAGATCTCTTCCAGTTCTAACCCGTGCCCCAGGGCATAGTACTCATAGCCCATGTTGGGGAAGGACTTATCCCGGTCATAGTAGGTATAGAGGTAGTCGTGGAAGGCCATCGTCCGGTAGCCCAGCTGGCTGAACTGGTTTCCAAAACCGAAGGGCATGTAATTTCCTGCGGACTGGGAGTAGCTCCACACCCCGGACTTTGGGATGAGCCCCGTGGTGGTGGTGTACTCCCCATCCGAGGTGGACACCCCCCACAGAGGGGTGTAGAAGTGGTCAAACACAAAGCCAGAGTGGGCCATCTCATAGAGCACAGGAGTGCGCTCCGGGTCCATAGCCAGGGTACAGAACCCCTCTGCCACGATCCAGATCAAATTCTTTCCCTGAAAATAGCCCGTCCACTCATTTTTTGCTGTGGGCACCTGCTGGGAAAAATAGGTGTGCATCTGGAGCAGGTCCTCGTCTGTCTCCTCCGCTATCAGCCGGTCGAAATCGATGTCCAAGATGTGATAGTCCGCGGAGGGATACTCCGCGGACTCCACCTCTACCGGCTCACTGGCCGGCCGGTAGAGGTGGAGCGCCTGCCCCTTCCGGAGGCTCTGGTCCTCCGGGGTGATCCCGAAGAGCACTCTGCGCAGCTCCAGCTGGTTCTGGGTCAGCATCCCAAAGTTCTGCACCTCCAGTTCCGGCACCGCCGCCTGGAGATAGATGAAGCGCAGGGACATGGAGCCCCCGCCGCAGCACATCACGATGCCCATAGCAGCCAGCTGGACCACCGCCGCCAGCAGGGCCCACCGTGCCCCCATCCTTCTGGACATGGGGCCCTCCTCCGGGATCAGACGCCGGCGGAGGACCACCGCCAGTCCGAAGGGGACCGCCATCATGGCGATGGGGAACCAGTTGAGCAGGATCTCCCCAACCGCCATGTCTCCGAAAGCACCGGCCACCATCCCCATCTTAGTCAGGGAGAAAGCTGTGAGGAAGGTCTTGAACAGGTGATAATAGATGCTCTGGGCTCCCATCCACACGGAGAGCAGCAGGGTCATTGCCAGCAGCAGCACCCGCCCCTTTCGTGGGGCGACCCCGCCGCACAGCAGTCCCAGCAGGATCGCGATGGGCAGGGTGAACAACAGGGTGAACAGCGCCCCCACCGGCGTGACGGCGTGGAAACAAAACAGCTTCAAAAACAGTTCTTCATAGTAGATGACCCCAGCAAAAAACAGGGACGGGACCAGCAGCCGCCGCCAACGGCTCCATCTGTTCTCCCCCGCCGGGCCCATAGCAGTCATTCTTTCCCAACTCATGTAGACAACCTCCGCTCGCGGGACTCACTTTTGGGAAGAGCGCCCTGTCCGTCTCCGCGCCTCCCCCTCTCTCCGGGGGCCGGCGCGGCCTGGCGCATGATTTCCCATTGTACTCAATCCCGCACCCGCTGTCAAATCCCCGGAACGTCTCCCCTCTCCCCACGCCCTCCATATTTCCCCTATAAAAAACGGCGGTAATCCTGCACAGCGCTGTCCCTTTTTTTCTTTTTTCTCCCATCCCGCGGTTTTCTGCACAATTTCTTCTCCTTCTTCTTTATTTTTTTGTTTATTCTATCTTAATCAAAAGAATTTGATGGAGGATCTTCATTTCTTTCCTCCCTTTTTGAAGAATTTCCTTGCAAAATATGTGGAAATCTGCTATCATGATTTTAACATTTTATTCATAATTTTGGGGTTTATTTGGGCGGGAGCGGGAATCGGTTTCCGCTTCTGTTCTGCCTATGGCTCCCCATGGAAATGAGGTCCCCTGTGTCTGAACTGCGCGATACCCTCCTCGCCCGCCTCTCGGAGGCATACACAGCCTATTTTGACGTAGAGCCCGTCCAAGACGGCTCCCCCCTGAAAGCACTGTGCGCCTATCACTCCCGCGGCTCTCAGTACGTACTGATCAAAAAGGCGGAGCTGTGGGCGGCGGAGACCCACGAATACCTCTACCTATACTCCCTCCCCCGGCTGGACTTCACCAGCCTGGTGGAGCTTCAGGCCCGCACGCTGGAGGACGGGATGCCACGCATCCGCCCCCATTCCCAGCATATGTGCACCTATCTGTCGGCCGTGGTCCTGTGTGATCAGGCCGACCCGGACGCTCTGGCCCAGCTTCAAAAGCTGAAGAAGCACCGGGACTTTAAGCTATCGCTCCATGGATGGATGGAGTTTCGTATAGCAGCGGTGGACCTGTCCACCGGCGACATCGCCACGAACCGCAGCGGCAAAGATCTGGGGAAGAGCCTGAGTGGTCTTGTGGCCCGCGAGATCCAGAAATTTAAGTTAAGGAGAGGAGAAACTTAAATGAATGCAGTGTTAGTTCTTTCCATTGGCATTGTCATTCTGATCGTAGGTTACATTTTCTACGGCGGATGGCTTGCCAAGCAGTGGGGCGTGGATGACTCCCGGCCCACCCCTGCCCATGAGCTGGAGGACGGCATGGACTATGTCCCCGCCAAGGCTCCAGTGCTGATGGGCCACCACTTTTCGTCTATCGCCGGCGCCGGCCCCATCAACGGCCCCATCCAGGCCGCCGTATTCGGCTGGATGCCTGTGGTGCTGTGGGTGCTGATCGGCGGCATCTTTTTCGGCGCCGTCCATGACTACGGTGCCCTGTTCGCTTCCATCCGCCACAAGGGCCAGTCCATCGGCGAGGTGGTCGCCCTGAACATCGGCGACCGTGCCAAGAAGCTGTTCCTGATCTTTTCCTACCTGACCCTGGTGCTGGTGGTGGCCGCTTTCGCCTCCATCGTGGCCAGCACCTTCCAGGCCACCTATGTGGACGGCGTGCTGGACACCGCCGCCTCTGCCACCAACGCGTCCGTGGCCATGATCTCCCTGCTGTTCATTGTCATGGCCGTCCTGTTCGGCTTCTTTGTCTACCGCCGCGGGGCCTCCCTGGCAGTGGCCACCATTGCCGGCTGCGTGGGCATCGTGATCTGCCTGCTCATCGGCCTGAACTGGCACCCCATCTATCTGTCCAACTCCGTGTGGATGTGGATCATCGGCGCCTACATTCTGGTGGCCTCTGTGGCTCCCGTGTGGATCCTGCTCCAGCCCCGTGATTATCTGTCCTCCTTCCTGCTGTACGCCATGATGGCCATCGCCGCTGTGGGCGTCATCGGGGCCGGTCTCACTGGTGCGGACGCTGCCCACATGGATATGCCCGCCTTCACCGGCTTCTATGACAGCCTGGCGCCCACCGGCACCTCCCTGGGCTATGTCTTCCCCGCTCTGTTCGTCACCATCGCCTGCGGCGCCATCTCCGGCTTCCACTCCCTGGTGGGCTCCGGCACCACCGCCAAGCAGCTGGACCACGAGCGGGACGCCAAGCCCATCGCCTACGGCGGCATGCTCATCGAGTGTGCGCTGGCCCTGGTCTCCCTGTGTGCTGTGTCCTTCATCTGGACCGAGTACGCCTCCGGCGAGATCGTCACCCCCACCCAGGTGTTTGCCACCGGCATTTCCCGCATGATCGCCTCCATCCCCGGTCTGGCGGGCACACAGGCCACCGTCAGCTCCCTGTTGGTGCTGACCGTATCTGTCTTCTGCCTGACCTCCCTGGATACTGCCACCCGTCTGGCCCGCTATATGTTCCAGGAGTTCTGGCTGAAGCCCGGCCAGACCTATAAGGAGGCCACCGGCTTCAAGGCCATCCTCACCAACCCCGTGGTCGCCACCGCCATCACCGTGGTGCTGGGCGTGGGTCTGGGCATGACCGGCTACTCCAAGATCTGGCCCCTGTTCGGCGCCGCCAACCAGCTGCTGGCCGCTCTGGCCCTGCTGGCCGTCTGTGCCTGGCTGGGCAACATCGGCAAGAACAACAAGATGTTCTACATCCCCATGATCTTCATGCTGATCGTCACCCTGACTTCCCTGGCTCAGACCATCAGCACTCAGGTGGGCAAGATCACCGCCGGCGCTGCCACCGACTGGGCCCCCTATGCGCAGGCCATCCTGGGCGTGCTGCTGTTCATCCTGGCTATCGTGCTGGCTGTTGAGGGCTGCATGACCATCTTCGGCAAGAAGAAAAACACCGCCGCGAAGTAACCTTCCATCCTGCTTCACGACATCAGCAAGGACCGCAGTGCCTTTTTCCGGGCGCTGCGGTCCTCTTCTGTTGACAAGGATTGTATTTTTTTCTCATTCGTGCTACACTGAACGGGACAGCCTTTGCGGAAGGGAGGAGAACATTCTGATCGAGCGGCTCTGCCGGTGGAGCGTGCCGGCTTTTTTGCTGCTGGAGGGGGCGCTCTACCTCTCCTTCCTGGCCCTGGACCTGCTCTCTCCTGGTCCTCTGAGCACCGCCCTGAAGTATGCCGCCCTGCTGCTGTGCCTGCTCATGGCCCTGGCGGGGGCTTCCCGGGGCGGAGACCGCCTGGTGGCCGCCGCGCTGGCCATGACCGCAGCGGCCGACCTCTTCCTGCTGGTGCTGGACCGCTGGTACCTCCTGGGCATCCTCCTCTTTTACGGGGTCCAGGTTGCGTATATGGTCCGCATCTGTAAGGCCAACGGAGGCCATGCCCTGCTCATTCCCAGGTTCCTTCTGTTCTCCCTGCTTCTGGTGGCCCTGTACCAGCTGGAGCTCTTCACACCGGAGACCGCAGCCGCGGCCCTCTACTTCTCCCACTTCCTCTTCAACGCCCTGCTGAGCCTGTCTCTGCGGGACGCCGGGGGCCGCCTCTTCTCCCTGGGACTGCTCCTCTACCTCATGTGCGACATGCTGGTCGCAGTCTCTCAGTTCCCCAGCCTCTTCCCTCCCCCCCTCTCTTCCGTGGCCCAGGTAGGGATGTGGCTCTTCTACCTCCCCGGGCAGGTGCTCATCGTCCTGTCCGGTCTGGTCATCCCTTCGGGAGGTGTCCCTGATGAAACAGAGTAAGAGCCTGTCCGTCCTGCTGGCCGTCCTTACGGCCTGCCTCGTGCTCTCCTCCTCTGTGGCGGTCCCCATCCTCTGCCGCCCTTTCTATTACGCCCATATCGGCCCTCTGGGGCTGGTCCAGGCTACCGGCCTGACAGAGGAGGCGATCCGCCAGGCCTATGACGAGATGCTGGACTTCTGCCTGGGCGCCCCGGAGTTCTCCACCGGCGCGCTGTCCTGGTCACAGTCCGGCCGGGACCATTTTGCCGATGTGCGGGTCCTCTTCCTGCTGGATCTGGCCGTGCTGGCCTTGTCTGCCGCCCTCCTGCTCCTCTGGTTCCTGCTGGGCCGGAGGATGGGCCTGGTGCCCCGCCCCCTTCTGGGCCGGGGCCCCGGCTTCTGGGCTGCCGCGGGGCTGGGCATCGTCTTCGCCGTGGTGGGCCTGCTGGCCTCCCTGGACTTTGAGCGGGCTTTTGTGGTATTCCACGCCCTGTTCTTCCCGGGGAAGGACAACTGGCTCTTCGACCCGGCGGTGGACCAGATCATCCTGATTCTGCCGGAGGTCTTTTTCCGCAACTGCGCTCTGCTCATCGGGGGGCTGATCCTGCTCTGGTGCGCCATCCTTATCGGGACGGACCTGTGGCTGGGACGCCGCCGCCGCTGAACCGATAAAGACCGCCCCGCCGGACCCAAAGGCTCCGGCGGGGCGGTCTTCACTTTCGGGACATCTCAGATCCCCCGATTCAGGGTCTTGCGCAGACGGATCTTGCCTTCCAGCGCCTGGTCGATCAGGGAGAGGAACTTCTCCCGGTCCTCCGGCAGCCCCCCCTTCAGGGGCAGGTAGTTGGAGGCGTGGTTGCTGGTGAAGTGGAGGGGGTCCACATCCAGGTGCTCCAGCAGAAGGTGGCACTCCTCCAGGATCTGGTCCGGGGTACACACCTGAAAGCGCCCGGCCAGCACGTCCTCCCCCAGCGGGGTGCCCGCCGCAGGGGCAAAAGTCATGGCTGAGAGGTGGCGGGGCTTCATTTTGTTGATGATGCCGGCGGTGGACAGGACGTGCTCCTCCCAGTCGCCCCCCTGGCCGGTGAGGCCCAGGATGACGATGGCCCACAGGTCGATGCCCGCCGCCACCAGGTTCTGGCCCGCCTGGAGCATCTCCGCGGCGGTGCAGCCCTTTTGGATGGCCTGGAGCACTGCGTCGCTGCCGCTCTCCACCCCCAGATAGGCCCGGGTCAGTCCGGCCTCCCGCAGGGCGCGCAGTTCCTCCGGCGTCTTGCTCAGGGTGCTCCTGGGGCCGGCGTAGGTGGTCACCTTCTGGAGCTTAGGGAAGGCAGCATACAGCTTCTCCAGGATCTGGAGCAGCTGCTCCGTCCTCATCACAATGGCATCCCCGTCCATGAGGAAGACCCGCTCCACATTGGGCCCGTAGTAGCTGCGGGCCATGTCGATGTCCTCCAGGATCTCCTCCACCGGGCGGACCCGAAACTTCTTCTCCTTGTACATGGCACAGAAGGTGCATTTGTTGTGGGAACACCCGATGGTGCACTGGAGCAGATAGCTGCGCCACTCCCCTGGGGGACGGTACAGCAGGTCACTGTCGTATCGCATGGGTCACTGTCCTTTCAAAATCTCTTCCATAGCCCGGCACATGGCCTCCATCTCCTCGTCTGTCCCGATGGACACCCGCAGATGGTCCTGTATCCTGGGGCGTTCAAACCGGCGCACCAGCACGCCCCGGTCCCGCAGCCCCTGCTGGAGCACCCGCCCGGAGTGGTCCGGGTGGGCGATGAACAGGAAATTGGAGCTGGAGTCATGGACCTGGAAGCCCATCTCCCGCAGCCTGTGGGTGACCCACGTCCGGGTCGCCATGATCTTGCCCCGGGTCTCCTCAAAATATGCCGTGTCCCGCACGGCCGCCTCCCCTGCCGCCTGGGCCAGCCGGTCCAGGGGGTAGGAGTTGAAGGAGTTCTTCACGCAGTTCACCCCAGCGATCAGGTCCTGGCTGCCCAGGGCGTAGCCGATCCGCATCCCCGCCAGGGACCGGGACTTGGACATGGTGCGGACCACCAGCAGGTTGGGATACTGGTCGATGAGCTCCACAGCGGACTGGGCCCCGAAGTCGGCGTAGGCCTCGTCTACCAGCACCGCCGCTGCCGGGTTGGCCTCCACGATCCGCCGGATGTCAGACAGAGGCAGGGCCTGGCCTGTGGGTGCGTTGGGGTTGCAGATCACCGCGCCGCCGTTCCCCCCCAGAAAGCGCTCCACCGGCAGGGTGAAGTCCTCGTTGAGGGGGATCTCCTCATAGTCCAGCCCGAACAGCTCGGTATAGACCGGATAGAAGCTGTATGTGATGTCTGGGAACACCACCTTCCGCCCGGGGCTGAACAGGGCGTAAAAGCACAGCCCCAGCACCTCGTCTGAGCCGTTGCCGCAGAACACCTGCTCCGGCTCCACGCCATAGTGCTCCGCCAGCGCCCCCCGCAGCGCGGCAGACTCCGGATCCGGATAGAGCCGCAGGCGCTGATCCGCCTCCCGCCGGATGGCCTCCAGCACCCGGGGAGAAGGGGGGTAGGGGTTCTCGTTGGTGTTCAGCTTGATGAACGTCCGGTCCTTGGGCTGCTCCCCGGGGGTGTAGGGCACCAGTCCCTGGATCCGGCTGCTCCAGTATCGTTGATTCATGCCTCTTCCCCTCCTCCTTGGCCGCCCTTTGCCGGGCGCGCCTCCAGTTTGACCTCCGTGCCGTCCCGATACACCTTTCGGACACTTTTCTCCGCCTTGTTCCGGGGAAGCATCACCTCGTGTCCGCAGCCCAGACAGCGCATCCGAAAATCCATGCCCACCCGGAGGACCAGCCACTCCTGGCTTCCACAGGGGTGAGCCTTCTTCATTTTCAGCACATCTCCCACATGGATGTCCATCACATGCTCCTCCATTCCGGCCTCTCTCTGGCTCGGGCCGCTTCCTTTTGCAGTTTTTTACTATTATAGAGGAATTCCGCGCCCCTGTCAAATCCTCCCTCGCCGTTTCCCTTTCATCCCCAGCACCCCAGAAAATGACAACAGTGCAGAGGCGGCGGACCCTTCCTGCCAGAGGGGCCCGCCGCCTTGCCTGTATCCGATACTTATTTAGTGCCGAAAATTCGGTCGCCCGCGTCGCCCAGGCCGGGGACGATATAGCCGTGGTCATTGAGCTTCTCGTCCACCGCGGCCACATAGATGTCCACATCGGGATGGGCGGTACGCACTGCCTGGATGCCCTCAGGGGCGGCCAGGATGTTCATCAGCTTGATGCTCCTGCACTCATAGTTTTTCAGGAACTGGATGGCCGCCACGGCGGAGCCGCCGGTAGCCAGCATGGGATCCAGGACGATGACGTCCCGCTCGGCGATGTCGTGAGGCATCTTGCAGTAATACTCCACCGGTACCAGGGTCTCCGGGTCCCGGTACAGGCCGATGTGCCCCACCTTGGCGGAGGGGATCAGCGTCAGGATGCCGTCCACCATGCCCAGCCCGGCCCGCAGGATGGGAACAATGGCCAGCTTCTTCCCCGTCAGGCACTTGAAGGTGCCGGTGGCCACGGGAGTCTTGATCTCCACATCCTCCAGAGGCAGATCACGGGTAGCCTCATAACACTCCAGTGTAGCGATCTCGGACACGATCTCCCGGAACTCCTTCACACCGGTGCGCTCGTCCCGCAGGATACTCAGCTTGTGCTGGAGCAGCGGGTGATCCAAAACATGGACTTTGCTGTCAAACATCTGAAACGCTCCCCTTTTTATTTTGATTTAGCTTCCCGCTCCAGCCGCTCCCGCTCCGCCTGAGACAGGCGGCAGTACACGGGGGCCAGCTCCTCTCCGGAGACCAGTCCGCCTGAACGGACCAGCTCCAGCGCCGCGCGGGCCACACCCCAGGCGCTCTGCATCCGCAGATGCTCCGGGGCCATTTTCAGGGTGATACCCTGCTCTGTTAAAGTATTATAGCACAGCCTGGCCCCGTCTCCAACTACAATTTTCTCTTTTTCCACCTTTTTCAGCTCTTCCCCCAGCTGGTCCAGGCCGATGGCCCGGTCGGGCGTCAGCCGCTGGAGGCCCTCCCCTGCGGCCAGGAAGAGGGCGTTGTACACCTGGCTGCGCCGGGCATCCATGGCGCACACGATGACCCGCCCCTCCAGGTGGGCCAAAGGCCAGGCCATGGACTCCAGGGTGGAGCAGGGGGCGCAGGGCTTGTCCTCCGGCCAGGCCAGCCCCTTCGCGGTAGCCACGCCGATGCGCAGCCCGGTGAAGGAGCCGGGTCCGGCCGCCACGGCGATCACCTCCACCTCCTTCAGGGACGCGCCGCAGTTCTTCAGCATGCTGTCCACCAGGGGCAGCAGGGTCCGGCTGTGGGTCAGCCCGCTGTTCTGCCAGCTCTGTGCCAGCAGGGTCCCGTCCTGGCACAGGGCGGCGGAACAGGCCGCCGCCGAGGTCTCAAGGGCCAGTATTTTCATCGTCGATCTCCCCTCTCTGCTCAAAATCCGGCGGGGACAGGCTCCACCGAGATCACCCGCCTGCTCTCCTCCCCGCCCCGGCGGATGTCCACCCGGACAGTGTCCCGCTCCAGCGCGTCCGCCACATTCTCGCTCCACTCCACGGCGCACACGCCGCCCCGGGCCAGGTAGTCCTCCCAGCCGATGTCGAACAGCTCGTCGGAGGAGGTCAGGCGGTACATGTCGAAGTGGAACAACGGCAGCCGCCCCCCTTCATACTCGTTGACAATGGCAAAGGTGGGACTGGTCACCCGATCCCCGATCCCCAGCCCCCGGGCGATGCCCCGGGTGAATGCGGTCTTGCCCGCCCCCAGGTCCCCGGTAAAGGCCACTACATCCCCCGGGGACAGGGCCCGCCCCAGCCGTTCTCCCAGCTCCTCCGTCTCCTCGGGGCTGTTGGTCACAAATTCCATGCTCGCTCCTCTCCCCGCGGACATCGCGGCTCCACGTTCTCGCCTCCGATTATAACACAGGTCCCCCACGCTTTTCCAGTGATGTTTCCGCCGTCCTCATGCTTTTCCCGCCCGCAGCTCCACATGCCGGGAGGAAACGCGGTCCCAACCGCCCTTTTTTCAGAACTGTCAGTTTACTTTTTCACACAAAGGCGGTAAAATAATAATCTGAAAGAAAATATTTCCCCCTACTGAAGAGGTGACAACGTGACCACCCTGTTTTCCCCCATCCGGGAGTTTTTCAAGAAGGGCGATGTGCTCCTTCTGTTCCTATGTCTCACGGCCAGCGGCTACGGCCTGGCCCTGATCTACAGCGCCACCCGCTATCTCGATAATAATAATCGGAACGTGATCGTCCAGGCCGTCGCCATCTGCATCGGCGTGGTCATCTATATCGTCCTCACCTTTGTGGACTTCCAGCTGTTCGTGGAGAAGTGCTGGAAGTGGCTGGTGGCCTTTGATGTGGGCTTCATTCTCCTGCTCCTGACCCCCCTGGGAAAGGAATCGGGGGGCAACCGGAACTGGCTCGCCCTGGACCGGATCATCCCCCACTTCCCCTTGGATCTCCAGCCCAACGAGATCGTCAAGATCCCCTTTATCCTGCTTCTGGCCTGGCAGGCCGCCCGCATCCACCAGCAGGAGCGGGACATCAGCTCCTCCTTCTCCGTGGCCCAGCTCACCGGTCATACCCTGCTGATGGTGGGGCTGATTGCCGTGGTCTGCGGTGACATCGGTATGTGCGTCATCTATCTGTTCCTCTTCGTCACCATCTCCTGGATGGCGGGGGTGAAGGCTCGATGGTTCGCTCTGGGCGGGACGTGCTTCGTGGGTGCCATTCTTGGGGCCTGGTTCACCATCCTCCAGAGTGACCGCTTCGCCTATATCCGCAATCGGTTTATGGTCGTATTGGACCACAGCCTGGATCCGCTGGGGGCTGGCTTCCAGCAGAGCCGTTCCCTGCTGGCCATCGGCTCGGGCCAGCTCACCGGCCAGGGATACCTCAACGGCACCCAGACTCAGGCATCATACAGTGCCGCTCTCCCTGCCCGACAGACCGACTTCATCTTCTCCGTCTGCGGGGAGGAGCTTGGCATGGTGGGCTGCCTCCTGCTGCTCCTGGTCCTGGCCCTCATCATCCTGCGGTGTTACTGGGTGGGCCGGAACGCCAGCTCCCCCTTCTCCGCCTATGTATCCATGGGGATCGCCGGGATGCTGCTGGCCCAGGTATTCTTCAATGTGGGCATGTGCCTGTACATCCTGCCTGTCATGGGGCTCACGCTCCCCTTTTTCAGCTATGGCGGCTCCTCCATCATCACCCTTTACACCGCCATGGGCATCGTCTCCAGCATCCGGGCCAGGACCCTCCCCAGCTGGCTTCGGGACCGGAACCAGCTCTGACCCTGGCCGACCCTCGATCGCGGAGGTGACTCCATGCTGCAAAAGATCAAAAGCCTCTCCCTGGAGCGGCAGCTCTTCCTAAGCTTTTCTGCTGTCTCCGCCCTGCTACTGATGCTCTCTCTGGGGATCACCCTCTATTTCGATATCGCCCGCCAAAGTCAGAGCATCGACTCCACCATCTCCAGCACCGCCGCCTATGTGGCCTCTATGGATGGCGTGGCGGAGATGCTGGCGAATGGCTATCCCACCCAGGAGGTCACCGGGTCGCTGGATTCCCTGCACCAGAATTTTCCTGGTATTGACATCATTGCTGTCTATGACCGAAATGGTCTGCGCTTTTACCACACCAGCCGCCTGGAGACCGGCGAGACCTTTGTAGCCGGGGAGGAGACTGCCATCCTGTCCGGCTCCCCGCCCTATATCACCACCGGCTACGGCACCCACGGCAACCAGCGGGTGGCTTTCCATGCGGTCCGGGACGGGTCTGGCTCCATCATCGGCTTTGTCACCGCGGCCATCTTCCGGGCCGACATTCTCCAGCGCAGCCTCAATCTCGTGCTGCTCTTCTCTCTGGTGCTGGGCGGCATGTTCGGTGTGGCCCTTCTGCTCGCCCGTGGAATCGTCCATCTGCTGAAGGGCTCCCTCCGCGGGCACCACCCCAAGGAACTGCTGGACCTCTACTTACAGCAGGACGACCTGCTCAACTCCATCGAGGACGGCCTGGTGGCCACCGACCTGCGGGGGCAGGTGGTCTTTGCCAACGACCAGGCCCGGACCCTGCTCCAGTGCGGCTCCACCCCCCTGGAGGGACAGCCGCTGACCCGCTTCTTCCCGGAGACGGGCTGCATCCAGGTGGCCCGCAGCGGGCAGGCGGTGCACAACCGCTCCTGCGTCATCCAGGAGCGCCAGATCCTGGCCAGTGAGGTGCCCATCCTGGGGGAGAACGGCTCCCAGGGGGTGCTCAACGTCTTCCACGACAAGACGGAGATGCGCAAGCTGTCCGACGAGCTCTCCGGTGCCCGCTACATGCTGGACACCCTGCGCTTTTTCAACCACGAGTTCATGAACAAGCTCCACATCATCCTGGGCTATCTCCAGACCGGCGAGAGCCAGAAAGCTGTCCAGTTCATCATGAACACCAGTCTGGTCACCAGCCAGTCCATCCGGGAGACGGCGGACTGTATCCGGGTGTCCCACCTGTGCGCCCTCATCATCGGGAAGATGATGCACGCCGCCGAGCTGGGCATCCTGCTCACCGTAACCCACGACAGCTTCTGCCGGGAGGAGGACCTGCTCCTCTCCCCGGAGGACTATGCCACCATCCTGGGCAACCTGTTGGAAAACGCCATCGACGAGCTCAGCCGAAGCCACAGCGAGGTGCGGGAGATCAAGCTGTCCATGTACTGCCGCCCTGACTGCAATCTGGTGGTCTGCGAGGACACCGGCGGCGGCATCGCCCCCGACATCCTGCCCCACATCTGGGACAAAGGATTCTCCTCTAAGGGGGAGGGGCGTGGCTTCGGCCTATATCTGATCAGCCGACTGGTGGACGAGCATGGAGGCTGCATCGAGCTGGAGACCGAGCCCGGGGTAGGCACCTGCTTCACCCTGACCTTTACCAGAGAGGAGTGAGACCGGATGTACCAAGTCATTATCATCGAGGACGACCCCATGGTGGCCGCCATCGACAAGCAGTACGTGGAGGCGGACAGCCAGTTCCGTGTGGTCCGCACCTTCAAGAGCGGCGGAGAGGCTTTGGCCCATTTGCCGAAGCTCAAGGCGGATCTGATCATCCTGGACTACTACACCCCGGGCATGAACGGCACTGAATTCGTAGACCAGCTCCACACCCTGGGGGAGAGCCCCTTCATCATCGCGGTCACCTCCGCCAACGACACCCATATCGTCCAGGGCCTGCTCGCCCGGGGGGTGCTGGATTATCTTGTCAAGCCTTTCCAGTTCCCCCGCTTCCGTCAGGCACTGGACCGGTTCCTTCAGGCCAGGCGGCTGCTGGAGCAGGGGCCCGGCAGCATGGACCAGAGCGCCATTGACCAGCTGGTCCATCACCGGGAGGCAGTGCCTCCCGGTACGCCCTTGGACAAGGGCGTGAATTTCAGCACTCTGTCCAGGATCCGCCGCTTTTTCGATGAGAACCCGGAGCACTTCTTTACCAGCGAACAGATCGCCGAACATGTGGGCCTGTCCCGTATCACGGTACGCCGCTATGTCAACTACATGGTGGATCAGGGGGAGATCACCAGCTCCATCGATTACCAGACCGGAGGCCGCCCCTCCATCCGCTACCTGAGGCTGCACAGCTGAATATCATCCCTATCCCTCCCGGCAGGCATCGCAGGACCGATGCCTGCTTTTTCCTTCCCGCTCAGCTTTCTTTCCGCACAGCCTGATTTTGGGGGCCTATTCAGTTACAATAGTTACAAAAGCCCTTCAATAATTACGATAAATTGACTTCTTCCCCTTGTCTTTATAGAATCTTTATCGTAAAAGGTGTGTGTCCGGCGGACTGCCGGGCAGGAAAGAAAGGAGAGAGATGTGTATGACTTTGGAAAAAATCCTTGGCTATTTCGGGACCTACACAGCTGGTGTGGATGGAGCGGTCAGCTCCTTTCAGTTCGAGTATCTCACCAGCCTTGGTTTCGCAGCTATTGTGATCTTTCTGGGCCACGCCATCGTCAAGCGCTCCGCGCTTCTGAAAAAATTTGCAATTCCCGCTCCTGTGGTCTCCGGCCTGCTGTTCTCTATCGCAGTCGCCATTCTAAAGGCATCTGGCGTGATGGCCTTTTCCTTCGATGTCAAGACCATCCAGGACCTGTGCCAGAACATTTTCTTTATGTGCGTGGGCTTCGGCTTCAGCTGGAAGCTGATCCGGCACGCCGGCGGCAAGCTGTGCATCATGATCGCTGTGGCCGCCTGCCTGCTGATCACCCTCCAGGACGTGCTGGGCGTACTGGTGGGCAACCTCATCGGGATGGACCCCTATCTGGCTCTTCAGTGTTCCTCCGCCTCCATGTCCGGCGGCGTGGGCACCGCCTCCGCTTTCGGCCCCATCTTCATCGATTGGGGTGCCCCTGAGTCCGCCACCACCGTGGGCGTCACCGCCGGCACCCTGGGCAACATCATGGGCTCCCTCATCGGCGGCCCTGTGGCTGCGTTCCTTATCAGCCGCCACCACCTGAAGGCGGACCCCAACGACAAGCCCGAGGCGGCCGCTGACGGCAAGATCAATGAACTGAGCAACAGCCGCATGGTCTCCATGTTCGGCATGGTCCTGTTGCTGTGCGCCCTGGGCATGCCCATCTACTGCATCCTGGACAACATCCCCATGATCGAGATGCCCAAGTTTATCGGCTGCCTGTTCGCCGGCGCCATCGCCCGCAATGTGATGGAGGCCGCCCACATCAAGTTCTATACCCCCGAGGTGGACGCCCTGGAGCATATGTTCCTGGAGCTCTATCTGGCCCTGGTGCTGATGACCATCGACATTACTGCTCTGGCTGACGTGGCTGGGCAGATGGGCATCATCCTGCTGCTTCAGGCAGCGCTCATGGCTCTGTTCGCCATCTTTGTCTCCTACAACATGTTCGGCCGCAACTACGGCGCCGCCGTCATGGCCGCCGGCAACTGCGGCTGGGGTTGCGGCTCTGGTCCCAATGCCGTTGCCAACGAGAAGGCTGTTATGGATCAGTACGGCTGGCACAATGTGGCCTGGGTGCTGTATCCCTCTTTCGCCGTCATTATCGACGATATCTATAACCCCATTTTCCTCTCCGTGTTTGGCGGCCTTCTTGCTCACTAAATCGATCCACCTCCCTCTTTACAATGGGACAGGGGCGCGTATCAGATACGCGCCCCTGTCCCATTGTATTTTGAGGTTGTAAAATCTTCCACATCTGTGGTATAGTAGAGACAGCAGCATGAATTCCATGGATAGGGAGGGTGGTCTCTTGGGGCTTTTTCGCAATAAGGCGGTCCTGGCATGTCTGACCGCCCTCTGCCTCGCCTGCGGCGGCTGCGCATCGCAGCCCGAGGATATCTCACCGCTGGATGCGGACGGCCTGATCGTGCTCACCATCGGCACCGCAGACACCGGTGGCACTATGACCCCCGTGGGCACTGCCATCGCCCAGGTCCTGAGCACCGACCAGCTGAAGTTCAACATCAGCACCTCCACAGGCTCCTTCATGAACATTCAGAACCTTTCCTCCGGCGAGATCGACCTGGGGCTGGTGGCGGGCGACTCCGCCTATACCGCTGTCTACGGCACGGAGGACAGCGCCCCCACTAATGAAGACCTGCGGGCCGTTGCCGCTGTCTTTTCCAGCACCTCCAACTGGATGTCCCCCATTCGCACCGGCGCGTTTTATGTCCATGACCTGAAGGGAATGCGCATCGGCGCAGGCCCTCAGGGCTCCGCCTCCGAGCTGGCCACCTGGGCTGTGATCAACGCCCTGAGGCTGGATGGCGATGGGACTGTACTGGAAAACTGCAGCCTGGGGGCAGGTACGGACCTGATCCTCAGCGGCGACCTGGACGCCATCCATGGCTTCACCGGCGCCCCGGTGAGCGGGCTGGCTCAGCTCCCGGAGCGGGTCCCCTCCCGCCTGCTGCGCTACACCCAGGAGGAGCTGGATCTGATCCTCTCCCAGAACGACCTCTACTACCCCGCCGTCATCCCCGCCGGCACCTACCCCGGGCAGTCCCAGGATGTAGACACCTTTGGGGTCAAGTGCCTGCTGTGTGTAGACGTCTCCATGGACGAGGAGCTGGTTTACTCCATGACCCAGGCCCTGTGGGAGTCTGCCGATATCATGGGGGAACTGTATCCCGCCATGTCTGTCCTGTCCGACCGGGATTTTCTGTGTGAGGACCTCCCCATCCCCCTTCACGACGGAGCCCAGCGCTTCTATGAGGAAGTCTGTCCGGAACTCGTCTCAAAGTGATCTTCCCCCTTGACAGGGGCCGCGGAAACTTCCGCGGCCCCTGTCTTTTATCCTCCGGTCCGCTCCCAGTCCCGCAGCTCCCGCAGCACCTGGGGGGAGAGGAGCAGGAGGGCCGTCAGATTGGGGATGGCCATCAGCGCGTTGCACAGGTCCACCAGCTCCCACACTGCCTCCCCCTCCCACACGCTCCCCAGCACCACACAGGACAGGAACACCAGCCGGTATGCGGGGACCAGCCGCCTGGACCCGGTCAGGTAGAGGATGCTCTGCTCCCCGTACCAGCTCCATCCCAGGATGGATGAGAACGCAAAGAGGAGCAGGCTCAGGGAGACCACCGCCCCACCCCAGGGCCCCAGCACGGAGGAGAAGGCCGCCGCCGTCAGCGGCGCCCCCAGCCGGTCAGGAGGCACTGCCCCCAACGCCCCCCGGACCAGGGCGTCCGCCGGGCCGTACACCCCGCTGACCAGGATGACTAGGGCGGTGGCAGTGCATACCAGCAGGGTGGAGACGCACACCTCCACGATCCCCCACATCCCCTGCCGGGCTGGACAGTCCACCTCTGCCGCAGCGTGGGCCATGGCGGAAGTCCCCAGCCCCGCCTCATTGGTGAACACCCCCCGGGCCACCCCGTACCGCAGAGCGGCAGCCAGGGTGTATCCCATTCCGCCCCCTACTGCGGCCTCCGGTCGGAGCGCCGAGCAGAAGATCAGTGCCATCGCCTCCGGGATCTGGTCGGCCCGGGCAGCCAGCACCGCCGCCCCGCCCCCCAGATAGAGCAGCGCCATCGCCGGGACCAGACCGCTGCTCACCCGGGCGATGCGTCCGATCCCCCCCACCATCACCAGCCCCGTCAGGACCGCGACGGCCGCCCCCACCGCCAGCCGGTCCCATCCAAAGGTGGCCTGGAGGGCGGCGGCAATGGAGCTGGACTGGACCATGTCTCCCCCGGTCAGGGTGGCCGGCAGGCATGCCAGGGCAAACCAGCCCGCCAGCAGCGGGCTTTTCAGGCCGTCCCGGATGTAGTACATGGGCCCTCCCAGCCACCCTGCGGGGCCGGCGCGGCGGTAGCGCACGGAGAGCAGCTTCTCCGCGCACCCTGTCATCATGCCCAGCAGGGCGGAGACCCACATCCAGAACACCGCCCCCGGCCCGCCGAACCAGATGGCGGTAGCCACCCCGGCGATGCTGCCTGTACCGATGGTGGAAGCTAGGGCGGTGGCCAGGGCCTGGAACTGGGAGATACCCCGCCCAATCCCCCGCCCCCGCCGGCGCCGCAAGGCTCCGAAGGTGGTGCGGAGCCACAGGGGTATGCGGAAGAGCTGGAAAAAGCCGGTCCGCAGGGAGTAATACAGCCCCGCTGCCAGGAACAGCCCCAGCAGCCAGGGGGACCAGACGACGTCATTCAGACGGGAGAGCAGCATGACCATCACCTCAAATAAGAGGTATGCGGCCATGCCCCAGCTTTATGTCTCTGAGGCTGTCCCTTCCCCCGCCGCCCATGCAGCCCCCGCCAGGGGCACCCGGAAGGAGAGCACCCCCTCTACCGCCGGGGCCAGAGAACACTGTGGATAAAAGAGC
>ENA-UOJR01001528-UOJR01001528.1-human-gut-metagenome-genome-assembly--contig:-C115P-NODE-1528-length-19822-cov-23.366621_pt1 | contig 19822 bp, 25 predicted proteins | sample MGYA00242354_ERZ723901 | MGnify/ENA metagenome assembly ERZ723901
AAATAGAATGAAAACAGGAGTAGGATAGTAAAAAATATAATGCGTCTGCCCTGCCCACGCATGTAAACCATACAGCCTACATATGCAGGCTATACAGCCCACACTTGTGGGCTATAAACTTATCGCCGTTTAAGTGGGATTTTTGAGCTGCGATATTCGGATTTATATAGTTTCATTGTGACAAAAACAAGCCGTCTTATGCTTATTATAGAATATTTATACGGCTATTTTGTAGATGATAGATAACCCGTTTTTACTGGTAAAAGTATGATAGATACATTTTTTTTAGAGCGATCTATCATATTTATTCTTTTGATAATTAGAATATTACTAAAATAAATGATAGCATGATAGATGGTTTTTTTATTATGTAATGTTTAGTTTAAACCCCTATACAATGAATTAGTTCAAATCTGGTACGGAAATGAATGAAACACATTCCCCAACTTTTCAAACGGCCCCCGTTTTCGGGGTGACCCTCCAATTGTTTGCATGAAATTCGAGACTCTTTAGATAAAAAGAAAAGGATTGATAATTCTTGAATTATCAATCCTTTAAGTGATTCCGAAGCGATTCGGTAGATAAGATATAATAAAAGACAATAAAATGTATATTCTTTGGGAATCAGTGGGTTATTGGGAAACAGATATTGCACCTACGTGGACAAAATTTTATTATTTTGCATTTTTGCGGACAAAATAATTGTTTTTTGTCCGCACTTCATTTATCTTTGTATATCTCTTAATTGAATATAATATGGCAAAGGTTGATGTAAACATTTCATCGTTAGTTAATGGAAACGGAAAAAGTGAACTATTGTTCCGAGTAAACGTAAATAGAAATATAAGATTGAGGGTTAAATCTGGTATTTTCGTTTATCCTAATAGGTTTAAAAATGGTGGAATTGTTTTGCCACGTGCCGAAGATGGGAAAGGGACACGGAAAGAAATGTTAGATGCAAATACGACTTTATCAAATTTAATTGTTTCGATAATTAATTTTTGCGAGACAAACAAGGCAATAACAAAGGATGAATTAATTATCTTTATTGATAAATTTCACAATCCGGATAAGTATATTAAACAGGAAGATCAAAAAGAATCATTATGCGAGATGTTCCAACGTTATGTAAATGGTTGGTTAGATACTGGCGTTATAGGTCTAGGCAGAAAGAAACATTATGATGTAGTAATACGGGAACTAAACCGTTTTTTCATTATTAATGGTATTGATGGAGAACCGGTAGAAGTATTTAATAAAGATATGATCCTCAAATTTCGTGAGTTCCTGCGTATTGAACATACTTTGGTTGATAAATATCCCGGTCTGTATGTTGACATGAACAATAGAAACAGACCCTCAAAGGAAAGAAGCCAAAATACAATAGCCGAAAAGCTTTTATTAATTCAGGCTTTTATGGTTGAATTAGAACGAAATGATATTATCCCGGTTTCACCCTTCCGGAAAATAGGAAAGGAAAAGGAGGCTATTATGAAGCAACAATATGATGAACCGGTATTTCTTACAAAAGCGGAATTTAATACCATTTTAGTAAAGGATTGTCCAGATTCATTGCAGCGAGTGAAAGACCTATTTATTGTGCAATGTTGTTTTGGTTGTCGTGTCGGAGATTTTAGACGTTTTACTTTTGATAATATCGGGATTGAAGAGGGAATACCCTATATTCATTATTTACCTCAAAAAACACATAGAGACGGATTAATACGAACCGAAATAAGGACACCTATAATTCGGATAGCTTATGACATTATAATGAAGTATAAAGGAGAACTTTCAAAAAATGCATTATTGCCGTTTTATCCGGATGGAAATGGAGAAACAGGATATAATTATCAAATAAAGAAATTGCTGGAATATTGTGGAATAGAGCGTAAAATTGCAATATTTAATACATCATTGAGTACAAACGAGTATAAGCCAATTTATGAAATAGCAAGCAGCAAGTTAGCTCGGAAAACTCATGTGGATTTGATGAATAAAGTGCAAATTGATAAATATGCTGCAGGTCTCCATGCGAAACATAGTAGTGCGGTAGATAGATATACCAATATAGGGATAAAAGAACGCTTCATACTTATGTGTACTGCCTTTGGATGCGAAATATATAGAGTTGACTCAGAGCTAAATATAGATATTAAGAAAGAACTTGTAAATATGATAGAATAATGAAAGAACTAGATACATTATTTAATGAAATAAATATAGTTATTGAAAATACACATTTCCTCAATAGTGGCAAGTCACATTTGCCTATAAAATTTAGAATAACCAAAAAGATATGTCAATGCGCCATAGAAGCACACAAGCTACTTTTAAAAACAAGTTTAAAGTATCGATTACTTGAAAATCAGAATATTGATATACAAGAAAATAGAAAAAAAGAAAAGGCAGAAATTGAACAGATAGTACAATCTCTTTCAACAAAAGTTGTAGCTATAATGGAAATAATAGCTCGTAAAAAATTAATACCGTTTATTTCTAGTGAAGCCATGTATGAGCTTAAGTATATAAATCAGCTTAGTACAAATATAATAGATCGAGATTTAGAATCTATTGAAACTCGATTGTTTGAGTTCGATGAATACAACAGAGTATTATATGCAAAAAAAATATGTAGAGACTTGGATTCTCGTTTGTATTCGGCCTTTGACAATATACGTTTATTAGAAGATATGGGGTGGGAAAAATATTATTTTGTAAATAGTATAAACGATTGCCTTGTATCTATTTTTGAGTTATTTGCAACATTTGATATAGATATACTCCCAATAATTAAGGAAAATAGTGACTTTGAAAAGGATTTTGGCACTTATGACATTCTGCAAAGTGACAAATTTAGAGAGGAAGAATTTACTACTCAAAAAGAGAAACCCATAGATGAAGATGTAAAAGGGGATATTTCCACAAATATACCTATTAAACGAGGACGTAAACCTAAAGAACCATTATCGTTTTTACTTTGCACGGAAGATGATAAAAATACACTATTATCAGAACTTCACGCTCTAATTGATGGGAAAGAGTCTAATGCAGATATTTGCTTAATACTTCGAGCAGCAATAGAAGGTGGAAAGATTACAAAGCCAACCTATAAGCAAGCAAAATCAGAATTTCCTAAAATTGGTAATGAAAGTAGTTACAATGCGCAAATGAATAAATCCACAGACCAAGACATATTGAAAATCAAAGAAAAGTATTTCAATTGATTCAATTCATTCCATATTCAAACGGTGTTATTCAGTGCTTATAATTAGCTATGCATAACACCGTTTCATTTTATTGTATCCTTTTATCTATCCCCATATCTTTGCCTTTGTCAAACAACCAATAGCAGTAGCTACCTATTGGAGAAAGACAAATTTCAAAAGCAAAGATTATATGTCTATTCAAGAAATTATTCAAAGCGGAGCCAATGTATCTATAACAGTTGGCGCAAATGATTTAGTACAATTTGCGAATCATCTGATTCGTTCTACTAAAGAAGAGTTAGAATCTTCTATCGCAGCAAAGCAAAATGAATCCTATTTGACGCCTGACGAAGTAGCAGGTATATTTCATGTAGATCGTTCAACTTTATGGAGATGGGCGAAAACAGGATATTTAATACCGGCGGAAGTTGGCGGAAGGAGATTCTATAAAAAGTCTGAAATAGATGCAATTCTCAATAAATAAGAAAAGGGCTGACTATGGAAGAAAAGAAAAAGGCAGCCTCCACGACTGCCAATCTCCAACATAGATCCGGAAACAAAGATAGTAAATCATCTCGAATAATTCAGCAGGTACGATCTATTTTCTTATCTGGCCGGAAAGTAACGGCAAAAGAAATCAACGCTGAAACAAATTCGAATGACGCTAGACGTGTAATCTCCACCCTTCGTAATGATGAAGGCTGGAACATTAAAGACGTTCGTCTGGACGATAGAAGAAAACTATACTGGTTAGAGCCGGACAAACGGCAAATGTCTATTGATTGGGAGGGTGTGTATGGAAAGTAAAAAACAAAGAGATACGTTTATTTTCTATCGCAGTTTTAAAGAAAGCATGAGCGATTTATCGGACGCTGATAAGTTGATTATGTATGAAGCGATAACAGATTACAGCCTCGACATGAAAGAACCCGAATTAACCGGATTTCCCAAAGCCTTATTTTCGTTAATACGTCCTTTTCTTGACGCTAATACACAACGTTGGAAAAATGGTTGTAAAGGTGGTGCTCCCAGAGGGAATAAAAACAACCGCTTTTCAAAAAGTACAACCGAAGTACAACCGGAAGTTAACCAGAGTACAACCGAAGTACAAGCTAATAAGGATAAGAATGTAAATAAGGATAAGAATAAGGATATTAATAAAGAAAATACTATCGTATCAAAGAAAGACGAGCTTTCTTTATCATCTCCATCCGAAGAATTTATAAAGTTCAATCAATGGCTAGAAAAACATTGTCCTTTTGTACTGAAGGTAAAAACGCAAATGACAGAGCCAGAATATCAAAAGCTTCTTGCCAAATACACCAAGAAAGAAATTAGCGATGTTCTTGAAAGCTTGAACAACTGGAATGACTTCCCTAAGAAACGAACTAATGTATATCGCAGCACATTGGACGAATTAAAAAAGAAGTTCGGAGAACGATAATTTTAAACTGTTACAATCATGGCAAAGACAGAGAAAATTTTGATAGACAATATATGCCCGCTGCATGATTTGGAATGTGAGAAGGCAGTGCTAGGCACATTAACCAGTCCTGTGTTATCCAATGGGGAGATCCCGGAGAATCTGACGGAAGATTGTTTCTATGACGAATTTAACCGCAACATATTCCGGGCTATTCTTGCAATCATATCCCGTGGAGATCATCCCGAACCAATCGCAATAAAAGGATGCCTCGATAAAATGGGAGTATCTTTCAATGTGGCTGAATTATTAAAACGACTGGATGGCATGACGCTTGATTTCAATCAATACGTAAACCGCTTGTTTGATTTGAGTGTACACCGCAAATTCAGGGAGATAGGTTTGTATCTACTGAAACATTCCGCCTCGGAAGAGGAAGATATTGAACAGGTGCAGACAAAAGCCGTCGAATCCCTATCCGGTATGTTCCGGCAATCTTCGGACAGCATATACACGTTAAAGGATGGTTTGACAGGAGTACACCAACAAGTGAACCGCAATCTTTCCGGCCAAACAGCATTAACCGGAACGCCTACCGGATTCGATCAGTTTGATAGAAGGTCAGGAGGATTGCAAAAATCGGACTTGATAATCATTGCGGCAGAGCAAAGCATGGGTAAAACATCTCTGTTAATGTCTATTTTACGATTTGCGGCACTTTCAGGTACAAAAAGCATAATCTATTCAATGGAAATGAGAAAAGAGCAAATTGCGTCCCGTTTGGCTTCTATTGAAAGCGGAGTACCGGCAAATCAAATCATGTACTCTCAATTAACAAGCTCCCAGTTAGAAAGCTTTGATAAAGGGTTGGCTAGATTGCTTCATCTTCCGATATATTTCGATGATAACAGTACCAGCAATATAGACAGTATAATAAACTCTATCCGATATATGAAACGGAAGTATGATATAGACGGTGCAGCTGTTGACTATTTGCAGATTCTCAATGTAAACATGAAGGGAGCCAACAAGGAGCAACAGATGGGCGACGTGGCACGACGCTTGAAAAATCTAGCAAAAGAGCTTGATATCTGGATTATCGCATTATCACAACTCAACAGAGACAAAGATAACCCAGTTCCCTCTATAGCCCGGTTGAGAGATAGCGGACAAATAGCAGAAGCCGCCGATGTGGTTATGTTGATTTATCGTCCGGAGGTGAAAGGCAAACCATATCCGGGAGAGTTTTCCAATGTAGAAACAAAAGGTACGGCAATGATAGATATTGCCAAAGGTCGGAATATTGGGATAATGAAGTTCGTTTGCAAGTTCGATGCTCCGACTACTCACTTTTACGACTTACAGGATATACCTATTTCGGCAAATGTTGAACCTGATCCCTTCTAGCTATGGAAATAGAAACAATCTACGGGCAAGTGATAGCGAAAGCAAACAACTATCAAGCCGTACCGGGCAAAGACGGTCAGAAACGGATCATCAAAAACGACCGGATCAGGGAGTATGAGAAATCTTTCTGCCTACAATGCAAGAAATATCGAGGAAAGCGCATTTCCGGTCGTTTCAAACTATTTATTCGTGTTTGGCATGGGAATATTCGCTTCGACCTGGATAATGCTTTAAAAACGATTCTTGATTGCTTGCAAATGGTGGAGGCTATTACAAACGACAGCCTATGTTTTGAGATTCATGCGGAGAAACGAATAGACCGACGGAATCCGAGAGTAGAATTTGGTCTGGAAGAGATAAACGAACAAAAAAATATATTCAGCCAAAATAAAGCGATTTAAGCCATTTTCTTTTGCGGGATGATAAGATGTTCATCTTTGCGGAGAAAATAGAAAATATTGCAAACGTGAAAAGAATATGAAAGGATTAGAGATAGTTAAGCCTTCATCATTGAAGGCAGAGTTTAAAAAGTTCGGTGATTCTTTCGAATTAGTATTCAAAAACAGAAAAAACCGAATGTACTGTTATCGAAGAACCACACCGGAGGGAATAGTATATTTTGAAGTATTCCGATCCAATTTTGGGAAAACAAAAAGCGGGTACTCCTATGAATATTATCCCAGAGATTCACAGTTTGGCGTATCTGCATGGTGCATCAGAGATGGTAAAGGAGCAATGAAGAAAGTGTTTAAGTACATGAAAAGGACATTTTCTAATTAAATAAATTGTTTACAATCAAAATTTTAACGTTATGAAAAATAAAGTTTATTCGATTGAGAACCACGAAGGTTTAAATTTCAGTGTACAAAAGACATCACCGTGCGCCATTACGCACAAGGGAAAGGAAAAGTTACCCGAACAGATTACTTTTCTTTTTGAAGAAATTGATTCAGAATCAGATTTGACAGAAGATAACAGTCTGTTATGTAGTATCAGCAAGGAAGAAGCCATTAAATTGGCAATCCGTTTACTAAAACTTAGTGCGGAGAGAGTACCAGAAAACGGGTTGGCTTTTCACAACTTCTCGGGACATGATTTTTCCATTCTTCACGCAAAAGAAGATGGTGTACACATTGATGAACCGATTTTCGAACTCGGAAATCTGGAGGCGGACGATATTGCGGAAGATGGAACTATTTCTGTATGTCTGACTAACGAATCAGCAAAAGAGCTAATTAAAGCATTGGCAAAGATTGTATAACCCAATACCGGGTAGGTCTGCTTCGGATGATCTACCCGGCATGAATAAAAAGTATGATTATGACAAGAGACGAATTATATATTAATAACACAAAGGCCGATCTTAACAAGACAGATATATAAAAGTAACCTGTTAACCGATATAAGTAAAATTATAAGTAATAGGAGTTATACGATCAGATTGCCGAAAACGGCAAAGAATCTGGCTTTGATTGAGTGTGCACATCTTCCCAGTTCAATAAGCCGTTATCCGTACCTAAAGCATAAGGGGACGTTATTACGGAATGGCATTGAGATGATTAAAAATGCCAATGTAGTACTGCTAGCAACTGGCGAAACAATAGAGGTTGCTCTTACATGGGGGAACGTTACAAACTTTGCTGGCGTGGTAAACGATGGCAAGAAACTAACAGATATTACGCACGGAACAGTAGAGGGCGTAGACTGGGTAGTATGGAGCAATAAGGGAAGCAATTCAGCACAATTTCCACTTATTGATTACGGATTTAATTCCGGTGACCCGAACGTGTGGTATCATCCGGTAGTTACCGTTAAATGGATTTTAGACAAGATTCAGGAGCAAAGCGGAGTAACGTTTAATTTCCCTGCTGACAAACTTACTGTCATAAACAAAATGATTATTCCTCTTTTGACAAGGAATGATTCGCAAGCGATATATGATGCCTACCCAATGACTTTAAGAGTAACAGGGTATGATTCATCAATAATCAAATTTGAAGCTATAGGAGATAGTACCCAACAGTATGTTAGCACTAACGGGAGCCGGGATATTTACCCGAAATTTGATTCAACATTGAAACTGAAAGGAACAATAGAAGTTTCATACACTTATTCACAGGGAATTGATTATTTAAATACTCCTTTTCAAATTACAGTTTATAGTACACCGACCAAACAGGAAGAAATAATAAACATATATAAACCGGCTGCATATATAGAACCGCCATATATTCGGCTAGTTTATAGCTTTGATACTTCTGCTACAGTCTATAAAGATGGATATTTTATAATATCAAGTGGAAACGGACAACAGCCGATAAATAGTGTATCAGGAAGTTTGTCAGTAACTATAACAGAACGGGAAGAAGATGTTGTATTAGGTGAGAAATTTCCCCTAGTTCCCAATCTTCCGGATATCAAGCAAATAGACTTTATTAAAGCCGTTGCTTCAATGGTCGGTCTGTTTGCCTTACCGGATGGAGAAAACGGGATCAAGTTTATTCCCTTTGATAATCTCTCTGAAAACAAATCTAAAGCTGTAGACTGGACGAATCGTGTGATAATGGCTTATAATAGCATAACACCTAGAAACTTACAGTACACCCTTGATAACATTGCTCAAAACAACTGGTTCCGGTATAAAGAGGACGATAATGTCATGGGAAATTATGACGGGAATATCCAGGTTGATGATGCCACGATTGAGTATGAACGTGATGCCATTACTTTGCCTTTCTCCGCCTGCAGTACAAAAGGAGGCGTTGCTTATATTCCTCTGTATTCTTATAACGAGGAAGGAGAGCTGGAATATAATAAAACAAATCACCGGATATTATTGCTTGATGGCACGAAGGGAATATTCAATGGGTTAGAATGGACTACCTTAATTGCAAACAACTATCAGACGTACAAAGGACTAATCAATAATGCAAAGGTAGTGACCGAGTATATCCGTCTTAACAGTATCGAGTTACGGGACTTAGAGATGGATGTACCGGTTTATTTGGCTCAATATGGTTGTTATCTGGCTATCATAGAGATAACAACTAAAGAGAATGATATATGCGAATGCAAACTTTTAAAACTGTAATGCCATGGAAGAAAATGTAGAAGAAAAGATTCGAAGTATTACCGAACAGGCCAATCAAACTAGAAAAATGCTTTTAGAAGAGTATTTGGGACATTCTATCTCTATGGAGGAGGCTATAAATATGGAAATACCGGACGAAGCTCTGGATCATCTGGGAGATTTGTAATTTAATGATTTAATATGAAATGATTATGACAGAAAAAGATTTATTAAACAACAGAGAAGCCATGAAATTAGCTTTGGCTTTTGACAAGATGGCTAAAGAGTATAAAACTACTATTCAGAAAGTAGTAGCAGAAGGCAAACGAGTTACAGAATTAATCCAAAACAACCGGATGGAGACTGTATCAACATTATCAATGATCGAGAATCTGATAAATGAACATGAGCCGGATTCCGAAAGACGTAAAAAAATGCTTTCACTCCTGGATAATCTGAATATCAAAGGGGATAGCAAAACTTTCCCCGCCCTTGTTATGGCTTTATTTTTTGCAAGTAACGGAGTATTAACCGAAAAATAGAAAAGAGTTATGAAAAATGAAAATACAGTAGAAAAAGTATTAGAGATAAAAGTTCGATATGATGATGCGATCCGGAACATTGCAAAATACCGGGCGGTTATTGATGACTTGAAGAAAGAAGAGGCAGAGTATAAAAAAGCCTTGAAAGACAAGAAAATATCACAAGAGGAGTATAATGCCAAGCTCGTAGAAACAGAAAAAAAGATGATGCACGCTAAAGACGTGGTTCAGACGCTTACTAAAGATGTTAGAAATAATATAAAGATTGAAAAGGAGCAAACTGGTAGTTTAAAGCAACTCCGGGCACAATTATCCAATCTTACATCAGAGTATGACAGCCTTTCAGAAGTAGAAAGAAAAGCAAGCAGAGGGCAGGAGCTTAAAAACAAGATCAATGGCATAACGGATTCACTCAAAGAAGCGGAAGGAGAAACTCAACGTTTCTATCGAAGTGTCGGGAACTACGAAGAAGCCATAAAAAACGCTCTGGGAATGAATAACTCTTTTGCTGATTCCCTGTTACGTATGGCAGACAATGCCAAAAGCGGTTCCGGTCTTTTCTCCAATCTAAAAACGGAAGCTTCCGCTTTCGGGAATACCCTAACTTCCCTTTTAAAGAATAAAGTGTTTTTAGGTATTGCAGGGATAGCGGGTGCTGGCGTCGTTTTTAAATGGTGGTATGATTATAATAAAGGTTTGGTTGAAGCGACAAAGTTAACAAGGCAATTCACAGATAAATCAGGGGATGATTTGAAGGCTTATCGAAGCGAAGTGCAAGCTCTGGCAGACTATTACGGGAAAGACTTTAAAGAAGTGCTTATTTCCGCTAATACAGTATCAAAACAATTTGGTATCACTTCCGAAAAGGCTTTGCAAGTAATAAAGGACGGTTTTATAGCCGGAGCAGATGCGAATGGCGAATTTCTGAATAACTTGAAAGAATACCCAGCATATTTCAAAGAAGCTGGAATATCGGCCGATCAGTTTGTAGCTATCATCACAGAAACCAATAAGCAAGGTATATTCTCCGATAAAGGTATAGATACTATCAAGGAAGCAAATATGCGGCTCCGAGAAATGACGGATTCCACTGCCGCAGCACTAAAGGGAATCGGACTAAATTCGAAGAAAATACAAAAGGAGTTGCAAAGCGGGTCTATTACTACTTTTGAGGTAATGCAACTTGTTTCTGAAAAACTGAACGAACTCCCGGAAAGCTCCGCTGCTGTTGGAACTGCTATTGCTGATATATTTGGCGGGCCGGGAGAAGATGCAGGTTTGAAATATATCCGGACACTGAAAGATATTTCTACCAATTTGGACGAAGTGAAAGTTAAGGCCGGAGGATTAGGAAAAGTTGAAGAAGATTTAATTAATTCTCAAACCGAATTAACAAAAGAGATTGCTTTGCTGTTTGATGTTACCGGAGGATCATTTGAGAAAATGACAGCCAAAGTAAAGACCTTTGTAAATGACACTTTAACTGATTTGATAAAAACAGTCAGAGGATTGTTTGAGAGTGTAGAAGATATTGTAAAACGTGAAGAAGAGGCGGCAAAGCAATTAGGAGAATCGGTTGCTGCCGAACAAATAGAATCGCAATACAATATAATAAAAGAAGCTCAACAAAAATATATCAAACAAGGGATAACAGAGCAGGAAGCATTGAAAAAATCAAAGGAGGATCGGCTAAAAGTTCTCAATTTGACCCTCAAACAGGAGGAAAAATATCTTCAAGAAACCGTTAATATAAACGAGAAATACAATAAAGAGCTAAAAGAAGCTTCAATTATTAGACAGGGTCTAGGATTAGATCGTACTAATAAAGAAATAAATCAGGATATAAATAAATCATGGGAAGAATATATCAAGCAATTAGCGGCTGTTGAATCTTTAAAGAAGCAAATAGAGAGTGTTACAAGCTATGAGCCTACAGGCAAAGCAAAAGGAATTATCACCAGTGCTGCCAATATTGAGGCAAAAAAGAAGGAGATCGCTGAATTGAGGAAAGCAGAAGATGAAGCCTTAAAACTGATAAAAGATAGCCGGAAACGCCAAACGGAAGAGATCGAACTCCAGTATTCCCGCCAGATAGAGGACCTTAAAAAGCGTATTAAAACGGAGGAAGATTTGACACCTAAAGCAAAAGAGGCCATCAATAAGCAAATCACTTCATTAGAAGCACAAAAACAACAGGCACTAAAGAAGTTATCCGATGAAGAATTGCAGAAGGAAATTACCAACCGCCAGAAACTTATAGAAATACAGCTTGAATATATCAAGAAAGGAAGCGAGCAGGAATATCAACTGAAGATGCAGCAATTAATTGCGCAACGGGATTTAGACCTTTCTAATACCGAGCTTACTGAACAGATGAAATTTGCCATCCGTGAAAAATATAATAAGAAAATAGACGATCTTGTAAGGCAACATGATGCGGACTTACTGGAAAAGCAACAGGATGCAATGAAACTTCGCTATGAAACCGAGATTGCAAAAGTGTATAATGATGAAGCGGAAGTTTATCGTATCAGGCTAAAGCAAAGAAAGGAGGAATTAGACAATATTCAGCAAATGGAAGGGGAAAGTATAGAAGCTTTCAATCTTCGTAAGCTGGAGCTTAAAAATGCTTATCTTGACGCAGAAAAAGAACTTGCTGATAAAGAAGTAGAAATCGAAACACAGAAAGCGGAAGCTATCGGGAGTCTTATTGGTGGAATTTCTTCTTTATTGGAGTTGGCTGGAGAAACTAATGAAGAAATGGCAAGGGCTGCAAAACTATTAGCGATTGCAGAAGTTGCCATAGCGCAGGGAGTAGCTATTGCAAATGCTGTTAAAACGGCTACCAGTTCAAGTGCAACATGGATAGATATGCTTGCGGCCATTGGAACTGTCGTTGGTGCTGTTACTGCTATGATGGGAACTGCTATGAAGTCGATTAAATCCGCCAAGTTTGCCACTGGTGGTTTAGTTACCGGACCGGGAACTGGAACGAGTGATAGCATACCGGCACAACTAAGTAATGGCGAATCGGTAATGACAGCGAGAGCTACAGAATTGTTTGCTCCGATCCTTTCCTCATTTAACCAAATGGGTGGAGGAGTGCCGATAAACATCACCGCATCAAGTAATCAGACCATGGGAGAGGATATGCTTGCTAGAGCAGTTGCAAAAGGAGTCCAGATGATGCCTAATCCGGTGGTTTCCGTTACCGAGATAAACACAGTTGGAAAACGAGTTGAAGTACTTGAAAATCTGGAAAGCTTATAATATATTAATCAAAAACTATTGAAGATATGGCAAAGTTTAATGAAGAGACAATTCAAAAGTGCGTTAACTGGATATGTGAAAACGGACTTATAGATTATGGTGGTGCAAAGCTTATTGATTTTTGTAATGTAATGGGAATCGGAAAGAGTACCTATTACAGGTGGATGGAAAATGAAACTTTTGAAACTGCTATAAAAAAAGCGAAAGAAGATTTTAAAAACGGGTTAGAACGCAATGTAGTTTCTTCCCTTGCAAGGTCTGCCATCGGGTATGAATACGAACAAGTTTCTTCCGAATATTATATGGAAGGCAAGAAAAAGAAGTTGAAAAAGGAAGTAAGAAAAAATGTCCGTGTTGAGCCTAATGTAGGAGCCGGAATATTCCTTCTCACAAACCTTGCTCCTGACAGGTGGAAGAACAAACAGAACACCGAGCATTCCGGAGAAGTTTCTACCGGATTAACTGTTGTAGTTAAGAATCAAGAAGAAGCGGATTTAATTAAACAATTAAAAGAACATTAGTTATGTCTGCACCTAAAGGAAATCAATTTTGGAAGTTGAGGAACAGGCATGGGAGAAGCAAGCGTTTTGCTTCTCCTGAACAGTTGTGGGAAGCAGCCTGTAAGTATTTTGACCATTGCGACAGGACTCCCTGGAAAGCAATCAAAAATAAAACGAAAGGAGAAATAAAGGAAAAGGAAGAAAGCCCTACACAACGTCCTTACTCTCTGACCGGATTAATGGCTTATTTAGATGTTAGTTCATCATATTGGCGGAAATTTAAAGAGGGTGCAAATGAAGATTTTTTCACGGTCATTACACGCATAGAGAATATTATCAGGACACAGCAATTAGAAGGTGCTATTGTTGGAGCGTTTAATCCCAATATAGTTTCCCGAATTATAGGTCTTTCTGATAAACAAAAGGTAACTCATACCATCAACAGTAAAGAGTTTAAAGGCTTTGATTTCTTACCTTATACCCCAAAAGCAGATGAAAGTATATGAGGTTTTAGCATCAAGCCGCTTTCTACTCGCTACAATGAACAGAAACGGAGTGAGCGCAGATGATATAATGTATCTTGATATGTTCTATGAGTATAGGGATATGCTTGCAGAAGGACGAAAAGAAGCCGAAATCAGGGTTTTTCTTTCAAACAAGTATAAATTATCCGCCTCAACAATAAAAAGGGTTATGAAACATCTGAATGATGAATATAAATTATAGTTTTAATGGTTAAGTATAAACAAAAGCCCCGAACCAATCAAGGAACGGGGCTTATTATTTCTCTCATTTCCGCTTTGGCTAATGGAGAAAGGTCTTTCATATAATTACATTTAAAGGCAGCTGATTCAAGTTCAAGAACATCATATCGGACACTGGAACGTAACTTTCCATCAGCATCTTTATATTTCTTCACTATGCCAGCTTTTACCCATTTAGTAACATTTCCCTTTCCATATCGGATATGGGATTGATTTTGAGATATAAATTGAGATTCTTTGAAGAAGTTAATTCGTTCTTTTTTACGACCTAGATTTTCTGCAAATTCTACTAGCTTAAACAGCAATTCTTCGGATATGGCTATTATCATATATATTATTTAAAGACAATCAACAACCTAATATTAAAATTGTTGGTAATAACAAACTGTTAATTTTCAGCTCAGTAAAATAGCTGCCAAATTCCGAAGCAAACATTTTACCATACGCATCTTTGCGCACCATTTGATTATTAATGAGAACGGAATTTTCCGCCGACATAAAAAAGAGTAACCATATTTTTCGGATACTATAAAAAAGGATATTCCATCTTAAAGAATCCGGATGCCTAGACTGCAAAAGCATATAAGCGGATGAAAGGACAAGAAAAAGACAGGATGACACCTCGTGGAAGTACTAACCTATATATCCGTAATATCTCTGGTAATAAATCTAAAGGGCTTGTTTTGGGATGATAAAAAGCCCTTCTTCATGGATTTAGAATAGAGGCTTTTAACTTGATAGCAAACACCAAAAAAGAATAATTAAGAATCTACTTCCATTCGAAAAATGCAATTCCTCGATCTTCATAAGACTTCATCTCTTCCTTGTAATATTCTTCCGGTGTAACTCCAAACATATGGAAAGAAGCTGGAATATTTTTGATTAACTTGAATCGTGCTATAAGTTTCATATTTTCCCTCCAAGAATCTGAGTCGTTTATTTGGTTAGGAGGCTCAGCAATATTCCATTTCTTTCCAACTATTGATAGTCCGTTGTAATATAATAAAATTTGTTCAAAATCAGACAATTGAGATCTTAAGACTTTTATATAATCATATCTTTCATTTTCTGAAAGTATATCAGACTTTGCAACAAACTTTACAATTTGATATAATTGTCTAAAATAGATACCGAAAGATGCATGGTTTCCTTTTAGAAGTTCTTTAGGTATTACGATCTCATTACCATATATATCAAATTTTTTATCACGTGTCAGATAACGCTCAACTTCTGAGTTTAATTTATTAGGAAACTCTATAATATCGTCATGGTTGAAATGAGCCTCCTTACATGCCTTTGATAACATCTCCACTACTTTAGAATAAATAAGATAGCTATTTTTTTCTTTTGGAAGTGTTTGTATATATTCTTTTCCATAAAAGAAAAGATTATATGTTATTTCAACAAATAGTTTTTGATACCCCCCTACTGATTCTGCTAATTGGTTATATTTTTTTATCACCTCTTCATTGTCTTGGTAATATTTAACAAATAGATTATCAATCAAAGAGTATAAAACAACAAGATGATAACAACTGCTAGCTGCAGCACTACGCCCTTCATTTCCGTTATGGTTTAACTCAAGCATATTATCACGATGCAAATGAATAAGTTCGTAAAACTTGTTTTCAAACCGTTCCTTTGCTATATCTTTTCGCTGTTGTTCATTTATATCCTTTTGTGCTTCATTAGCTTCAAATTGTACCCAAAAAGCTTTGAAAGTGAACCACACGGCTAAGATGGCAATAAATGGTCCCATTATTCCTCCCATGGTATCACCTACCTGCCCCGTATCACTGAAATCAAAAATACAACAAGGAGTTTTTGTCAGAACTACGGGTAAAGTTAATATAGCAACGCCAGCAGCAATTAACCATCTTTTACTCTTACGTAACTGTTTCTTTAATTCATTTTGTCTATTACTATTCATAACACTATGTATTAAATTAGTTCAATTCATTTTTATCTGCATGTTTAATTGCAACATGCTTTAGCTCAGGAGGGATTGAGTTTAATAAATTTTCAACCATATCATTAGGCATATCTGCTCCTATCACAATTTCAGTATAGGCTTCTGCTGGAATCTGAATAGTTCTACTTTCTTTGGTTAGCTCATTGTTTCTAAAGATATGTGTTCTATACTCTTCTTCAAAATTCCATTTGGAAAGTTTAGAGAACACTTGTAGAAAGTGCTGCTCATCATAACTATGTATTGGAGCTGGACGGACTATAGGCAATGTATCGTAATACGTTACCGGACCACCACCTCCAATATATTGAAACATAACAATCGGATTAAAACCTACCGCAAATCCTTTATGATTATTGGAGTATTTTTCCCACATTTTCAAGTTCTTTATATTTGCAGTTAAACTCAATATTCCTATTTGAGAATTGTATCTTTCAAGCATTTGCTTTTGATATTCCTTTATTAGATTAATATTTCTAAAAGGGCTTTCTGTACGCCAATTCTCTGCATATTCCCGGTGTTGTTTTCGAGTTCGTTCAGGATAATATAATTTTGAATGGTATAGGCATACCTCTCGTATTTCTTTTTTAGAAAGTCCACTATATTCAACTGGCAGTTTACAATCTACTTGATCTTCAAATGAATTAGGAGCAGCCATAAATACCTCTCGTTCTGTTATGATACGCTTATGATATGTATTATTCCAATCTCGGTACTTATAAACGGTTTCGGGTAGGTCTGTCATTTCCTCCAATGTTTTTTGTTCAATTCTAACGATGTCCATAGTAATATAGTTTACAAGACAATTTCTCCTCGTTCAATTCCATCCAGCAACCTAGATAAGTCTGCCACACTATTGATATTGTAATTAATATCTCTAATGCGGATTACTCCAATAATACCACCAGAAGAAGGCGCAAACAACTCTGCTATATCAACTTCCAATACATCGGCAATCCTTTCAAGTAACGGTAACGATGTATTTCCATTTGACGCACGACTTAATGTCACCTCTGAAACACCTATTTTTTCTGCAAGTTCCTTTTGTGTGGTATTGCGCATTTGGCACACCTCTTTAATCCTTAGCTTCATATACATTTAATGTTAATTGTTATCATAGCGCAAATATAGAATAAAATATCATTTTAAGATAATGAAAAACGTTAAATTTACATTTAAAGATAATTTTCTTCTCTTTATATTTGGTGTAAATTATCTTTTGACGTATATTTGTGTCATAAAATTAAAGTTAAACGATAATTATAAAGATATGGCACGTTACGATTTAAGCAAGATAATGAAGAGAGCACACAACCTTTACAAAAACGCTCATGTAAAGTACCCGACATTTGCCGATGCACTCCGTAAATCTTGGAGTATGGCAAAATTTGAGGTTAAAGTAGCTGAAGAACGCCAGGCAATCGAAGCGGAGACAAAAGCACGTGAAGCAAAGGTACGTGAAGAGAACGAGCAAATCGCTATTAGTTCGGTTCTTCTTCGTGCACAAATCGAAGCCGACCGTATCAGAAGAGAAGCAGAAACTAAAGCGGAACGCATGAAAAGCGAGATAGCAGCACGCAAAGAGGGTATCTCTTACAACGAGTATCAAAATCGTATTAGTCGTTCAATGGGCTACGGGTGTGGCTCGTATTGTGGTGATTGATTATTAACCGGATGGGGTCTAAAACGCTACCCCATCATAAAATATGCACTATGACAGAAACAAAGGTTTACAAGCTTCACGAGAGCAAACAAGTAGAGGATATTGCTACTATGTTGAAGGTAGAAGGGATAAAACATAAGGTATTCGAATACGAAGAGTACACAGCAATAGAAGTGACCGGCACACCATTAGAGATAATAAGAGCCTCCACAATATACCAACAGGTTACAACCATTAAACTATAACGAGATGGAGATAATGATTGTATTAGGGTGCTTGTATGCCGGATATCGGCTTTTCAAGAAACCCGGTGAATACTTCTTTGATATTTAATTAATTATGAACGCTACACTAATTATTTGTATCATCCTTCTTGCTTTCTGCGTATGGGGTGAAATGTTTAACGATAACAACAGGAATCAATCAATATAATATAACTTTAATAACAATGGAAACATTTAATTTACAGGATTTTATCACAGAGAAAAATGTAGAATTACAAGAGTTCATCAAAGAGCAAATGAGAGTACACCAGCTTAGTAATTTTTCAATAGATCAAAGAGAGTTAATGATAGACACTCCCACAATAAGTACAAAGCAAATGATTGATGCCTATTATTCTACGATTCAGTATCTAACAGCTCGGATGATTGAATTAGAAGGTAAGAATGAGACATCGAATAAACGCCAGAATATTATCATGAAAAAGATAGCAAAGAAAGAAAAGGAATGTAAGAAGATAGAGAAGAAAGACCGAAAACATGAAAGATATAGCCGAAAACTCACACGGGAATACAATAAAAAATATAACGCTAATATACAACTTTAGATACTATGTACGCACAATTAGAAAACGAAATACGAAAGACAATAGCCTTTGAAGTTAAAGGTGATAGCATGAACGATGGAACACGGTCCTGTTTTGAAGCTGGAGATAGATTAATAGTGAAGCCCTTTAGCATTGAAGATTTTAGAAACAATATCAGCAATGATTTGAATAGCTTCTGGGTAATTGAAATAGAACAAGGCTTTTTGTTTAGGCAGATAGTTGAGTATGACAATACCCGTGATGTGATAAGATGTCACTCTTTAAACGTTTCCGAGCAATACCAAGATACTTTTGTAGAAATTGAGAATATTACTAAGATCGGCAGGGTGATTGAATCACTTCCTAAAGCCAAACATTATAGTTTATAAACAGCATACCGCAAAAAGTAGTCAGGGGGCTACGGTTCCGACACATGAAAGTTGACGCCATCAACAAAGCCACCCCGGTAACAATACGGTTGCCGGGCTTTCTTTTTATGATCTCTATTTATATATGAATGAGATAAACGCCACAAATAAAAATATTAAAATGTTGTAATAACTCCGGTTATTTTTGTTCATTTGTCAACTTAACAAAAAGAAAAATATATGGAAATAGATCCGATTATTAAGCAAGCCATTGAGATTGGTATTAAATTAGGTATTGAAGCATACAGGAATGAAAGGAATGCAAACCTCAAAAACAAAAAGATTCTTATCTGCAGGTCTGATGCAGAAAGACGTTTTGGTCGTGGAGTTATTAGAGACTTGGAAAAAAGGGGATTTATATTCCCTTATCAGTTTGGTATTGAAACAATGGTAAACGAGGAAGGTGACGAAATTTCCGAACCTAGAGGACATATATACTATAAACTACATGAAATTATGGAAGCTGTTGAAGACGGAAACATTCTAAAATGCCTTCAAAAACGCAGATCTAAGTAATATGAATCTATATATAACTTCCCAGCATCCGATATTGGGAACTGATACACACTACAAAGATTTTTCCGTAGTCATTACACGTGCGAGAGAAAGATGCCTTGTATATGTATGATAAATTAGAAAGTGGACAAAATGCGGACATTTTAATAAATAGAAAAACCGCAAAAGCTTGATTTGTAGCTATTTGCGGTTTTATTCTGTGATTCCGAAGCGATTCGAACGCTTGACCCACGCCTTAGAAGGGCGTTGCTCT
>ENA-UOJR01001531-UOJR01001531.1-human-gut-metagenome-genome-assembly--contig:-C115P-NODE-1531-length-19796-cov-8.057950_pt1 | contig 19796 bp, 12 predicted proteins | sample MGYA00242354_ERZ723901 | MGnify/ENA metagenome assembly ERZ723901
TCCCAATAAGGCAGCAGCAGGTGAAAAAAACACTATGATAATGCTGAATGATTTAGCTTCATGTTATGATGTTGATTTGATTTATTTTAAATATGATTGGGAAAATGATTATGTGCCCGAAAGAGGAAATGTAAATACGAAACTAACAATTCGTAACTCGATAATGACTAAATTAAAAAATGTTTGCAACTTTCCTTTTGTTCATCCTACTTTTTCTATACGTTTTAATTGGCTGATACTTCGAAGAGTTAGGGATTTGCTTAAAATGAATCATTATAAAGTTGTGATTTTTAATCATAGTAATATGTTCTTGTATGGACGATATATTGATAAACGTATTCCTAAAATATTACTTTGCCATGATGTAATTGCACAACGTGTGCTTCGTTCTTCTTCATATTTAATGCAGAAGATATGTATTTTCTCGGAACGGATGTCCTTGAATCTGCCTAATGCTCATATTTTTTCTTTTTCACAAAAAGATTGTGACCTAATAAAACAGATTTATCATAAGGAAACTAATCTTTGTTTAGACTATATTGATGAACAAATTATTAATAAAAGTCCCGATAAAGTTGAGGATTATTTCACAATGTTTGGCGATTGGCGGCGTAAAGAAAATGCGGAAGGGGCTTTGTGGTTTATTAATACTGTAGGTCCATTATTGAGAAAAAAAGTACATATTAAAATCATAGGACGTGGATTTCCTAATAAAGATGTGAAAAATATAGTTCCGAATTTGAATTTAGATATTCTTGGCTTTGTAGATGATCCATATAAGATTTTATCTCAGAGTAAAGCTTTGATATCCCCATTGTTTACAGGGGCAGGTATTAAAGTCAAGGTTATAGAAGCTTTGGCATGTGGCATTCCTGTTATTGGAACTGATATTGCTTTTGAAGGTCTTCCTCCTTTATTTAATTCCTTTATGCTCATTGCTGAGACGCCAAAGGATTATATTAGATGTATGGAATGTCTCAATATGAATATAGATGAAAGAATAAAAACGAAAGAAATGTTTATTAAGACATATCAATCGGATTCCATAACAAACTATATTAAAAGGATTTGAGTGATTTATTGTTGATATGTGTGAGTTTATTGTTTAGTCTTTACTGCCAGATTTAATATAACTACAATCATATAGTGAAAGTCTATATATTTAGTTTAATAGATATATTATTTGGAATTAATTTATTCAATTTTCCTTTGTTAATCCTCGATAAATATGATTGATATTTCTATTATTACGGTCGGTATGAACCATCTTTTATACCTTAAAGTATTATTACGTTCTTTATATAAAGAGAATATTCCTCAAGCAAGTATTGAAATGATTTATGTGGATAATTGTTCATCAGATGGTACTGTTGAATATATCCGACAAAATTATCCTCAAGTAAGGATCGTTGAGAATCAAAAACCTTTAGGATTTGGAGAAAATAATAATAAAGGAGTATTAGCCTCAATAGGGAAATATATTGCTATTATTAATCCGGATATTGTTTTGCATAAAGGGAGTTTAGATTTTCTATATGAATATGTTGAAAAGCATCCTATTATAGGCATTACTGTACCAAAACTATTGAATCCAGATGGGACAGTTCAATATTCTGTGAGAAGTTTTATTACATTAAAAGTTCTGTTCTCTCGATTTTTATCTAAAGGTAATGATCAAACAACCAGTAAGATAGTGAATAAGTATCTTTGTAAAAACATGGATACAACAAAGATACAACCTGTAGATTGGGCTATTGGCGCAGCATTATTTATGCGGAGAGATTTTTATGCTTTTTTAGGCGGGTTTGATCAGAATTATTTTTTATATATGGAAGATGAAGATATTTGTCTTCGATCTTGGAAATGTAATCGTCCTGTCGTTTATTTTCCTGAATCTATAATGACTCATAACCATCTTCGTGGAAGTTCTAAAATCGGTCGAAAGGCGCTTCTTCATTTACAGAGTATGTTTGTTTTCTTTAAGAAACATGGATGTTCGATTGGAAGCTTTTGTTCTAAAATGCAAGCTTGCTCAAAACTAGAATATTATTAGAAGAATAAATGTGGTTTTATAGAAATAATATTAAAATCTATTATATAACATCGTTCTATGCAGGAGATCCAACGTTTTAATAAAGTTTTAAAATCTTGTGTCCTTTTGGGGGATATAATTTTGTTGAATTCATTGCTATGGGGATTTGAACTGGTTTTGGGCAGTCGCTTTTATTCTGGTAATTTAACTTCTCTTTATCAAGGGATGGTTCTGCTTAGTCTATGCTATCTGGTTTGCAATATTCAATCAGGGGTTATTTTGCATCATCCAGTTGTTCGTCCAGAACAGATTATGATTCGTGTACTTCGTAATATGGTTCCTTTTATTTTATTTTCCATTTGCTTTTTGTCTCTTTTCCATTTTGAATTTTTCCGCTCTCGGTTGTTCGGATTGTTTTATGTTGCTTTACTGATCATCTTGATTTGTTATCGTCTTGCTTTTCGTTATTTTTTGGAGCTTTATCGTGAAAAAGGAGGAAATGTTCGCATGGTTGTATTGGTGGGCAGTCACGAGAATATGCAGGAACTTTACCATTCAATGACAGATGATCCAACTTCAGGCTACCGTGTAATGGGATATTTTGAAGATTCCCCATCCGATTATTATCCGGAAGAAGTTGCATATTTGGGACAGCCGAAAGAGGCGATTGAGTATTTAGAAAGAAATTCAGGTAAAATTGCACAACTCTACTGTAGTCTTCCTTCTGTACGGAGTGCGGAGATTGTTCCGATCATTAATTATTGCGAGAACCACTTGGTGCGTTTTTTTAGTGTTCCCAATGTCCGTAACTATTTAAAGCGCAGGATGTATTTTGATTTATTAGGTAATGTACCAGTATTATCTATTCGTCGTGAACCATTGGAACTTCGTGAGAATCGTGTTTTAAAACGATTTTTTGATATAATATTTTCATTGATATTCTTGTGTACTATTTTCCCTTTTGTTTATATAATAATAGGGATTGCTATTAAAATCAGCTCGCCGGGGCCCATTTTTTTTAAACAGAAACGTAGTGGTGAAGACGGTCGTGAATTTTGGTGTTACAAATTTCGTTCTATGCGAGTAAATGCACAATGTGATGTTCTTCAAGCTACAGCAAATGATCCTCGTAAAACACGTATAGGTGAGTTTATTCGTAAAACGAGTATTGATGAATTGCCTCAGTTTATTAATGTATTGATGGGTGATATGTCTGTTGTTGGTCCTCGCCCCCATATGCTGAAACATACAGAGGAATATGCCCAAGTGATTAATAAATTTATGGTTCGTCATTTTGTGAAGCCTGGTATAACTGGTTGGGCGCAAGTAACAGGCTATCGTGGAGAGACTAAAGAACTTTGGCAAATGGAAGGACGGGTTAGTCGTGATATTTGGTATATTGAGCATTGGACGTTTATGCTTGATTTGTATATTATTTATAAAACAGTATATAATGCTATTCATGGAGAAAAAGAAGCGTATTAATTAGTAATAAAACAACAAAGTATAAAAGAATAGATATCTAATTCATCACAGTTATGAGAATATTGAATAAATTGATTTTTGTAGTGTTACTGCCTTTTCTGTTTACGGCCTGCCAGTCCTACAAGAAAGTACCTTATTTGCAGGATACAGAAGTAGTAAATCAAATAGAACAGAAAGAGAATTTGTATGATGCAAAGATCATGCCTAAAGATTTGTTGACTATCGTAGTTTCCTGTACTAGTCCGGAGTTGGCTGCACCATTTAATTTGACAGTTGCCAGTCCAACAAATTTGTCTGTTACTAATATTTTAGCTACTACACAACCCGTGTTACAAACTTACTTGGTAGATAATGAAGGAAAGATTTTTTTTCCTGTATTGGGAGAGTTAAAACTAGGTGGTTTGACAAAGAAACAGGCAGAACAAATGGTTGTAGAAAAGTTGAAACCCTATATGAAAGAAACGCCTATCGTTACAGTGCGTATGGTAAATTATAAAATCTCAGTGATAGGTGAAGTCACTCGTCCGGGTACTTTTACTATTTCTAATGAAAAAGTCAATTTATTGGAGGCGCTTGCTATGGCAGGGGATATGACGGTGTATGGCTTGCGGGATAATGTAAAACTGATTCGTGAAGATGCCACAGGTAAGCAAGAAATTATAACTCTTGATTTGAATAAATCAGAAACAATTCTTTCTCCATATTATTGGCTACAGCAAAATGATGTCGTTTATGTAACCCCTAATAAGGCAAAAGCTCGTAACTCGGATATTGGGAATAGTACGAGTCTATGGTTCTCTGCTACATCTATCCTAGTTTCTCTTGCCAGCTTATTATTTAATATTTTAAAATAACGTTTTGAAAAAATGAAAGAAGAAATAGTAAACGAAAGACAGTGTGAAACTGAGGACGAGAAAATAGATATTCAACAATTACTTTTTAAATATATTATTCATTGGCCGTGGTTTGTCGGTGCCGTTTTAGTTTGTCTTATTGGAGCTTGGATATATTTGCGTATGGCCACTCCTGTTTATAATATATCGGCAACAGTTTTGATAAAGGATGACAAAAAAGGTGGCAATACAGGAAGTATGGTAGGACTGGAAGAATTAGGGTTAAGTGGCTTGATTAGTTCTTCTCAGAATATAGATAATGAACTTGAAGTTTTACGTTCAAAGACTTTAGTGAAAGAAGTAATCAATCTGTTAAACTTATATGTATCATATACAGATGAAGATGGATTTCCTTCAAAGAATATGTATAAAACTTCTCCTGTTTTAGTTAGTTTGACTCCGCAAGAAGCTGAGAAACTAACTGATCCTATGGTTGTTGAGATGGCGTTGTATGGAGAAGGTGGTTTGGAGGTAAATGTTACAGTTGGTGATAAAGAATACCAAAAGCATTTTGAGAAATTGCCAGCTGTATTCCCGATGGATGAGGGAACTTTAGCTTTTTTTCAATCGCCAGATTCCTTATCATTGAAGAAAGATACAATGGAAGCGTCTTCAAATATACGGCATATTACGGCTAAGATTAAATCACCTATGAAAGTAGCACGGGCGTATTGTGAAAATCTAAAAATTGAGCCTACTTCTAAAACGACTTCGGTAGCTGTGATTTCATTGAAGAACTCTAGTTTGCAACGTGGGCAAGATTTTATCAATCAATTATTAGAAATGTATAACCGTAATACGAATAATGATAAAAATGAGATTGCTCAAAAGACTGCTGAATTTATAGATGAACGTATTAATATTATTTCTAAGGAGCTTGGGAGTACAGAGGCAAATCTTGAGAATTTTAAACGTAATGCCGGTATTACCGACTTGACTAGTGAAGCGCAAATTGCCTTGACCGGTAACGCCGAGTATGAAAAGAAGAGAGTAGAGAACCGGACACAAATCAGCCTTATTGAAGATTTGCGGAAATATATAAGAGGAAATGAATACGAAGTTCTTCCGGGTAATATAGGCTTGCAAGATCCAGGATTGGTTGCAACGATTGAACGATATAATGAAATGTTAGTTGAACGGAAGCGCTTATTACGTACTTCTACAGAAAATAATCCTACGATTATCAATCTGGATACAAGCATCCGTGCCATGAAGTCGAATGTGCAGGCGACCCTTGACGGATCATTGAAAGGTTTATTAATTACAAAAGCTGATCTTGAACGTGAAGCAAGCCGTTTTTCTCGTCGTATTAGTGATGCTCCCGGACAAGAACGTCAGTTTGTAAGTATTGCCCGTCAACAGGAAATCAAAGCCGGACTGTATTTGATGCTTTTACAAAAGCGTGAGGAGAACGCCATAGCATTGGCAGCTACTGCAAACAATGCAAAAATCATTGATGAAGCTATCGCTGATGATATCCCTGTTTCTCCTAAGCGTAGAATGATTTATCTGATCGCTTTAGTATTAGGCATTGGCATCCCCGTAGGCATCATCTACCTGATCGGTCTGACCAAGTTCAAACTCGAAGGCCGTGCAGATGTCGAGAAACTGACAACTATTCCTATCGTCGGTGATATCCCATTAACCGACGAGAAGAACGAAAAAGACGGTTCTATTGCCGTCTTTGAGAATCAGAACAACCTGATGAGCGAGACCTTCCGAAACATCCGTACCAACCTTCAGTTCATGCTTCAGAATAACAAGAAAGTGATTCTTGTGACTTCTACCGTCAGTGGAGAAGGAAAATCATTTATCTCCGCCAATTTAGCCATCAGTCTCTCTTTATTAGGAAAGAAAGTAGTAATCGTAGGGCTTGATATCCGCAAACCGGGATTGAATAAAGTCTTCCGTCTTTCGACGAAAGAGAAGGGGATTACCTTATACCTTGCAAACCCGGAAACAGATTTGATGAGTCTGGTACAACCTTCGGATATTAATCAGAATCTGTATATACTTCCCGGTGGAACGGTTCCTCCTAATCCGACCGAGCTGTTAGCGCGTGATGGTCTGGACAAGGCTATAGAAATATTGAAGAAGAACTTTGACTATGTGATTCTGGATACCGCACCGGTAGGTATGGTTACCGATACCTTATTGATCGGTCGTGTAGCGGACTTGTCCGTCTACGTATGCCGTGCCGACTATACTCATAAAGTAGAGTATACATTGATCAACGAACTTGCCGAAGAAAAGAAACTGCCTAACCTGTGTACTGTAATCAATGGCGTAGACCTGAAACGCAGGAAGTATGGCTACTACTACGGCTACGGTAAGTATGGCAAGTACTATGGATATGGCAAACGCTATGGCTACGGATACGGTTATGGACAGGAAAAAGGTGCTAAATCGTAATCCGGTTCTAAGAATAAACCTGAGAATAAACGATAGCCTGTTTCAGTCTGATTGACCACAGTATATCCCCCAAGATATAGTCAGTCAGATATAGCCGACCGCTTGATTTTCCCCAATCAAGCGGTTTGTTGTATTCATCTACATTGACAATATAATTTTTATATCCCATATCAAAGAAAAGCGGGTATCCGGACAACCAGATGCCCGCTTTTTTTGTTATATTTGTATTATCCCTTAAAAAATGATAATTATGAAACAACACTACAGACTTACTATTTGGAGCCTTTTCTTTCTGATCACTTCCAGTGGAAGTGCCTTTGCCCAGAGAAAAACGATCACTCCGATAGACTCTCTGATAACGGTAGGATACGCCACCGGAAGTTTAAAAACCATATCCGGATCAGTGGAGAAAATCACGGAGACACAGATGAATAAAGACCAGATCACGAATCCGCTGGAAGCCATACGCGGACGAGTACCGGGTCTGACCATCCAGCGTGGGACAAACGGTCCCGCCGCCTTAGATGCAGTCCGCCTGCGAGGAACCACCTCATTGACCAGCGGAAACGACCCGCTGATTATCGTCGATGGAGTCTTCGGCGATTTGAGTATGCTTACCTCCATTTATCCTACAGACATAGAGAGCTTCACCATCCTGAAAGACGCTTCCGAAACGGCACAGTACGGATCACGAGGCGCCTCCGGTGTCATCGAAATCACCACCAAGAAGGGCATGAGCGGTAAAACGCAAGTGAGTTATAACGGCATCTTCGGTATATCCACCGTCTATAAGAATCTGAAAATGCTGTCAGCAGATGACTTCCGCCGGGTCGCATCTGAACGTGGCATCTCCATACTGGACAAAGGAAACAACACCGACTTCCAGAAAGAAATAGAACAGACAGGATTGCAACAGAACCACCACATCGCCTTTTATGGAGGCTCGAATGAATCCAGCTACCGTGTCTCCCTCGGTTTCATGGACCGTCAGGGAGTCATACTGAACGAGGACATGAAGAACTTCACCTCTAATATGAACATGACCCAAAGGATGTTCGACGGTTTTCTGAACTGCGAACTGGGCATGTTCGGTTCTATCCAGAAGAATCACAATCTGGTAGACCTTCAGAAAACCTTCTATTCTGCCGCCACTTTCAATCCCACATACCCCAATCACAAAGACCCCGATTCTGGTTCATGGGACGGAATCACTACCGCCAGTCAGATCACGAATCCGTTGGCATGGATGGAAGTACAGGATCATGACGCCACCTCGCATATCAGTACTCACGCTCGTCTGACTTTCAATCTGATGGACGAACTGAAACTGGTTCTCTTCGGTGCCTATACCTATAATATAGTCGAAAATTCCCAATACCTGCCCACCTCCGTCTGGGCGCACGGACAGGCATACAAAGGCACGAAAAAGATGGAATCCCTCCTGGGTAACATGATGCTGACCTACAAGAAAGGCTGGAAGAACCATTACTTCGACGCGCTGGCACTGGCGGAACTCCAGAAGGAGACATACACCGGATTCTATACCACAGTCACCAACTTCAATACAGATAAATTCGGCTACCACAACCTGCAAGCCGGTGCTCTCCGTCCGTGGGAGGGAACCAACTCGTACTACGAGCAACCGCATCTGGCCTCCTTCATGGGACGCTTCAACTACACCTATGCCGACCGCTACAGTCTGACAATGACCGCCCGTACCGATGCCTCCTCCAAATTCGGAGCCAATCACAAATGGGGATTCTTTCCCTCCGTCTCCGCTGCATGGGTGATCAGTGAGGAAAAGTTCATGAAACGCCTCCCCGTGATTGATAATCTGAAGTTCCGTATAGGTTACGGTTTGGCTGGTAATCAGAGCGGTATCGACTCCTACACCACGCTGAGCCTTGTCAAACCGAACGGAGTGATTCCCGTAGGAAACTCGGCAGCCGTGTCATTGGGAGACTTGCGAAACACGAATCCCGACTTGAAATGGGAAGTGAAACATACCTTCAATACAGGTATTGACCTTGCCATGTTCGGCAACCGCCTGCTGCTCTCCGCCAATTATTACAACTCCAAAACGACGGATATGCTCTACCTCTACAACGTAAGCGTACCGCCCTTTACCTACAACACTCTGCTGGCGAATATCGGCTCCATGCGCAACAGCGGTCTGGAGATAGCCATCGGCATCACCCCGTTGAAGACTCAGGACATGGAACTGAATATCAACGCCAACATCACCTTCCAGCAGAACAAGTTGCTTTCTCTGAGCGGTATGTACAATGGCGAACTGATTTCCGCCCCCGAATACAAGAGTCTTGCCAGCCTCGACGGAGCCGGCTTTCACGGAGGTTATAACCACATCGTTTATCAAGTAGTAGGCCAGCCGCTGGGTGTCTTCTACCTGCCACGTGCCAACGGACTCGTTTCCGACGGAAACGGCGGCTACACCTATGACATAGCCGACCTCAATGGCGGCGGCGTCAGCCTCGAAGATGGCGAAGACCGCTATGTAGCCGGGCAAGCCGTACCCAAAACGATTCTCGGATCGAACCTCAGTTTCCGTTACAAGCGTTTCGATATTTCAGTACAGATCAACGGCGCCTTCGGACACAAAATATACAACGGAACCTCCCTGACCTATATGAACATGAATATATTCCCCGACTACAATGTGATGCAGGAAGCTCCCGCACGCAATATCAAAGACCAGACCGCCACCGACTACTGGCTGGAAAACGGAGCGTATGTCAATTTCGACTACGTGACACTCGGCTGGAACGTACCGATAGAAAAGGTGCAGAAACTAAAGAAATATGTCCGCTCCCTGCGACTGGCATTTACAGTCAACAACCTTGCGACGATTTCCGGCTATTCAGGTCTTTCGCCCATGATCAACAGCTCGACGGTCAACTCCACTTTGGGGCTGGACGATAAACGCGGATATCCGTTAGCGCGGACTTACACGTTGGGATTGAGTATTAACTTTTAACGGAGGAGGAAAACGATAATGAAAAAGATAAAGCGATATTTGCAGCAGCAAGGATGGTATTTAGAGAGTAAATCTCTATATGATGGAAAAGCAACTCTGCTTGGGGGGAATCTGCTTGAGGGGAAGATGAACCTGAAAAAAACAGTTGTCTTTCTTATTGTGTGCATTACCTTCTTCTCGTGCGACAAGTTTCTGGAAGAGGGTCCCAGAGACAAACTGCCGGAAGATGAAGTCTACAACAATATCTCGGATGTATATCTGAATGCCGTAGCCTCACTTTACACCTACATCGGCGGTTATAGCGACAGTCAGGGATTGCAGGGGACGGGTAGGGGAGTCTATGACCTGAACACCTTCACCACCGACGAAGCCATTATCCCCACCCGTGGCGGCGATTGGTACGACGGCGGCTTTTGGCAAGGTCTGTTCCTGCACCAATGGGGAATAGAAAACGATGCCGTCCAAGCCACTTGGGAATATCTTTATAAAGTGGTGATGCTGTCCAACAAATCCCTCGAACGAATAGACAAATTCAGTGCCACCCACGCAGACGCCGAACTTCCCGCCTATCGTGCCGAAGTACGCGCCATGCGGGCGATGTATTACTATTATCTGATGGATCTGTTCGGACGTGTCCCGCTTATACTTACCTCATCCCCATCGATGAAAGACGTAGTGCAGAGTGAACGGAAAACGATATTCGACTTTGTATTCAAAGAACTGCAAGAATCCGCCCCTTTGCTGGCCGAAGTCCACAGCAACCAGTCCGGTCCGTATTACGGACGAATCACCCGTCCTGTAGTTGTTTTCCTCTTGGCAAAGCTTGCCTTGAATGCCGAAGTCTATACCGACAACGACTGGACGGACGGCCAGCGTCCCGACGGAAAGAATCTCTTTTTCGAAGTAGACGGCCACCGCCTCAATGCCTGGCAGACGGTTATCGCTTACTGTGACCAACTGCAAGAAATGGGCTATCGTCTGGAACCGGATTACAAAACCAACTTTGCCGTATTCAATGAACCGTCTGTCGAGAACATCTTCACCATCCCGATGAACAAGACCTTGTACACCAACCAGATGCAATACCTTTTCCGTTCCCGCCATTACAATCACGCCAAAGCCTACGGACTGAGCGGTGAAAACGGACCGAGCGCTACTATCGAAGTTCTGGAAACCTTCGGCTATGAAACAGCGCAACAGGACCCGCGTTTCGATATCTGCTATTTTGCCGGAGTCGTATATGATTTAAAAGGAAATATAGTCCGTCTGGACGATGGAACCGTTCTCGAATATTTGCCGTGGAAAGTCGAACTGGATATCTCGAATACTCCCTATGAGCAGACGGCAGGAGCACGCATGAAAAAGTACGAAGTAGACGAAACGGCTACCAAGGACGGTAAACTGATGGAAAACGATATTGTACTGTTCCGTTATGCAGATGTCCTGTTGATGAAGAGCGAAGCAAAGATTCGTAATGGGGAAGACGGAGATGCCGAACTGAACGAAGTACGCGGGCGTGTCAACGCTTCCTCCCGAACGGCTACATTAGAAAATATCCTTGCCGAACGACAGCTCGAACTGGCTTGGGAAGGTTGGCGACGGCAGGATCTGATTCGCTTCGGAGCGTTCACGAGAGCATACAGCAGTCGTCCGCAACTTCCCGATGAGAATAATGGATATACCACCGTATTCCCGATTCCGGAAAAGATACGGGTAATGAATACAAAACTGGAGCAGAATCCGGGATATTAGCTGGTTTCATCCATTTATAATATCCAATACAAACTAAAAGAGTGTGTGTCAAGCCAATAGTAACTAAAATGGGGTGACTATTGACTTTTGACACACACTCTTTATTATATCTCTGTGTGAATGACTATGATCTTAAAAACAGACCCAGCCAAAGAAAGCTAGTCAAAGAAGCTCTTGAACTTCTTGAAGATCTTCTCCTTCACCGACGTACTCGGCTTGAAGTTGTCCGAAGCCTCCATCTTTTCCAGCGTGCTCTTTTCCTCCTTGTTCAATGCTTCCGGCACATAAATGCTGATATTAACCAGCAAATCTCCCGTACCGTAACCATTGACATTCGGCAGACCTTTGCCGCGCAGACGCAGCACTTTTCCCGGTTGAGTACCCGAGTCGATCTTCACTTTCACTTTTCCGTCGATTGTCGGAATCTCCACGGCACCGCCCAGTGCAGCAGTCGGGAAACTCAGCAGCAAGTTATAGATCAGATCATTCTCGTCGCGGATTAAGTCCGGATGCGGTTCTTCCTCTACGAGAATCAGCAAGTCGCCCGGCACACCATTATGCTTTCCGGCATTACCCTTGCCGCCCATCGAGAGCTGCATACCTTCTGCCACTCCGGCAGGAATCTTCACCGTCACTACCTCTTCGCCATATACGATACCGTCGCCGCCACACTCTTTACACTTGTTCTTGATGATCTTACCTTCACCGTTACAAGTAGGACAAGTGGTGCGGGTCTGCATCGTACCCAGAATCGTCTGCTGGTTACGGATCACCGAACCGCTACCCTTACAGGTCGGACAAGTCTCCGAACCGCCGTCGCCTTCGGCCCCCGTGCCATGACAGTGATTACACGGCACATATTTTTTCAGTTTGAATTTCTTTTCTACTCCTGTCGAGATTTCTTTCAAAGTCATCTTTACCTTGACACGTAGATCGCTGCCCCGATAGCGACGTTGCTGTGAACCACCGCCACCGCCACCGAAACCGCTGAACCCTCCGAAGCCGCCGCTGAAACCACCGCCGCGACCTCCGAAGATGTCACCGAACATGGAGAAGATATCATCCATAGACATTCCTTCGCCACCGAAACCACCGAACGGACCTCCGTTGCCCGCCGCACCGCTTACTCCCGCATGACCGAACTGGTCGTAACGCGAACGCTTGTCCGGATTGCTCAACACGTCATACGCTTCGGCAGCCTCCTTGAATTTCTCTTCCGCTTCCTTGTCACCCGGATTTTTGTCGGGGTGATATTGGATCGCTTTTTTGCGGTAGGCTTTTTTAATCTCTTCTACTGTGGCGGTTTTTGTCACCTCCAGCACTTCATAATAGTCTCTTTTTTCTGCCATGCTTCTTAACTAAACTAACTTTTGTATTTACTCCCCAACTACTACTTTCGCGTGACGAATCACCTTGTCATTCAGCGTATAACCCGTCTGTACGCAGTCCAGAATCTTACCTTTCTGCTCTTCCGACGGGGCAGGGATGACGGCAATGGCTTCGTGATAATCGGTATCCAGCGGCTGGTCTTTCGTTTCGATGACCTTCACACCATTCTGTGCCATGACAGCCATGAACTTATTATAAATCAATTCGACACCTTCCTTCACGGCTTTTACGTCTTTGGCAGTTTCCATCGTTTTGATGGCACGTTCAAAGTCGTCGATCACTGGCAGAATGCTGCTGATGCTCTTTTCGCCACCATTCAGAATCAGTTCCGCCTTCTCCTTCATGGTACGTTTGCGGTAATTGTCAAACTCAGCGGACAGGCGCAGATATTTGTCCTTTTGCTCCTCGATGACAGTCCGAGCATCTTCCAGCTCCTTTTCGAGTTGCTCCTCATGAGTCAGGGGAGCGGCCTCTTCTGCCTGATCGTTTTGCGGTTGTTCTTCCGCCGTATCCTTTGTTTCTTCCACATTCAGCTCTTCAGCCATCTTTTCTTTTTCTTTTGGATCCATATCTTATTTTTATTTTTTATTCATAATATCAATTTCCCAAGCAAAAACTTTGCCAATCTGACCGTTTTGCCAAAAAACGTGGCAAAGGTAATACATTTATGCCAGATTGACACATTCCGGATAGCTCATAATTCATTTTAAATGTCTACCTTTGCACGCTCAAATAATAATATAGTAACTGGTAAAATAGTAAATAATAGAAAATGATTACAGTTTCAAACGTTTCGGTGCAGTTTGGTAAAAGAGTCTTGTTTAATGACGTGAACCTGAAATTTACAAGTGGCAACTGCTATGGTATTATCGGCGCGAACGGTGCGGGAAAATCCACCTTCCTCCGTACAATCTACGGAGATCTGGACCCGACGACCGGTACGATTGCCCTGGGACCGGGCGAACGCCTGTCGGTGTTGAGCCAGGACCACTTTAAATGGGATGCTTATACGGTAATGGACACCGTAATGATGGGCCACACCGTGTTGTGGGACATTATGAAGCAGCGTGAAGTATTGTACGCCAAGGAAGACTTCACGGACGAAGACGGACTGAAAGTATCCGAACTGGAAGAGAAATTTGCCGAGCTGGACGGATGGAATGCTGAGAGTGACGCAGCCATGCTGTTGAGCGGTCTGGGCATCAAGGAAGACAAGCATTATACATTGATGGGTGAGCTGAGCGGTAAGGAAAAGGTGCGTGTGATGCTTGCGCAAGCATTGTACGGCAACCCCGACAACCTCCTTCTGGACGAACCTACCAATGACCTCGATATGGAAACAGTGACCTGGCTGGAAGAATACCTTTCCAACTTCGAGCACACCGTGCTGGTGGTAAGCCACGACCGTCACTTCCTCGACTCCGTATGTACGCACACCGTAGACATCGACTACGGAAAGATCAATATGTTTGCCGGAAACTACAGTTTCTGGTACGAATCTAGTCAGCTGGCGCTCCGTCAGCAGCAGAACCAGAAGGCGAAGGCTGAGGAGAAGAAGAAAGAGCTGGAAGAATTTATCCGCCGTTTCAGTGCCAACGTAGCGAAGAGCAAGCAGACCACAAGCCGCAAGAAGATGCTGGAAAAACTGAATGTAGAAGAAATCAAACCTTCTTCACGCAAGTATCCGGGCATCATCTTCACTCCCGAACGCGAGCCGGGCAACCAGATCCTCGAAGTTTCCGGACTGAGCAAGAAGACGGAAGAAGGCGTAGTGCTGTTCAGCGACGTGAACTTCAACATCGAAAAAGGCGACAAAGTGGTATTCCTTTCACGCAATCCGCGTGCGATGACCGCTTTCTTCGAAATCATCAACGGAAACATGAAGCCGGATGCCGGACAGTTCAACTGGGGTGTGACCATCACAACGGCCTATCTGCCCGTTGACAATACGGACTTCTTCAACACTGATCTCAATTTGGTGGACTGGCTGAGCCAGTTCGGCGAAGGTAACGAAGTATACATGAAGGGTTTCCTCGGACGTATGCTGTTCTCCGGCGAAGAGGTACTGAAGAAAGTCAGCGTACTTTCCGGAGGTGAAAAGATGCGTTGTATGATTGCACGTATGCAGCTCCGCAATGCGAACTGTCTGATTCTGGATACTCCGACCAATCACTTGGACCTGGAATCTATTCAGGCTTTCAACAACAACCTGAAGACGTACAAGGGAAATATCCTCTTCTCTTCGCATGACCACGAATTTATTCAGACGGTTGCCAACCGCATTATCGAGTTGACTCCGAACGGTATCATCGACAAGATGATGGAATATGACGAATATATCACTTCGGATCATATCAAGGAGTTGAGGGCGAAGATGTACGGTGATAAATAATTATATGTAATTGATAACTTTACGGTAATCAGTAAATTAAGGAAATTGCCTTGATTATGATTATGTACAATAAGATAATTTAAGCCCGGGGATGATTGAGCATCATTCCCGGGCTTAGTTATTCTTACTTTTTACAGTGTTCTACAATATCAATTAGTTCTTGTTCAGTGAATTCTTTAGTATGATTTACGTCCCAATATACATCAGGATGTAACGTCTCTTCTTTAAAATAACCAGAGAAGTCAAATAAAGCAGTAGCTACTGAAAATTGAATTTTAGAATTGGGCATTGTATAGCCGTAATTACTGGTAAAAGCAATGGTTGGTTCTCCTGAATTCTGTCCTACTAATGTACCTAATTTGTTTTCGGCGACAATTCTGCAAAAGTAATCTCCTGCCGACGCAGTATTGATGCCTTGAAGAACAAATAACTTTCTTTCTTTGGGAATCTTCTCGTCTGTCATATTGGACTGTAGTATTATTTTGTTAGGATTATATTTCTTGTTGATCTGATCGATGCGTTTAGTCTCATTTAATTGGAAAGTAATTGTGTCGTGTTTTATGATATCCAATGCTTTGAGAGCCGAATATAAAGCATCAAATGACCCTCCCGGATTCATTGACAGATCATAGAATATGTTTTGTATATTCATATTGTTGACTCCTTTGAAAAAGACCTTAAGCATACTTTCCAGTGGCTCTCTAGCTGCGTTTTCAAAGTTGTCTATCCTAAAAATCGCAATTGAATTGAAGGGATATATTTTGAAAAAGCTAAACTCTCCTCCACGAATTCCCACGGCAGATTCTTGATTAAATTTATAAAGTGAATAACCGTCAAGTACTTGATTTACGGGGGATTTATCTAATCTCACTTTAAATGGAGCTTCAAAGTTATACTTATTTCTGAGGAAACCACTGAAATATGCCTCCATCCAATGTCTATTTATTTCATAGGGTAGTTTCCAATTAAAATATTTTTTAAATTCATGAATGATCGTGTCTGTTCTTATCCCATTTATTTCATTGATTTGAGCATTACTTTCTTTAAGATAGACTTTATCGTTTCTGATTTTAATAACAGGGAATACTTTTTCGTCGTCATCAATTTGTTTTCTCCAAAATGTTTGTAGATAAATATAAATTTTGGAATGTGCATCAACATATGAGTTTATCTCACCAATAACCCATGCAAATTGTTCATGAGTTAGGGGCTTGTTCAACTGAGCATAAATATCATTCTTTTTATCTTCAAATTCCTTTAACGAATAGTAATAATAAGGATTTGGATGATTGGTATAAAGTGTTTTGAAATAGTAATCCGCATCTTCTTTTAGTTGTTCAGGAGTTAGCAACTGATCCTCCTGTGCATGGATATGGGGTAAGCACAATAGTAAAATGAGAATTAGGATACTTTTCATGTTTTCGTTATGTTTGATTTATATGTGTGTCTTGAAATTGCTGACAATGTAAATAAAAAAAATGATATGACCAATTTCTTTTGATGGAATTATTGGGTTTATTGCTATGTGTTTTTTTCTATATGTTTAAATAGTATGCTCATTCTCTTACTGTCAAGGAAAGGGAAATGCTTGTTAACTGTCGTAACATTGCTTCTCCCTTTCCTTTTCATTGCTTGTTAGCACCCGAAACATCCTATCCTACATTCACGGTCGAGTGTACTTACTGTTTATTGTTTATCACTCCGAAATTCTCCGTTTTACAACTCAAACTTCCCCTGTTTCGGCAACTGCGGCAATGTTGAATTAGCCTTGCGCTCTTCCTGCGAATACTCTACTACCATATATTCCGTAACGCCGTCCGAGGTGACCCGTTTATGAAAATTATTCTTTTCGAGCACGGTGACCAATATCTTTTGTGCTTGTTGGTTGGACTGGGTGCGTCCGTTCATGCTCAGTATTGAAAGGATATAAGAAGCGGGATACCATTGCGCGTTTATTTCTCCTCCTTTAGCCGCACGGAAATAGAAAAACAGATTTTCCTCCACCGGGTCCTTCAGGCGGAAATTCTCGTTGCGGTCGTTCAGGAAAGTGATCTCTTCCTTCTCATACCAGTATTGGAATCCTTGTTGATAAAGCGCCAAGGCTTGTGAGTATACTCCTTCGTAATTTATAGGGTTACGATAGTCAACTTTTAGGATAGTGTTAAACAGAATGCGTCTGTTTTCTTTGATGTCCTGCAGGCAGTGCGGATTGTTGGTGCTGGCTATGAACGAGGCACGGCGGACGTAGTTGTACGTTTGTATGTCGTAAACTTTCCGCTCTGTTACCTCATCTTGTGTGATCAATCTTTTCAGGTCCTGCATGTGCCAGGGTGAGATGCTGTCAAACTCATCCAAGTCGATGATGAGACAGGAAGAAAGCTGTAGCAGATGGTCTGTTTTGTCGGGTTTGATCATGCCGTGACGGTAATACCCCTTTAGTTCCGGAGGAAGAAGACGTCGGATAAAAACGCTCTTACCTTTCCCTTGTTCGCCATAAAGTAACATCAACTGATGGTTTTGCGCATCGTCGTTGATGGCGCAAGCCACCATTCCTACCAGCCAGTGGCGGAGACTGTCCTCAAAAAAGGACTGGTCTGCTGCTTTGACCGTTTTTGCGAGTTGGGTGATGTAGTCGGTTTTTCCATTCCACGGCGGGAGGGAATAGAAATAGTGGATGAAGGGGTTGAACGGTTTCGCGTAATCCGAATCGACCAATGCTTTGAGGTAATTTTGCGAACAGCTTACTCCCTTCATTTGCGCATTGATGTAGAATGTGTTGATGTCTTTGGTGCGTAGGGTGATGAAGTCGGAGGGGGCGGAGTCGGCAGCCGATGCCGGTCTCGGGCGAAACTCGATTTGTTCTTTCACTATGTTTCTGCGGAACTCGTAATATTCGTTCATGAATCTGATGACTTTGAAGATCTTCGGTTCCTGGGACTCCTCTTCTGCCTGATCCGTCTTCGAGGTGTATTGGTAGGCATTGCGCAGGGGCGCTTCGAAGTCGAAGTCGGGAAGGTTGCCGAAATAGCTGTGTGTCAGGCTGACGGCTTCCGCTTCCATGATGTGGCGGCGGTAGCACTGGTTGCCGAGGCAGTAGAAGAAGTTGTCGCGGTTGCCGGTTTCGAGGCGTTCTTTCCGCTTGGTGTATTCCACTGCTTTGCGGAAGTCGAGCTGCACTTGCAGGTCGAGGGGGGCCGTATTCTCCTGTGTAGGGAGGAGCGGAGGGAGTGAAAGAGGTTTCTTGCGTTTCTTCTTTTTGCATTCTTCTTCGGTCGGCAGTGTCACGGTTATGGTCAGCGGTTTCACATTCTCCAGTCGTTCGAGGGAGAGAAAGGCATCCGGATCGTGCGAAACGAAGACTCCGCGACTCAGGTCGCTTCCGCTTGTATCGACCTTCGTGTTGAGCAGTTTCTGGTACTTGTCGGCTGCCAGGGTGAACATGCGGTGGTGATATCGCTCTAAGGTGGGAAGGTCGATGGTTCCCAGTGCGTTCAGTTCGGCGCGTAGTGCTTCCGGCTCTTCGCCGGTGAGGTAGACGAAGATTTTGAGTCCGTGCTCGCGGGGGCTGATGAAATTTCCCAGCGTATCGGGGCAGTCGTTCGCCAACTGGCGGTATTCCGGGATCTTTTCTACCTCCATATCATCAAAGTCGAGGGTGATGATATCCTGATATGCCTTGAGACTGTAAGCGAGTCTTTCCTTGGTGTAGGTGGCTGTGGCGGTGTGGTAAGGCAGTTGCTTCTTCATCCGGTCTGCTTTCCCGGTGTCCCCCGATTTTAGTGTTTCCCGGATTCTCCGGACTCTGTCCCGGTAAATATCTCCCCGAATATATTCGAATAACTCCAGGATACTTATACTTCCTGACACGAGCGATAATCCCCTGTATGTGGTTATTGCAATCTTTTCCATTTTTCTTGATGATTTTTAATTGTTTCCGTTATTAATATTTTGCAAAGGAATAGCTTTTGGATGTAATAAAAAAACTGTTTTTAGGAGCCTAAAAACAGTTTTTTAACGTAATCTGTGAAGTGTTAATCGTCGGACAGGAGTCTTTTCATCTTTTGTATCTCATAATCAATCTCTTCTATACTCAAAGACTCATTAGGGTGATCGTGCTTCCAGAAGTTTACTGTCAGAAACAGCAACTGTGCAAAGAATTTAGGCCCTTTAATGTTAAAAGGAGAGGAGGGATCGTAACAGAGGTGGACGATGGGGCTAAGAAACCTCTTTCTGTCAGAAGGCTTTACCTCTATCCGATTGATGTACATGCTGTTGACATTGTCCAGCAGTTGAGTGATAAACGGCGAGATGGCGGGGAATTCTCCCTTTTCGAGTGTTATAGCCTGCTTGTTTTGATAGACAAAGCCTTCGGAGAAAATGTCTTTTTACTCATAAAATTAATGGTTGACGTTGGTTGTTAAAAAATGTTGTGTTTAAAAATGACGC
>ENA-UOJR01001537-UOJR01001537.1-human-gut-metagenome-genome-assembly--contig:-C115P-NODE-1537-length-19715-cov-6.319125_pt1 | contig 19715 bp, 17 predicted proteins | sample MGYA00242354_ERZ723901 | MGnify/ENA metagenome assembly ERZ723901
GATCCGGCCGATAAATCCGTCATAGGTTTCTACACTGGCTTTATCCGTTTTCGTGACCTGCTTCATCTGGCAAATCCGGCTCGGAATCAGGCGCAGATTGGCAAACAGCCGCACGAGCCATGCCAGCGGCAGGAGCCAGTGGCGGTTCCGCAGAAATGTATAACGCGATTCGATCTCCGCTGCCGGAGGAAACAGCATCTTCCGTAGGACACGGCTCCTCGACGGAGCTTCGTCCTTTTCGTTGCGCAGTTCGATGACGGCATGATCGCGGGAATGCCCGAACAGATCGGAATCCAGTGTGTAAGACAGCAGCCTGTCCAACGCTTCTGTGTCTGGTTCTGGTAAGGGGCAAATTGTCTTCGTTCCGAACCATACACGGCAGGCGTTCATCACCGTATAGAAGAATTCCGCCAAATGTAGCGCGACAAACTCTCCTGCAATGGCTTGCCAATGCAGACTGTCGTCCTTATGCATTACATACAGCGCAACATCCAGATACATCCGCAGTCCCGCACCACCGCCGTAAAGGTGCTTGGCCAGGTGGCAGACCGTGTAGATAAAGTGAAAATCATCCTCCGGACGGAACCGAAGCCCGTCATCCGGTTCAGCATGCGCCCACGCGGCATCAAAGTATGCCTGTAAATCGGTTCTGCCGTCCAGATTACCGTCCATGAGATTGGTGTGAATTTCGTAATATTCCGCATCTTTTATGTAGGAATACGTCGGCTCCCAGTCCTGCTTCACGGTATAGCCCAGCGACAGCATCAGGTTATGCACCTTCTGCCGATCCTCTGGATGAATGAGCAGGTCGATATCGCCAAAGGTGCGAAGCTCCGGCGTAGGATACAGCTTGCGGAGATAATAGCCCTTCACCGGCATATGGGCGATGCCATGCTCCGTAAAGCTTGCCGACAAGGTCTCGAAGTCCACGCAGCGGTTGAGATTCGTTGCAACCGTGCCGTACAGCAGCCCATCGAGCTGGCGGCAGACATTTGGGTCGTCAAAGAGCTTCCAGCGTTTGTTTTCATACGCCAGAACCGGCAGGAGATTCTGCTCTACCGCCGTCCGCCACAGATGCGGGATATTCCAAAGCCCGTCCGGTTCCGGCGGGGCATCCTGTACGAAGCTGTGTAGGAGGAGCGGGAACTGAGTATCTAACATAAATGTTACCTTTCTTGGGTGGTTTCCGGCACAAGGTCGATCACGACGATCTCCGGCGGGTTATTGATACGCGGAATCATGCCGTGGCCCGCGAGACCGGAGGTAATGACCATCTGCATATGTTCTCCAAGGCGGAAATATCCTTGGTCGTATTCCGGAAACCAGCCCTGCATGGGCGCATACAGTCCGCCGATGAAGGGCAGCCTGATCAGCCCGCCGTGGGTATGCCCGCTGAGAACGAGATCGACATTCCACAAGTTGTATGCGCCGTTGAAAATAAACGTGTCCGGCATATGAGCAAGGCAGATTTTCGGCACATCGGTGTCCTCAAATGCCTTGAGGAACTGATACTCCGGTGAGGAAGAAAACTCCTCCTCGCTGCGGCCAAAATAAAAGGCGTGTCCCATGGTGCCGCCAATGCGCAGCGGCTGACCGGCTAGCGTCACGTCCGCATAGCTGTCATTGACGACTACGGCACCGGCTTCCGCTACCTGCGTGAGGAGTGAGGCGTCGGTTTGCATATATTCCAGTTCATGGTTGCCAGGAGCAAAATACACCGGTGCGATTTCATGCAGTCTCTTTATCAGCCGCAGCAGTTCCTGTACATCTGCCGAATCAGCGCTGCGGTCGATCATGTCGCCATCGAGGAAGATTGCGTCCGGAGATTGTTCTTGTATCTTTGCAATCAGGCGGGAGTTCTCCCTGCCAAAAGATTTCCCGTGAAGGTCGGAGAGGAGGACCAACCGAAGCGGGCTACTGAGATTTTGCAGGGCGACGGAATAGGATGCAGTGCTAATTCGAATGTTCGTAAGGACAATAAGGAACACAATAATTAGCACAATAAGAATAAACAGTATTGTACGTTTGATCATTTCCTGCGTAAAAAGCGCTTGATCGATTCAACTCGATCATCCCCAATTAATTTGCGCAATAGAATCTTCGGCGAATTCTTAATGCGTTCTATGCGATACTTTCGCCAACGAGCTTTTGTTTTCTTCTTTTCCGTTGGTGCAACCCATGAACCATTGAAATGATGAATGCAATATGTACTGTCTGTAAGCTCAACGATTCCGGTATGGGTATCTTTGGGGCAGAAAAAATCTTTTGGATAAAAGGTAACCTCTTTTACCGTTTGTAATGCGTTATCAAAAGAAAACCCATGCCGTGCCATATAATTTGTTATTGCTGTAACATTGGTTTCCAAATTCACTGAGCCGTCGTCTAACACAAACCGTTTTTTGCTGTACTCATTTAGCCATTCTTTAAATGTCGAATGATCTTTTTCACAAGCCATAATTCCTGTAGGAATGCGATCCACTGCTTCAAACCCACTAAATGCACTTTCTTGCAAAAAACAATCTATTGGCCGTACAAGTTCAACGTCGGTGTCCATATAGATACCGCCATAGTTAACAAGCGCCCAAAGTCTAACATAGTCTGAAACAAAAGCCCACATCTTCTTGTCATACGCTTGTTTAACATAAAGTAAGCTGCCGTTAATATCAAAATTGCTCTCATCCCATCGCACAATTTCATAATCCGGGCAGTATTTTTTCCAGCTCTTAATGCATTTCTGCGCTAATGGCGGCAATGGGTTTCCGCCGAACCAACAATAGTGAATAATCTTAGGTATCATTATTTGGCTCCTTGTATGTTACCATCTTAAACACATATTTTAGATACTCACTGGATGACAGGCTTCTGTTTTCAAGTGGCACCGTATATCTGTCAACAAAGGATTCGAGCTTCTTGTCCTTGCTCTTCAATTCCAGCATCAGCGTATCATAGAAAACAGGCTTCGGAATGTTATTGCTCTGCTGATATTTAAGATAGTCCTCTATTGGTTGATTTTCCGCTATAGTGCCGCCGGCAAAAGCCGCATCCATAGCAGCCCTGCGTCCGTTTTCCGTAAAGCATACCATCATGCTCACACCGGTTTTGTCTTCCTCAAATCTTGGTCCCCAGTAGTCGCCGAGGCGGATATCCGCTTCAGAATCCGAGCGCCATCTGCACTCATAGCAGCTCTCCATATAGCAGTTGCCTACTTCAAACATACGGAAAAATGGATCGTCCTTTTTTGAGCAGCAATAGCTTCTCTCTCCGTCAGAAGCATACAAATATATATCCCGCCAGGACTTTGGCTTGTATCTGAAAACCATCTGCATCCGTTTGTTATCAACTCCAGAGGTACGGTGTATGAAGTCTCCATACTTTTCATAGAGATGATAACTCGGAACGCCATGACAAACCAAATCAATAAAAAGGACGTTGTCCCAGCCTTGCAGCGCACGCCGCGCTGACGCTATCTGACAGGGTGTACCGAATACAGCGAGTGCCGTACCCTTATCCTCGGCACAAAGCTTTTTTATTACATCCGAAAAATCGCTCTGGATGTACTTTGAGCCCTGAATCTTATACAGTTCGCTCTCGTCAGATATCAGTATATGTTCAGCTCGCTGTTTCTCCGCATTGAACATACATCCTGCAATCTTATAGCCCCTGCGAATCAGCAATCTTGCTATACTGTATGCCGCGCCGCCACTTGTGGAATTGAGCAGTACATTGCTGTCCGGATTTTTGAAGGAATACATCTGCGCATCCTTTGCCGCCCGGTTCATGGCCTCTGTTCCAAACGGGCATACTTTTGTACATTTGCTGCACTCCACGCACATTTTGCCATCGAGTTTTGCAGTAAGAAAGCCGTTGCCGCTCATCTCCATTTTTATTGCAGAGGTCGGACACACGGCGGCACACGCTCCGCATCCGCAGCACAGGCTGCTTCGTGCTTTAATATTTGCAACCCGTTTTTCCTGTAGATTAACGTGCGAAAGTGAATATCTAAGGTATTCCAAAGATGTCACGCGCAGTGGGCTCAGTGCGGTATCGGCATACTCGAAATCTGCCGTCGTTTCCGCTATCTCTACGGCGTTACTTCCGGAGAAAAGCCGATCAGACATTCCCGTCAGCCCAAGCAGATGCTCAACACGCGAGTTTTGACTTTTCGGATCGTTTTTCCCGAACCGTGCAAATGCGGTGAAATTTCGGTGGAATATCAGCGAAAATGCCATTCCGTGGAACGAATCTGTGCAGACATACTCCGCATTTCGAAACAGTTTTACAAATTCCTCCGGTCCTACGGGCTCAGTTACGCATCCGCTGCGTTTGGTATCCTGCTCGAATACCGGTATAATGCGCAACGCGAGTCCCATATCTGAAGCCGTTTTTTCTATTGCCGCCCAATGCTCGTCGCTGCTGCCAAGCATATATACCAGTAGGTACCGTTCTGTTCTATCTTTGCCGATACAGCAGATTTCTTCCCATCTTGCCGCGTCAAGCAACAGCGTAGGGTCAGCCACTACTTTTACTTGACGTCCGGTCAACTCACTTATGAGCTTGGCTCCGGAGTCCTCACGGGCCGACAACGCACCAAATCCATCAAGCAGACGAGATATATCCGCCTTGATATATCTGTCCCTGATTTCTTTAGCACCCATGCTTGATGCATATGCGATTTTTTTCGCATTATCGCGAACAAAATTCAAATAATAATGCGGGTCATATGCGAGCGGCGACCATACCTGATCGCTTCCGCTGATAAAGACATCAAATTTATCGTTCAGCAGTTCGAGGTCTGAGAGTGTACGGCACGGTTCAGTGAATTTGATATTTTTTTCGAGGAATGCATCGAATGCTCTATCCCGCAGCTCTGATTTGAATCTGCGCAGCTCCGGTTCGGATGTTCGAGTCAGCTTATTGTGGATTCTCCGCCTGAACTCAGGTATGCTGTAATCCGGCAACGTCCTAAAATATCCGCATGGACGGTACTGTATATGCTGCGGGTCATGCCCTATATCCCTCAGCACAGCTTGCATGGCGGCTGCCTGTAAAGCTGTTCCATAGTTGCGATAATGATACCACGTCATAACGGCAAGTTTCATGGACTATTATCCTTTCATTTCAACAATCGGTGGCGGCAATTCAATGTTCCCCCACGCCGTTGTTCGCCATGGCAATCTTCCTGCATCCTGCCGCTCAATGGTAAAATTCAATCCGGGTACCCAATCTACTTCCTTAGATGTACCAAATTCATTTGAAAGGAAAAAAACATAAAATGATTGATAATTCCCTGGTGCCAGAGTCGAAACATTGAATGCGAAATTAGCTTCTGAAGCCTCATCTCGCTGTCCATTAAACAGATTATAACCAAATGAAGCACATACCTTAGTGTTGTCCATTCCCTCTACAACCCATCTAAAGCTCATGTTCCTCACATCGTGGTTGTATTTCCACTTTATGTGTAGTTTGATTGTCTTTGCCTCGACAAAGGTATTGCTGTCTGTATCAACATAATTTGCCGAAAGTATCCTTGCATCATCACGTTGAATATATGCCATTCTTCGATAATCAGCATAATCTCTGCTGATTGCTGTATTCATATTGGCATCCATATATATGTCAATCGCCTTTTCCACATCCCCATCAAAAATCAGCTTTCCGTGATCCAACACGATGCACCTTGTGCAAAGCTGGCGGATGGTGTTCATATTATGGCTGACATAGAGGACCGTGCGGCCCTCAGAATTAGCGGCATCGCCCATTTTGCCGAGGCACTTCTGCTGGAACTTCATGTCTCCCACGGCGAGAACCTCATCCATGACCATGATCTCACTATCGAGATGTGCGGCAACGGCGAAGGCCAGTTTGACATACATGCCGCTGGAGTAACGCTTCACCGGCGTGTCGATGAACTTTTCCATCTCCGCAAACTCAACGATCTGGTCGAATTTGCGGTCGATCTCTGCCCTCGTCATACCGAGAATCGCGCCATTCATATAGACATTCTCTCGACCCGTCAGTTCCGGATGAAAGCCCGTACCAACCTCCAGCATAGAGGCAACGCGGCCGTTATAGTTAATCGTCCCCTTGGTCGGCGCAGTGACGCGGGATAGAAGCTTCAGAAGCGTGGACTTACCGGCACCGTTATGGCCGATGATGCCAAGCGCTTCGCCCTTCTTTACCTCGAAGGATACATCGTCCAGTGCAAGAAATTTCTCACCCATGTGCGTTGCTGCGTCGGAGCCGATCTTGCTGTTGGGGTCTTCCTTGCCCTTCAGGCGGGCCATCCAGCTTTGAAGATCGCCGCGCAGCGTACCGCCGCCGATTGCACCAAGGCGGTATTCCTTGGAGACATGTTCGATTTTGATTGCAATTTCGTCCATTTTACTTCCTCAGACTGTATCCATAAACGTTTTTTCCACGCGGCTGAACAGCACTACACCAAGAAACAGGAATACCATGGTGGTGCCCCAGCCGATGAGATAATAGCTCCACTCCATCGCGCCTGTACCTAAATAGGCATAGCGGAACAGGTTAACGATGGGGGAAATCGGGTTGCACATATAAAGCGCATGCCATTTTCCGCCAGGTGCAAAGGCACCAAACCGGAACATATCATAGGCAATTGGTGAGCCATACATCCATAGCTGTACGCCGAAGCCAACCAGCATGGCAAGGTCGCGGTATTTCGTAGTCAGCGCGGAAATGATGATGCCACAGCCAAGGCTCAGCATCGCCAACTGCAAGATGATGAGCGGGGTCATGAGCATCCAGAGATTCGGATGCACACCCTGCTTTGTGACGGTGTAATAAACCAGAAAGATCAGCAGAAAGCCATATTGAATGGCAAAGCTGATGAGTTCCGAAAACACCGTGGAAATCGGCATAACAAGACGAGGGAAATAAACCTTTCCCATCGTCGCGCTGTTGGCGACAAACGTATTCGCTGTTTGCGTCAGGCAGCCGGAAAAATAGGTCCACAGCACAGTACCGGCAAGGTAGAAGATAAACGGCGGCACACCGTCCGGTGACAGCCCCGCGATATTGCCGAACACCAGCGTAAACACCACCGTCGTTAGCAGCGGTTGAATGATTGCCCATGCCGGGCCTAGGATTGTCTGCTTATATTTTGACACAAAGTTGCGCTTAACAAAGAGGAAAATCAAATCACGGTAAGCGAAGACCTCTTTTAAGTGCAGATCAAACCAGCCGCTTTTGGGCTTGATGACTGTGGTAAATGTTTGCTTTTCCATAGTGTCTCCTTCTGCTACAGCAGGGCATACAGTTTTTGCAGAATAAGGGCATTGTCATGCTCAAAATCGTGGCGGCGCAGCGCCTCGCGGAGAGCCTGACGCAGATCAGGCGTGCAATAAAGCTCGGCTGCGGCGTCGGCAATCGACGCCGCATCTAGCTTGCAGAGTCGGCCCGTTTTCCCATCTTCGAGTTGTTCTTTGGCAGCATTTTGTGTTGCCAGAATGGGCACAGCCAGCAGCCGCGCTTCTAACACCGTGACGCAGTGGCCTTCAAACCGGCTGGGCTGCACATACAAATCTGCTTGTCGAATATAGGGATAGGGATTGTCCTGCATTCCCAGCAGTGTCACATATCGATCCATTCTAAGCGCACGGAGCTGCGCCCGCAAGGAAGCTTCCTCCGGCCCGCCGCCGACAATCCACCAGTGGATATCGGTCAGGCCATCCTGCACCAGCTTTGCGCAGGCAGCAATGGCAAGATCCATGCCTTTGGCGGGCGCGAGCCGCCCGCAGGAAACAATGTTGAAGCAATCCTTTGGAAAAACTATATCCGGCATTGCCACGCTCTTTGTCCGCACACCTGACACGTCAATCAGATTGTTTACCGCAATGATTTTTCCGGCGTAACGCGGACGATACGCCTTTAGCTTCTCCGCCAACGCTTCTGAGACAGCAATTACCTTTTCCGCCTGGCGGTACCCCAGCTCGTCATGATATTCCTTCCGCATCGCGCCGTGATGATAAAACATCAGGAAGCGGTCAGCGGAAACTGCTCGGACAGCAGTCTCCGCTGACCGATCGCTGTAGATTACCGCCGTATCAAAATGCTCTCCGCCCAACTGCTTCTTTACATAGGCAGCATACCGCCTTGCTTCCGGCGCACGCAGTACAAGACACAGGATGCGCCAGATCAGGCGGCGGAGCTTTGAAGCGCACAGTGGCTCCTCCATGAGGTTGTACATCCGTTTATAACGGTAGCCTTCCCGAAATGTCACCGCATGCTGTCGGTCGGAGACAATCAGGCGGCTTTGCGGTGTGATGCGGTACGCCATTTCCTGACAATCCCGCAGGATCAGGCAAGTCACGTTGTACCGGTCGTAATCGAGCCGGTTCAGAAGATTCACCAGTGCTGTCTCTATTCCGCCAATCCACAGCGCTTCGGTAATAAAAATGAGCTTCTTTTTCATCTCTCAAACTCGCTCTTCTCCGGCAGGATCATCTCGAATGCGCCGCGCAGCTGCGCCGACAGTACCTCAAAATCCACTGGCTTCTCCGGGTCGTTGATGCAAAGCATGTCGTGGCACTGCTCCCGAATGATCCGGCACAGCTCGTCCACGGTGTCCCCGTCAGCGCAGGACACAACATTATCCGTGTTGAATGGTGCAAACTGTCCGCTGGCTACCTGCCACCACAGGCACACCCACTGATTCAGATCCTCTGCACTGCGGAAGCGGTGCGAGGTTGTCCGCGCCAGCAGTTCCGGTTCCGCGTCCCAGACGGCGGCAAAGGTGCTCTTTGTATACGCCGCTGGGGCATGCAGGTTTTTAAAGCCGGTGAAATAGTTGGGAAACAGCTTTTCCACCGCCCTGGTGCGGAGGTTGTCCTGCCAGCGATAGACGCGATTGGCATATTTTCCGCCGTATTTCTTTACCTGCGTGCGCTTGTTGAAGTGCGCGTTGATCACACCGAGATCATTCACCGCCGCGTGCTGCCAGATACCGATCTCGCCCACCAACTCAATGGGATATTCTCCGCCATAGGTGCATGGCAGTCCATCTCGGAAAAACGCAGTCTCCGGAACCGAGCGAATCAAAAACATATCGTCGTTGAAGTATACAAAATGCTCCGCCAGCCCCGGAATGCGGTGTAGGTTCATCTCAATGGCATGAGAGCTGAAGGTCGGCAGTACCTCCGGCGGGAGAAAACCCTCATGCTTCACATGGTGCAACTTCGGATGCGCCAGATTAAGAAACGCCGGAACATGCCCGCAGGTGACAAAGTGGATTTTCCGCACCCACGGCGCAAATTTCTCCACTGCGCGAAACCAGTAGGGCATCAGCCCCCAGTCGCGGAAGCGGTTGGGGGCGTTGCTGTCGTCCAGCGTCCGGCCCTGGTACCGGGCCTTCTCCGCCTGCCACGCCGCATCGCTCCCGTCCACCCAGAGCACAACAAAATCGATATCCATAGCTTGCTCCTTATGTGATCTTTTTCCCGATATACGGGATCTTCCGCAGCAGCCACGCCGCCAGCAGGCTGACCAGATAAATGCACGGCACGCGGATAAGCCGCAGCGCGCCCGGCGTCGGCAGCAGCTCGTTGACGAGCGCGTGGATGCAGTACACGCCGAAACCCAGCTCCGTCAGAGTGCGGAACACGCGCGCTGTCCGTTCGGAAAAGCGGATTTTTGCGACCCGCCTGAGGAAAAACAGGAAAATTGCCGCAGAAAAAAGCACGACGTTCGGCTTCATATACTGCTTGACAAAGTCTGCTTCCTGCAGCGCCGGTGCGATCAGCGCTTCCGTGACAGCCGTTCCGAACAGGGACGCCATCCCCAGCGCGTAAACGGCCGCTTCCAGCCGCCCGGAGATGCGGTCTTTGCTGTGCCACAGGAAGTAGCCCAGCATGAAATAGCCGACATAGCCCGTGACCGCCTCCAGATGCAGCCAGTCAAAGAAGTCCTGCAGGACCGGCCCCACATGCGGCAGATAGACCAGATACTGCGTCACAAGGTTCATCACGCCGAACAGGAGCAGAAAATAGCGCAGGAGCCTGTCGTCCTCCGCGATCTTCCGCAGAAACGGCGTCAGCAGATACAGCCCCACAAGCGTATACAGATACCAGAAATGATACGGTCCCTCGATGAACTGCGCCAGAATGCCGAAAGCGTTCAGCCCCGCATACCCGCCGGAGCGTATGTAATAGACCGTAAAGACCGCCGACCAGGACAAGAACGCCGTCACGATGTGCGGCACATACTTTGTCAGCACCCGCCGCAGCGTCACGTCCCTCTGCGGATCCAGAAAGAACCGGCCGGAGATCATGAAGAACACCGGAACACACCAGACGATCAATGCAACAAACGCATGGTTCGAAATGGCACGGCCGAAGATCTGCACGCCCGTGCCTCCCCCGCTGTGCATGGCGATCACGGCCAGCATTGCGGCCAGCCGCAGGATATCCAGCTCCGTCTGCCGTTTGGCCTGTTCAGGCATGGGTTCGTTCTTTTCTCGGTCTGCCCACGAGCGCAGGGCAGACGCGGTTGATGATGAGGATCAGCGCCGCTTCCACTGCGGCGATCAGGAGGAAAACGCCAATTACCCAGAGGGGGCTGCTGTTTCCGGGGATGGTGTACAGCACGAGCTGGTGCGTACCCATGACGGTCAGGGCGTTTTCGCCGATCCGGCTGGGCCATTTCCACGGGATACGGTCAGCAAGCCCCAGCACGAAATACGTCCCGCAGACGCCGCTGACGAGATACAGCAGCGGACTGCGCAGAACGCCGTCATAAAAGCTGTTGCCGAGAGAGAACTTAAAGCAGACCGCCGCGGCGGCTGCCGTCAGGAAAAACGCGCCGCCGATCTTCGGCCAGCTGAACGCCATCAGCTGCTTTTTAAGCAGGTTTCCGGCCAGCATGAAGACAAAGCCCAAAATGCCGCGGAACAATAGCGCTTGCAAATGTCCCCCCCTTGTGGACATCAAAAACCGAAGCCCCAGTAGCAGCACCGTACCTCCCACGCCCCACGCGATCTTGCGCGGGAAGCGAATGTACAGATAGTAAAGTACACACGCCAGAAACATCGCTGGCAAAAACCAGTCCGCACTAACATTGCAGTGCATGGTCAGCATCAGACGGAGCCCCTCTGCAAAAGAAACAGAATGCAGTACGAAATGCTTGTAGAGGAGAGCAAGACACTCAAAAAACAGGTACGGAATCAGAAGTGTTCTTGCCTTATGGACAAAATACGCCCCGGCGGAGCGCCCGCGCCACTTTTCGCCGTCGGTCAGCAGGCCGGACAACACGAAAAACGCAGGCATGTGAAACGCGCCGATCCACTCCTGCGCCAGCGTGTACGGGATGATATTGTACTGCGGATTGGCGTAGTTCAAAACATGCTCCAGTACCACCAACGTGATTAAAATCGCACGTGTAGTATCAATGTATGTCAGACGGTGGGTCATTTGTATAATACCTTTCGCAAAATTTTGCACGGGTCAGGCAATTGGCATCGAATATCAATCACCTCGAATTGCGTTGTTGCAGCATAGGTGTGCAGCCCATCTACCTTCCATCCCGGAACGTGCAGATTCTCCACAAGCAGCCGACCGATTTCTTTCTCCCCGTAGGGTGCATCCGAGCAGCGACATTCTTCAAACAGCACGCCGTCTCCATAACTCATCGGCTGATTGAGTTGTGCCGGGCGAACATACCGTCTCCCATCAGCAAGCATTCTTCCCGCTCCACGAACCTGAAGGGAGTCAAAATTTGGCCATGGAATCTCTGCCAGTTTGATATCGTCGCTCCAATCCAGCCAAAATACTTTGGGGAACACGCACTCGTTTCCTGCCTGCGGCAGAAAAGTCAACAGCAGGAGTTTGCCATTCACGTTCTGCACAGTCGTATCAACTGCATTTTCCTTCAGCAGAGTCGTTACATATTCCCAATCCGTCGGAAAATGCGTTGCCTTTAATAGCTGAACCTCGTGAATCGCACAGGATTCCGGGATCATATACCACTCGCCATCGTGTTTGAATACAAAGGGATACGACAGATGATATTCCCGTTCTAATGCAACTGCTGGCTGCGATGTGGTTCCGTTGGCGTAGAGTTCTACGACCTCGATTCGCCCCTTGTCATGGTGCGCAGCCTCATAAAATAGATACGTCTTTCCGTTATCCTCCGCCAGCATCGGGTCTGCCACCCAATAGTTACGGGTCGCCGGCATCACATAATCCGGCTGAAAGTGCTTACGTTCCCATATCGGCGCTTCCTGTGCATCTCTTTTTCGGATTGCAATTGTAAAACAGTTTGGCGTCCAGAACAGGCGCTCAAACAATGTTCTTTTTTTCATCTTTGTCCACCCAGATAACATTTGGCAAGGCGATAAATGCGGCTTCCGACACTGCGGAGCGCACGATATCGCATGAAGAATCTAATTTCCCCATAAGAATTGTTCATCATCCAGCCATATAACCGTTGGTCGGCAACAGATAGCTTCTCTATACTTTGCACTTCTCTATGAATGTTTTTGCTCTGCTGCACAGCCGTACAAAGACACTTCATATCGTCATTGTCCGCTGTTTTCAATTTGAAATACGCCGCTTCCAGATAAAGGCGAAGAATAATCTCACTTAAGCCATCAATCGGAAAACAGTCTGCTCCGCAAAGCTGCTCATTCAGGGCGTAAAAAGGAGCAACAACTTTATCTGTATATGCAATAACATCTTGAATTCTTTGAATCCTATCTACTGTGCGATCGTGGCCAAACTCGTTGACATAGCAGTAATAGGTTTCTGGTAAGGCCAGGATAGTATTGCAGCAACCTACCAATACGAGCGAGAAATGCAGGTCCTCATAATTGATTAAAGTTGGGTCAAAATAGATCTGATTCTCAGTGAGTATGCTTTTTCGGATGAGTTTGTTACACATTGTTGTAAAATAATTCTTCTCAAACAGCGCACGGAAATGGAGTCCCAAATTTTTTTGTGTTACTTCCATAGGGGTGCTGCATGACATGGTCTCCTGCATGACGATCTTTTCGTGATGCACATACAGAAACCTCATTCCGAACATAAGGCAATCGACGCCATCCCGGATTGCTTTCAAAATCAACTCCATGTTCAGCGGTGCTACCGTGTCATCTGCATCCACAAACCAGAGATACTCTCCCTGCGCCTCGTCGATGCCACGATTGCGTGCAGCGGAAACACCTGCATTTTTCTGATGGACACACCGAAGTTCCGGATATCGGACACACAGCGTGTCGCATAGTTTTGCTGTGCCATCCGAAGAGCCGTCATCGACGAGCAGAATTTCGTAGTCCGTCAGTCCGCAGGCACGAATGCTGTTCACCGTGGCCTCCAGCGTTTTCACGCAGTTATAGCAGGGAATAACAACACTGAATATCATTTCACTGGCACCTCCCAACTGAAACGATAGTTCAGGTAATCGTCAATCGCATTGGTAATTGTGATATTCAAGTTTGTCGTATAGTAGTACACCCCAGCAAGCAGAACTACGCAGAGTATTGCTGCGCTGCGCTGCTGATGTGTCAATGCTAAGTGTCGGATTTGATAGCCGTTATTCAGTCTTTCATCGCGTTCTGGGTAAAACATCATAGGCAAGTAAAGAACCAGAAACTGAAAGTAGTAGTCTGTCAGGCGCGTGAACACATTGTCGAATCCAGAGAACATCTGCAATATTGCGGCAATAACTATTAGGTTAAACAGCTTTGAGAAGTTCTCACCTGAGAAGCCCCGAAGCGCAACTCCTGCAATTAGGAGAGCAACGATCATTATAAATCGGCCACCAAGTCGGTCGTTGACCATATAGGAGGCTTCTTCATAATAAAATTCGCTGACAAAAGTAACGATTTGTGTGCGGAACAAGAAAATAAGTCCAGCGCTCGCAATATAGATCAGCAGTTTGTGCATACTTAACTTACTTTTAGCAAACCAGTAAGCCGGCAGGAAAACAAATGCAGGCGTATGAATACACCCTGCCAGCACCGTCCAAAGGAAAAATTTTCTCGGACGTTCCTCCATGATGCCGGTAAACGCAAACATCAACAAACCCATGGCTAATGCCTGCTTAATTGCACTGAATCCAAAGATATAAAAGCCGAAACAATCCCATAGCAAATAGCTTAACCACGGTGTTGGGGAGTAACGATAGATGATAACCGCAACGGCAATCTCTGTGACGACCGCAATCACGATTAAAAGTATCTGAAAGTTGCCATTTGAAATCAGGGATAGCAGCTTTGACAGCCATGCAAAGCCAAAGTTTCGTCCGCCATTAAACACCTGCTCGCTGAACCATCCATTGACAGGATATATTCGTGTGTACTGCCCGGAATATTTCAAGAGATCACCCGTCAAGTACATATATCTCCAGCCGCAGACAAAAGCGTGCAGAACAGCCATGAGCGCGATATATGCTTTCTTTTGTCTGCCATGCTGCGGGAGCAAGACGCCAAAGCCCAGCACCGCTGCGACCATATAGTAATAGACCCTTACGCCCATTTACTTTCCTCGTTTCTTCCGTAGTTCTCTCTCAAAAAACGCTTCCGTATCCTTCGCCAGTTTCTCTTGCTTGAAGTCTCTGCCACGAATCTTTGCTTGCTCCGCATAGTGCTCCAGCAGTCCCGGCTCGGTAAGCATCCGCTTGACACCTTCATAGAATGCTTCATCATCATTCGCAGTGATAAGCCCATATTCGCTGTCACCCAGCAGTTCATGCATGCCAGAAACGTCAGTGGTAACGATGGGCTTTCCTAAAATCAAACCTTCCGTAACGAAGGTGCTGAAGCCTTCAAATATAGACGAGCATACCAAAATGTCGGCTGCATACATCAGGTTATACGGATTCTCACGGAACCCCAGCAGTTTTGCCGACGCTTCTAAATGGTTCTCATGAATATACGCTTCCAGTAGAGAACGTTCTTCGCCATCGCCGACAATCCAAAGGTCATGGTCAAGGCCATCCTCCAGCATGCGCTTGTGTGCAGTCAGCGCGCGTATAAAATGTTTCGGCGCAGACAATCTGCCTACGGCAGCAATGGTCAACTTTCGCTTGGATACATCCGGCGACAGCGTCTCAGCAGATTTTCTCAGTATCTCGCCGTCATCTATCGTGTTGTACACCGTGACTGCCGGAACCGTATCGCCATATAGCTTTTCAAAGCTTTTTCGGACATTTTCAGAAACACATACGGCAAGATCATAGCGTGCGTAATACTTTTTTGTCGCTGCTGCGAAGTCATCCGGATTTGCCCAGTTTTGCAGATCAGAATGCACCCATGCCAACTTCAGCGCCTTTGCGTTGGTAGAACTCGCCATGATTTTAGTAGAACCGCATTCCAGATAGGCAACCTCGATATCGTAATCACCCTTGATGCGCAGCGGATAGGTCAGTCCAGCCGCCGCTTCGGCACGCATCCGAAGCTCGTTGATGCGATTCTTCGCCGGATAGCAATACCTGTAACGAATCCCCGGCGCGAGATATTTTCCCGCATCATCCGGATACAGCGTCTGTACAGTGATGCAGAACTTCGTCTGATCCATCGCATTCACCAGATTGCGCAGGACCTTTTCCGCTCCGCCACCAGAGAGGGATTCGATGAAGAAAAGAATGTTGGTCATGTTGTCTCAAACAGTTCCTCTAATTGCTTTGCTATATTCTGATATGCGTACTTATCTCTCATGTCTCTATCAATATTGCTGCGAATCCGCCCCATCATTTTCTTTTGCTTTACCAGCGAGAAAAGTTTTAGCTTAAACTGCGTATATTCTTCTGTTCCATTTGCTTGTTCATATACGATTCCCGCGTTGCATTCCTTAATAATTTGTCCCAACTCACTATTTGGTAAGGAACCGGTTATAATTGCAACAATTGTTTTTTCAGCAGAAAGTAATTCAAAAACTTTTCCGGTAACTACGCCACGATCTACTTCGCTATTATGTGAACAAACCAAAGTACAGTCAGTACTCCCCATCAGCTCTATGACCCTTTGATGCGTTATGTACCCAAAGTCCCTACATCTATCCTTCATGTTGTGATCATCAGCCATTTGAAGAAAAGTTTCGCTTTCTCTTCCTGCATATTCTATAACTACATCATCAGGTAAGATTTGATTTTCTTGTATTAGCTCATGTAGAGCCTGAAACAAAACAGAAAAATCTCTTCTTCCTTGATATAATGTTCCTGCATAGAAAAAATGGAGCGCATTGTTTTCAGCATTGTTTATCTGCCCTCGTTCATATGAAAAGTCTTCCGGATCAAACCCATTAGGAATGTAGTGTATTTTTTCTCTGTCAACATCTGGGTAGAAAAATATTCTCAATAGCCCCTTCAGATACGACAGTCACCATATCTGCTTTTCGCACAATTCGGTGCTGTGTAATGTCGTTCCTCCGGTATGAATATTTATTAAATAGCTCATAACAGATCGGATCGCGAAAATCCGCGACCCATATATCCGCGATTCCCTTTTTACGTATATACTCTCCCAATTTATGCGTGCAAACGTCTGGATAACTTGAGTACACAACGTCAAAGTGCTCTCCCGACAGTTCTTCTCTAATCTGTCGTGTCGCATTATAAAACCAATCATAATCTGCTATCCAGAAATAAACTGCTTTTATTTGTGAAACGATCCACGCTTGCAGCGGTTTCTTTGCAGCTTTCATTTTCTGCTTTGTTCCGCTTTTTGTAATTCTATTTCTTAAAGAGAAAATTGTTTTTTCAAACCATTTGCTTCTATTTACCCGAATGCACCTCGCATTCTGCATTTCATTAGGCAACAGGCTCTCGTCTATTTCCATATCGGAAGTTATTGCGCTTGTCACAAGCGTAACTTTCAAGTTTCCCCTTAGCAAATACTTCGTCAATTTTGTATTAGGAATCGATGCGCAGTTATTCTGCGGCGCAAATGCGGAAAAGATAACTAGTACGTTATTCATATGTCCTCCTGCACATAACTTACAATCGTTCTGTATATTGTGCTCATGGAATCAGTCACATCTTCGTATACGTCATATAACTCGTTGACCGACTCGGCTGATATTTCCCTCTGTGCATTTAGTATTCCCGTCACCCATTCTTCATTGACGAGCGGCAGTCTTTGCACGCTTTTTGTAATACAACCATCTGTCGGGATCAGATTGGATACAATGCAAGGCAGTCCATTTGCCTGCGCTTCGATCAACGCAAGCGGTGTCCCCTCAAAGAGAGACGGAAACGCAAAAACATCCAGTGCAGACAAGATTTCTGCCACCTCGTCTGTATTTCCCATCAATTTAATATAATTAGTTGCTTTTTGTTCGTCTATCGCCTTTTGGAGTCTTTCTCGATCTTCTCCTTCTCCAAAAAGCAGCAGAATGGCGTTTTCTCTTTTCTTTCTTATTTCTGGCATCAGATTGATCAAAAAACTCTGATTCTTTACCGATACATAATGACCTACATTTCCGATAACAAAGCAATCCGTAATCTGCAGAAACTTCCGCTGATAGTCCCTGTTCTGCTCGGAAAAACTATACTTCGATATGTCTATTCCGTTTTTTACCACACGTCCATGCTCGGCAAACCATTTCGAACCATATAATGCTTCCCCAGCTGCTACTCCGCATGCAAAGAAAACATTCCCGCAGGATTGAATTAACTTACGCATAACAGCGCGGTAAATTATCCGACTTTTTGATTTACCTCTCTCATCGTCAACAGTATGTGAATGGCACATGCGGCATGGTACATGCAACAGCTTAGCCAAGAACATGACTATCCCGCAATGAAACATCGTGTGACAATGCACAGCATCATATTTTTTTCTTCGAATTAGTCTATATAAATCTCTTATATGCAAAAAAACGTTCTCTTGGGGAGCGTATATATGGAAAACAGAATTACCTTTTTCGATAATCCGTTTCTCATATTCGCCTTCTTCGCTTCCAAAAACAACATAGTCGAAGTGAAAGTTCTTATCAGCATATATCGCTATATTGGCTGCGACTGCTTGTGCGCCGCCAACATTTAGCTTTGCGCAGACTTCTAACACTTGAATCTTTTTAGAAATGTCATTCATCACCGCTGCGTTTTCCTTTTTATCCGATCAGTTTTCTTCGTAACCGTATAATTCTTTCAGCTCACGCTTGACGTTTTGATCTGTATACAGCCGCGCTTTTTCATATCCGGCCTGTCCAAGCCTCTGTCGAGCGCCGCTCTTATAAAGCTTGACCAGCACTTCTGCCAGCGCACGGCTGTCACCGGCGGGGATCAGGTATCCCGTCACGCCGTCTTCGACCAGTTCCCGATGCCCCCGGTTTTCCACAGCAATGACCGTTTTTCCGCACAGCATACCCTCAATCAAGTTTAGGCCAAGCCCCTCGCGATGGCTGCATGATACAATCACGTCAGCCGCCGGGACAACTCGTTCCAAATCCGTTCGATAACCCAGCAGTCGAATATAGCCCTCTGCATGATTTCCTGAGATCTGCTCCCGCAGGGTAGATTCCAGCGGCCCGTTTCCGGCCAGCAGGACCTTCAGCTCAGGAATCCTGTCACGGCAAAGTACTGCCGCGTCGATCAGTGTCCGCTGATCTTTATTTGCGTTCAGCTCGCCCGTGCAAAGCACGACGAAATCCTGCGCTGACAGTGATTCTTCTTTCCGAAGCACTTCTTCCTCTTCCGCAGAATGCGGATGGTAGCGCGATACCGATACACCCACGCCGTGAATATGGCAGGTCTCGACCGGGAATTTACTCCGCGCAAGCTGATAGTCCTCTTCATTGATGGTGATGAGCTTGTCCGTATGGCGGCACATGAACTTTTCCACCGGATACCAGATGAGCCAGTTTTTCTTCGGCGCACCCTGATAAAAGTGGAAGCCATGAGCGGTATAAAAGACCTTGGTGCCGCGCTTGCGGGCTTTTCGCGCAGCCAGCCGTCCCACAACACCGCCCACCGGCGTGTTGCAGTGGACCACATCGTAGTTGCCCTCATCAATGATTTTTTTGAGCTGTTTGTAGGCTCCAAGATTTTTCGGTGAAAACGGTGACCGCTGGAACGGCACGTCAAAGACCTGTTCCACAAAGTCCAGCTTCAGGCCGTTCTTCTCGGCAAGATTGTTTCGCGCCGCCACATGGACTTCGCAGCCGTGCTCGTGCAGCATGGCCACAAGCGGCTTGTGAAACTGGCAGATATGCGATTGTACAGTGGCAACTAGAAGGACTTTCATTGCAGCTCCTTAGAATGGCAAGGCATTGTTCACAAGATAATACACCCGTTCACAATACATTCTTTTCTTGGTTTCGTTGTAATTCGTAATCGTTATTCCGAGTTGGTCAATCGCTGGGTTCATTTTGCGAATGACATCGAAGTGTGGGATATCTTCAATCCTTTTTTCCAAGGGTAACCGCAGAAACAGCTCTATCAGCAAGCGGTTGTTATACGGAATCGTGATATCGTAAGAAACACGGTGTTCGGATGTGATCGTCAGCCCACCCCATCCGCCGTAGCGGAATTCCCACAGATACATATCGCTGGAATCCAGATTGTAAATGCTATGGAAGGCGGTCTTTTCTATGTACTGGCGGAATATCTTGTCCGTCGCATTGGCATCCGTGCGATTGTAGGTGAAAAATTTGTACATAGAAGTCATCTGTCTGGGAGACAACTGCGTCGGCATTTTCTTCAAGCCAAACTTTTTATAATAGTTTGCGCGTCCGATTTCTGACACCCAAGACTTGACC
>ENA-UOJR01001548-UOJR01001548.1-human-gut-metagenome-genome-assembly--contig:-C115P-NODE-1548-length-19613-cov-5.434758_pt1 | contig 19613 bp, 16 predicted proteins | sample MGYA00242354_ERZ723901 | MGnify/ENA metagenome assembly ERZ723901
TCCCATGCTCAACTCACCGCCTCACCGCTGAGCCTCGCTGCCGCGTCGCACAACGCTCTTACACAGCCTCCTAGGACTCGCGCTGCCCTCTCAGAACTAGCGAGCGGCCCGCGCGTCCTCGCTGCGCCACCTGTCAAACGTTCCCAAGCAGACGCCCAGGCGCTCCGCCGCGACACGCCGGGTGATCTCTCCCCTGGCAAATTGACCCTGCACCGTCTCGTAATTTCCCGGCCTCTCCTTACGGGGGCGCCCAAAGCGCACGCCCCGAGCGCGCGCCGCCGCTATCCCCTCGGCCTGACGCTGACGGATGTTCTCTCGTTCGATATGAGCCACGTAGCTTAGGAGCTGCAGAACGATGTCGGCGATAAGCTCCCCCGTGACCCCTTCGCCCGTGCGCCTCGTGTCGAGCAGGGGCATGTCGAGCACCACGATCGCCGCCCCGCGCTCGCGCGTGATCGCATGCCATTGGGAGAGAATCTCGTCGTAGTTGCGGCCCAGCCGGTCGATGCTCTTGACCACCAACGTGTCACCCGCCTCGAGCCTGCCCATCAGCTCACTCCAAGCCGGACGATCGAAATCCCTGCCGCTCGCCTTGTCGGCATACACGTTCTCCCGTGGCACTCCAAATTCCCCGAGGGCGTCGAATTGCCGAGCGAGATTCTGGTCACGAGACGAGACCCGCGCGTATCCGTACGTCGTGAGATGGCCCGCCTCCGGCAGCCTTTCGGCGAAACGTTCCTTCCCCGCTCTCTTCGCCATTGCCGCTCCTTTCAAAATACGAACATCTGTTCTTATTCTGTGTTACACTGTGAACCTACAGACAAGCGGTGCCCGCAATTCGGCGCGGGCGATCTCCCTGCTACGAAAGGAGGAGGCTTGAACGTATTCGATCGCTATGCACCGTTCGTGCAGGATTTCATTTACGCACACGAGTGGGAGTCGCTGCGCTCCATCCAGGTCGCGGCGGCGGACGCGATTTTCAACACGGATGAGAACGTCCTGCTCACCGCCTCGACCGCCTCGGGCAAGACCGAGGCGGCGTTCTTCCCCATCCTCACCGAATTTTGGGAAGATCCCCCGGCGACGGTCGGCGCCCTGTACATCGGCCCGCTCAAGGCCCTCATCAACGACCAGTTTCACCGGCTGAACGACCTTTGCGAGGAAGCCGATATCCCGGTCTGGCATTGGCATGGGGATGTCTCAGCGTCGCACAAGGCGCGCCTCCTCAAGCACCCAGCCGGCATCCTCCAGATCACCCCAGAGTCGCTTGAGGCCCTCCTTCTCCACAAGCACGCCCAGGTCGGCAGGCTTTTCGGCGACCTGCGCTACGTGATCATCGACGAGGTGCATGCCCTGCTGAGGGGCGACCGCGGCGGTCAGGCCCTCTGCCTGATCGAGCGCCTCTCGCGCATGGCGGGGGTCAACCCCAGGCGCATCGGGCTGTCCGCCACCATAGGGGACCCGGAACGGGCCGGCGCGTTCCTATCCGCCGGGACGGGGCGCGGGTGTGTGATACCGCGGTTCGAGGAGCCGCGGAAGGTCTGGCGCCTCTCCATGGAGCACTTTTACATAACGGGGCCCCAGGCGACCGAGCGCGTCCTCGAGGCCCAAGGGGCGCTACCGGCGGACCTGATCGACGACGGCCGTGCGCCGTCGCTGCCCTCCCCCGACGAGGTGCGGATAGATGCGCCGTCGTCCACGGGGCTCATGGCAAGGACGGACCGGGCGCCAATGGAAGCGGACCCCGGGCTCGGCTACATCTTCGAGCACACGCGCGGCAGCAAGTGCCTGGTCTTCGTGAACTCTCGCGAGGAGGCCGAGGCGGTCTGTGCCAGCCTGCGAGCATATTGCGAGGCCAACCGTGAGCCGGACCGATTCCTCATCCATCATGGCAACCTCTCCGCCTCGTATCGGGAATCGGCCGAGGAGCTCATGCGCGATGACGAGCAGACGCAGACGACCGTCACCACGGCGACGCTGGAGCTGGGCATAGATATTGGGCGCCTTGAGCGCGCGTTTCAGATCGATGCGCCCTTCACGGTCTCGAGCTTCCTTCAGCGCATGGGACGCACCGGCCGCAGGGACCTTCCCCCCGAGATGCATTTCGTCATGCGCGAGGAGCAGCCCGAACCTCGGGCCATGCTCCCCGAGACCATGCCGTGGAAGCTCCTGCAGGGCATCGCGCTCGTGGAGCTGTACCGCGAAGAGCACTGGGTGGAGCCGCCGGCGCTCGATCGGCTTCCCTACAGCCTCCTATATCACCAGGTCATGAGCACACTCGCGAGCTGCGGCGAGCTCACCCCCGCAGAATTGGCGGGGCGCGTGCTCACCCTCTCGTACTTCCATCGAGTGAGCGCCGACGACCTGCGGGTCCTTCTGCGCCACCTCATCGAGATCGAGCATGTCGAGGTGACGGAGGCCGGCGGGCTGATCGTCGGCCTTGCAGGCGAGCGGATCACCAATTCGTTCAAGTTTTACGCCGTGTTCCAGGAGAACGAGGAGTTCACGGTGAGATGCGAGTCGTCGGAGCTGGGAACCATCGTCAACCCGCCACCCGCAGGCGAGCGCATCGCCATAGCGGGCCACTGCTGGCTCGTAGAGGAGGTCGACTGGAAGCGCCACCTTGTGTATTGCACGCAGATCAAAGGGCGCGTCCCGGCATATTTCGGAGACTGTGCGGGAGACATCGATACGCACATCCTCGAGCGCATGAAGCGAGTGCTCGAGGAGGAAGGCGCCTACCCGTATCTCATGGGCAATGCCCGTGCGCGGCTGATGCAGGCAAGGCACGTGGCGTCGAACGCCGGCATCGTGAGGAGGGGCGTGCCCCACTCGGGGACGGATGCATCTGGATCGGCGGGCGCGTCCTTCGCGAGCGGTGAATGCCCGCTCATCAACCTGGGCGGCGACACCTGGGCGCTCTTCCCCTGGCTGGGCAGCTACGCATTCCTCGCCCTAGAACGGCTGCTCAAGATCAAGTGCGCAAAGGAGTTGGGGCTCAAGGGCCTCGACCCCTCACGCCCCTACTTCATGCAGTTCAGGATGAAGGCCGATCCAGACACGTTCTTCGAGGCCGTCGCGGCGGAGGCCGAGGCAGAATTCGACCCCATCGAGCTCGTGTATCCCGGGGAGGTCCCGTACTTCGACAAATATGACGAGTTCCTGCCCCCGGCGCTTGTCAGGAAGGGGTTCGCGGAAGGCGTGCTCGACATCGAGGGCATGCGTGATCGCGTGACAGGCTGGCGTGACGCTTGGCGCGAGCGCGCCTAATCGCGCAACACGTCGCCGAGAAAATCGCCATCGAACGGGGCCGCGCCCTCGAACTCGTACTCCGCATCGCTCGCGATGACCAGGTAGTTGTCCTCACCCGCGAACGCCTCGTCCACGCAGGGGACGATCCACACGTTCTCGAACACCGCAGCCGCCGTGGCCACGACGTCGCGCAGGAACTCGATGTCCCCGCCTTCGCAAGTCGAGACCACATTCGCGAGGTACAGTCCCCCTGGGCGCAGGCAGACCTTCACTTGGCACAAGGCCTCGAGCGTCGCCAGCGCGACCACGGGTTCGGGCCCGGAGAAGCAATCATTCACCACGACGTCATACCGGGCCCCAGACGCTATCGCCTCGCTCAGATACGAGCGCGCGTCGGAGGTGATGAGTCCCAATCGACCGCCCACGGCCTCCTCGAGCTCATCGAGGAAGAACCAGCGTCGCGCCAGGAGAGTGATTGAGGCGTCCAGCTCGACGACGTCCATCATGAGGTCCGGATGCGTCGTAAGCGCATGCTTGGGATACGCATAGCCCCCGCCGCCCAACATGAGGGAGCGATCGATGCCATGCCCCGCCGCGGCGCGCATGGAGGCCTCCGCCTCGAACATCGCATCGAAGGCGCGAATGTACTCGAACACCGGCTCGAAGCGCCGCCTCCCCAGGTACGTGGCTCCTTGATAGACGCCACCCTGCTGCAGGACGCGGACGCGCTCGCCACGGGGGCCGCGTGCGCCTTTGACCCGCGCCACGCCCGCATGGGTTCGCGCGAGCTGCAGGCACTTCGCGCCCACGGCGATCGCGGTCGCGCCCACGGCGGCCGCGCCGATGACCACACCCGCGGCGATTCCGGCGGCAGAGGCGTTCTTCTTATCCATTACAGCTCCCTTTGCTGATACAGCCCGCATTCGACGAACCCCAAGCGGCGGTAATACACGCGCGTCCCGACGGCGCTGATAACGTTGATCCTCTCGTAGCCCGCATCGCGCGCGATGTCACATGCCCGTTCGATGAGGCGCCTGCCCAGCCCCGAATGCTGCGCCGAGGAGCCGTCCTCTCCCAGATGGGTGGCGACCCCGTAAATGTGCACCTCGCGGATCATGGCCTCGCCCGGAAGGACGGGGAGCACGCGCGCGGACGCCGTCGCGCATCCCGACCCGGCCTCGCCCGCGGCCCCGCACCCATACTCGTGCGCCGCCCCACGCCCGACCTCGCGCGCGGCCCCACGCCCGGCCTCGTCCGCGGCCACGCACTCAGGCCCGCACTCGACGCTCCGAATGTACTCGGCGCTCGGCAGCGACAGTCGCAGGAAGCCCGCGATGCGGTTGTCCGGGGTGATCCACTGCAAAAATCGCTCGGAGGTGTTGCTCGTCTGATAGGAGACGATGTCGAGGCGCAGACTGTCCATGTCGACGCGTCCCGTTCCGATTTCGCGAAAGCGGATCTCCTGAATGCCCTCGGTTCGCCCCGAATCGCGCAACCGAGCCTCGACGAGCTGACGCAGATTGGGCTTCTTATTGCCCGCAATGATGTCGTGGGACGAGAAATCCCTGATCATCCGCGAAATCCGGCAGAACGGCGGGGTCTGCGCCACATCATCAACCAGCACGTCGAGCAACTCATCCTCGGAGTACGGGCGCCAAGCCCCGTCGCGGTGGCGTTCCTCAAGCCTGGTCCCCTCGATGAGGGCGCAAGGGTAAAGCTTGATCTCGTCGGGCTGGAACGGCGCCTCGCGCACGAGCCTGCCGTAATCCTCCTTGTCGCGCTCAGGGGTCGAGCCGAGCAAGTTGGCCATGGCGTGAGCGTGGATCTTGAACCCGAAGATCCGCAGGAGCTCGAACGCGCGCTCGATGCGCCCCAGGGAGATGCCGCGATCGTTGGCGTCGAGAACCTCCTGGTCGAGCGTTTGGACCCCCATCTGCACCTTGGTGCAGCCCAGGCGCCTGATCAACATGAGGGCCTCGGGCGTGACGGCATCGGGACGCGTCTCGATGACAAGGCCCACCACGCGGTGGCGCGCCGACTCGTTCCGGCGCTGCTGGGTCTCGAGGGAATCGAAGCCCTCCGTCTGAACCTGGGCGGCGAGACGCCAGGGTCGGCTCCCCCCGTACAGCCGCCTGAACGCACGGTTGTATGAGAGGGTCCCTTCGTCCACCTCGCCCTGAACCTCGGCGGCGAACGCCTCGAACTGCGCGGGCTCATAGGGAAAACCGGATTCCAGATACCATGCGCGACGCGTCTCGAAGTCCGACGCGGCATCGAGACCGCCGAGGGCGGCGAAGACGTCATCGGGTGCACCGGCGGGCGCGCCGTCGGACGCGGCATCGGACGCGGTATTGGGCGCGGCATTGGGCGCGGAATCGGGCGCGGTATTGGGCGCGGAGCCAAACTCGTTGAGCGCGCGGAACAGCTCGGATATGAACCACACCTGATAGCCCTGGGGGTAATCGCTCCACGTCCCGCCGAGCACGATGAGCTCGATCTTGTCCGTCGCGTGGCCCATCTGCGTAAGGGCGGTCAGACGAGACGTCACCTGCAGGTACGGGTCGAACCAGTTCTGCTCCGCGCGCTCGCAGGCCGGCTCGTTGTGCAGGTAGCTCTTGGGCATACGCAGGTCGTTCGGGCAGAACAGGCAGTCGCCGCCGCATGGCCAGGGCTTGGTGATGACCGTGATGGTGGCGACTCCCGAGGCGCTCCGCCGGGGCTTCATCCTCAAGACCTCGAGCAGGCGCTCCTCGAGTTCCGGCGTGACCCGCCATGCGCGCCAACGCTCGGGGTCGTCGCGCTTTACACCCTGATAGAAGGGCAGGAGCCTCCTCTTGGCAAAATTGCGCTTGTCCGCCCGCTCGCGCCGCGCCGCGGCGTGGCACATCTTGAGCAGGGCCCGGTCATCGACCGCACGACCGGCGCGCAGCTCCTCGAGTATGTCCAAGATGATCTGTTCCATGGCGACCATTGTATATGACGGCCCGGCCGCCGGGCGGCCGGGCGACAGGACGTACAATGGGGCCACCGCTCGCGGCCGCACGCTGCGAGCGCATCATCCGCAACCGACGCCACGGCGGCAATGACCGCAGCGACCCAAACCGCCGCAGACCAGCCGCACGCAACTCCGGGAGACCCATGGACATCGCGACCGCACGATCCCTCATCGACCTCAACAACCGGTTCTATACCCGGAACGCGGCCTCGTTCTCCGCGACGCGCTCCGCCCCATGGGAGGGCTGGCGCGCGCTGTCCGAATTGCTCGCCCAACATGGGTGGTCGAACCCCGACGACGATGGGACGGGCACCGCGGAAGAGCGCCGCGTGCTCGACCTCGCCTGCGGGAACCTGCGATTCGAACGGTTTCTCGCGGACGAGTTCCCCAAACTCAACCTGCGATTCCTCGCGGTCGACAGCTGTGCCGAGCTGGCTTGCGATACAGCGGTGAGGGACATCGATTGCACGTGCCGCCAAATCGACGTGCTGCAAGCCCTCCTGGACTGTAATGAAAACACCCACGGATCAGCCTGCCCGGCGGTCGCCATCGCCCCCGGGTCGACCTGCCCGGCGGTCGTTATCACCCCCGGATCGACCTGCCCGACGGCCTTCATCGCTCCCGGGAACGCCCCAGCGCCCGAAGCAGGCCCGACCTTCGACCTCTGCGCGTCCTTCGGCTTCATGCACCATGTCCCGGGCGAGCATCTCAGGCGCCGCCTGCTCGACCGCCTGCTTGACCGCACCTCCCCCGGTGGGCTGCTTGCGATGTCGTTCTGGCAATTCATGAGCGACGACCGCCTGAGCCGCAAGGCCGATCAAGCCGACAGCGCCATGCGGGCGCAGGGGCGCATCGACATGGCCCGGCTTGACGCGAACGACCATTTCCTGGGTTGGCAAACCGACCCATCCCCCCTGCGCTACTGCCACCATTTCGACGAACGCGAGATCGACGAGCTTGTAGCATCTGTGGGAACGAGGGCGCGGGAGGTCGCGCGGTATTCCGCCGACGGATCGTCTGGTACCCTCAATCGGTACCTCGTGCTCGAGCGGCTCGCATAGCCCGCACCCAGCCCGCGCCGCGCACTCGATGCCGCGCACCGGCGCGCGGCGCCCTTCGCTCACCACCCGCACGCACCCCGACACAGCAGGAGACCCACTCGCCATGCATGCACGTATGCCCAAGAACTTCGTCCTCGACCAGCGCATCGAGCGCGCAGCCGACGCCATCGAGACGGGCGCCCAGGCATACCGGGGCCGATGGGCCGAGGCCTGTTTCCCGCTCATCCCGGGCGAGCGCGAGCGCTTTGAACACGTGCACCTCGACCTCGGCTGCGGCAAGGGGGCGTACATCGCCGCCATGGCGGAGCGCCACCCCGACACGCTCTTCATCGGCATGGACAGCGAACCGGTCTGCGTCGTTCATGCGGCTCAGCTCGTGCTCGACCGCGGCCTCAAAAACGCCCTGGTGATCCCAGGCGACGCCGCCAAGCTCGACCGCATCTTCGCGCCCGGCGAGCTCTCAAGCATCTCGATCAACTTCCCCACCCCGCACCCCAAGCGCCGCAACGCGAGGCTTCGCGTGACCACCGCCGCGCACCTGAACAGCTACCGCCCGCTGCTCGCCGCAGACGGATTGCTCGCGTTGCGCACGGACAGCCTGCCACTATACGAGTTCTCCCTGCCGCAATTCCAAGCGATCGGCTGGGACGTCACGTGCGCCACGCATGATGACCGCACCGCACATCCCGACCAGCCCATCACGGAGTACGAGCAACGCCTAACCGAACAGGGCGCCACGGTGCACGCCGTGTATGCGCACCCCGCTCCTGAGGCGGCAACCGATGGGCAGCTCCAGGCCGCGCTCGACCTGCCCCAGAGCCTCATCGACTACTTGCCCGACGACCTGTTCGCCGGCGACTACATCCCCTACGGCATGAGCTACGCCATCGACAACCTCCGCAACCGCCGCCGGCACCTCGGCCAGCGCCGGGGCGAATAGTCTCGCCCGCCCGCGCCGCTTCGCGGCGCCGCTCGGCCCCCTCGCCTTGCAACGCCGTTCGGCCCCGTCTGCTCATGCGGTTTGACGTTTTGCATATTTTCACTAGTTGACGGATTCGAATTGCATACGATTCTCAATCCCTGAGCGTCTTTGCCGTGGAGGTTTCGCCACGTGGTCAAAATGCCCAACTTGGGCGGCGGCGCAAGGAGCTCCGAGATGCAAAACCCCTGGATTACGCCGCTCGAATCTCGCGCAAGGGATGCGGTCAGGCGGATTGGCAGCAAGCGCGCAACCAAAACCGCAGGATTCATTCACCTCAATCAGTATGCATGCGCTCTAAACGGACCGGCGGACCGCCCAAGTCGGGCATTTTGACCAATTTCGCGAAACCGCGCATATCGCCGCCCGTCACTCCGCATCGCCGCCTCCAAACAAAGGGCCGCAGTGGGGAGCCGCCCGCGTGCGCCCCCCTGCGATCGGCCGCTTTCCGTCATAATATGCAGCAGCAATGACGACGGAACGGAAACACGCATGGCTGATGTCACCAACGCAATCGACCCCTTTGCCCATGGCTCCCTGGGCGCGCTTGCGCCCAGCTGGTGGGAACCCGAACCGGAGGACCCGGAGTCCGCGGCCGCCGGCGAGGGCGGGGCATCCGAGCCCGAGCCCTGGCTGACCACCGAGGAAGCCTATGAGCGCTTCATGGACTGGGTCGCCTCCCGCGGCATCGAGCCATGGGAGCATCAGGAGGACGCGCTGTTCTCCCTGGCTGCCAGCAGCAACGTCATCCTGGGCACGCCCACCGGATCGGGCAAGTCGCTCGTCGCGCTGGGCATGATGTTCATGGCCATGGCGAGCGGACAGCGCGCCTACTACACCGCGCCCATCAAGGCCCTGGTGTCCGAGAAGTTCTTCTACCTGGTCGATATCCTGGGCCGAGACAACGTCGGCATGATCACCGGCGACTCGCACATCAACACGGGAGCGCCCGTGATCTGCTGTACCGCGGAGATCCTGGCCAACCAGGCGCTGCGCGAGGGTGAGGACACCGATGTGGGCTGCGTGGCCATGGACGAGTTCCACTTCTTCTCCGACCCCGACCGCGGTTGGGCCTGGCAGGTCCCGTTGCTCACGCTGCCGCACGCGCAGTTCCTGCTCATGAGCGCCACATTGGGCGACATGACTGCCATCGGCGAGACGCTCACGCGAACCACGGGACGCGACCTGGAGCTCATCGCCGACGCCCCGCGCCCCGTCCCGCTCTCCTACGAGTACGTCAAGACCGCGCTCGAGGGCACGGTCGAGCTCGCCCTGCGCCAAGGCGATTCCCCCCTCTACATTGTGCACTTCTCCCAGGACGCGGCCCTGCAAAGCGCCCGCGCGCTCGCGAGCTACGGCGTCGCCAGCAAAGATCAGCGCGAGGCGATCAAGGAGGCCATCAAGGGCGGCCGCTTCACCACGGCGTTCGGCAAGACGCTCAAGCACCTCATATCCAGCGGCGTGGGCCTGCACCACGCGGGCATGCTCCCGCGTTACCGCCTTCTGGTTGAGAAGCTCGCCCAACAGGGGCTGCTGCCCGTCATCTGCGGCACCGACACGCTGGGCGTGGGCATCAACGTTCCCATCCACACCGTGCTGCTCACCGGTCTCACCAAATTCGACGGGCGCAAGCAGCGCCGCCTGCGCTCGCGCGAGTTCCACCAGATCGCCGGTCGCGCGGGTCGCTCGGGCTTCGATACCGAGGGCGTCGTGATCGCCGAGGCCCCCGAGTTCGAGATCGAGAACCACAAGGCCGAGCTCAAGGCCATGGGCGATCCCAAGAAGATGAAGAAGCTCAAGAAGAAGCGCCCGCCGGAGGGCTTTGTGACGTGGAACGAGGACACCTTCACCCGCCTGATCGAGAGCGAGCCCGAGACCCTCAAGCCCCGCCTGCGCATCACGCACTCCATGGTGCTAGCCGAGGTGGAGCAGGGCGGCGACGCCTGGGAGCGCGTGCTGGAGCTCATCGACGCCTCCCTCCAGACGCCCGAGGAAAAGGCGAAGCTCAAGGCCCGCGCGGCCGAGATCTTCGCCACGCTGATCGATGCGGGCGTGGTGGTGCGCGAGGCGACGGCCGACCAACATGAGCACGCCGCCACGGACCCCGAGGCGGACGCCGCCACGTCGCATCCCCTCGACGGCCCGGCCGAGTATTACCTCACGGTCGACCTGCCCGAGGACTTCGCCCTCGACCAGCCGCTCTCCCCGTTCCTGCTCGCCGCGCTCGAGCTGCTCGACCCGGAGAGCTCCACGTACACGCTCGACCTGATCTCCATGGTCGAGGCAACGCTCGAGGACCCCAAGCAGATCCTGCGTGCGCAGGAGCGCCGCGCGCGCGACGCCGCCATGAGCGCCATGAAGGCGGAAGGGGTCGACTTCGAGGAGCGCCTGGAGCGTTTGGAGGACGTCACCTACCCCAAACCGCTCGAGGAGATGCTCGACGTGGCCTTCGCCAAGTACTGCGCCCAAGTGCCCTGGGCGAACGACTACGAGCTCAGCCCCAAATCGGTCCTGCGCGACATGCTCGAGACGGGCTGTGACTTCAAAAGTTACATCGCCCAATACAAGATCGCCCGCTGCGAGGGCATCCTGCTGCGCTACCTCACCGAGGCGTACCGGTCACTCGACCGCACGGTGCCGGTGGAGCGGCGCACCGAGGAGCTGAACGACATCGTGTCGTGGCTGGGACTCGTGGTCCGGTCCGTCGACTCGAGCCTGGTCGACGAATGGGCCAACGCGGGGGCGGAACCGGGCGCGGCGCCCGTCAAGCGCAGCGACGAGGTCGTATCCGACCGCCGCGGCATGACGCTCATGGTGCGCAACACCCTCTTCCAGCGCGTGCGCCTGGCGGCGCTCGACCGCGCGGACCGACTCGGCGCGATAGACGAGGATTGGGGCTTTGGCGAGACCCGTTGGGGCCGTGTGCTCGATGCCTTCTACGATGCCCATGAGGACCTGCTCACCGATGGCGACGCGCGCTCCGCGGCCTTCCTCCAGATCGACGAGTCCGACGAGCTCACCGACCATGTGTGGCACGTGCACCAGGTCTTCCATGATTCCGACGGCGACCACGAATTCGGCATCATGGCCGATGTGGACCTGGACGCCACGCAAGACGGCGACGGCATCGTCTTCAAGAACTACCGCGCCGGCGCGATCGAGGACCTGATGCGCTGACGCGCGATTAGGGTCGGACACGAATGCACGATTAGGGTCGAGCGCGAATCGCACATGCGCCCGAGGGCCATCACCCTCGGGCGCTATTTTTAATCCCTTGTTAAGCCCCGTTTCGGATTTGTCACATGAGTGTCACATCCGGGCAAGGCCCGATTGAAACCATGGATGCAGGCACGCAATCCAAGGAGGCACGGCCATGGACACACCGAGACAGACCCCCTCGCATCGAATCACCCGGCGATCGGTCTCAAGTAGGCCGGGCGGGCATTGTCGCACGCCCGTCGGAACATCGAAGCAGGGTCTCCGCAGAAAGATCACCCTCGCCCTCGCGGCGGCACTCGTTGTCGCATGCGCCGCCCATGCCGTCATCGGGCGCGCTACCCTCCCCAGCCGCCCCGACACCTCGGGGCCTGAGGAAGTCGCGCATTCAACACCCTCATCCCAATGGCGGCAAGGCGAGGTCCCCAGTCTCTTTCAGATCGACCCGCTATGGTCGGAGGAGCCTTATGCAGGGGGAACCATCCGCGCCAACGGCTGCGGACCCACCTGCCTGTCCATGGTGTACGTTGCGCTCACCGGTCAAACGGACCTCGACCCGAAGGGCATAGCAAGGTTCAGCGAAGCCCAAGGGCACACCGTCGACGGAATGACCGCGTGGACGCTCATGACCGACGGCGCTGCCTCGCTCGGCCTGGAGTCCCGGGAGGTTCCGGCATCCGCAGACGCCATGCGGGAAGAGCTTCGCGCCGGGCACCCCGTTATCTGCAGCGTCATTCCGGGAGACTTCACCACCACGGGTCACTTCATCGTGCTCGCGGGCATCGCGGAGGACGGCGGCATCATCGTACGCGACCCCAACAGCGCGCAGAACACCGAGCGGACCTGGAACCTCGACCGGATTATCTCCCAATGCGCCAATGCATGGGCGTTCAGCCGGTAGCCTGCCCCACCGGAGGCCCCCCGGGGGGGGATCCTCCCGAGAGGTGCCGGGGCCCCATTGCTAGATGAGCCCCGTCAGCGATCCCGCGAAGAGGGGAATCGCGATGCCCAGGATCAGGGCAACGAGCGCCATGAGCACCTCGTTCTTCCCCTTCACGCGCGCAAACCACGCGATGCGCTCACGCAGCGCGCGCTTGTCGAGCAAGAGGTAGCCGACCGCGCCCGGCGAGACGACGCAAGCGCCCGTGTACTGGAGCGCCCTGAACCACAGCGGGAGCCGCGCGTCCTGGGCGTTTGGGGATACGATAGCGAACACCGAGCCCACCACCAGCACCACCATCATCAGCGCGATGAACGCATTCCACAGCGCGGTGAGCCAACGCGGGATCCGCTCCAATCCGCCCTTGACGCCAAGAACGAGAGTACGCCAGACTGCGTCTGCATCCAGCTGGGATGGGGCGCGCCGGCGCCTCCCAGCATCCCAAGAGAAATCGGGCACTTGCTCGCGGAGGGCATGTTCGCGAGACGCCCGCCCGCTAGCGACGTCCGAGCCAGTCGAGGGCGCCGCCCCCTCCGACCCCCGACCCCCTTCCTGCCAGGTGCCTTCCGATTGGGCGGCGGCGTGAAACCGCGAATGAGGCTCCTGGATAGACCCCTGGGATACCCCCTGCGCACCGCACCGTTCCAGGGCGCACTCGATGGCCGCGCCCAGCGTTCCCGCATCGTCGTAGCGCGCATCGGGGTCGAATGCGCACGCCCTGCATATGACGTCCGCGATCTCGCCCCGCACGCCCGCGCGCTCGCATGCGCCCACATCGCACACGTTGGGAGGATTCTCGCCCACAAGGCAGAAATAGAGCATCTTTCCCAGGGCATACACGTCGCTGCGGACATCCGTCTGACCAAAACCGAACTGCTCGGGCGGGGCGTAGCATCGAGTGAGGAAATGCGAGGTGTCGGCCTCGGCTCCCTCACGCCATTGGCGCGCCGAGCCAAAATCGATGATCACCGGCTCACCCGAGCGCATGATCACATTCGAGGGCTTCAGGTCTCGATGGATAAGGGGCGGGTCGAAAGCGGCATGCAGGGCGGAAACCGCGCGACACAGCGACGGCATCACCAGCTCTGCGACGGCGGGACCCGCCCCGAGGGCGGTGACGACCGACCCCACCGTGCACCCCGCCACATATTCCATCACAACCGTGAGCTCGTCGCTCTGCGCGCCCAGCTCGATCAAGCGCGGGACGCACGCAGGGCACTTGCCCTCAAGCTGAGCATCCCACAGGGACCGATACGCCGCGCCGGCACCCGACGCCGCATCGATCCTCTTGCGCACATACCTTCCCGCCGGACATCCCGCCGGCGCACCCTCCACGAGCTCCGTCGTCTCGAAATCCGACACCTTGAGCAGGCGCTCTACATGCCATGTCGTCGCACTCGAGGACCGCGCGATGAACGCCTCGAGCTCGCGGTCGAATGCCCGGCCGTCAAGCACCGGAAGACCCTCCGGGTCGACGGCGGGCAGGAAGCCCTCCTCCGTAGCGGCGGGCGCGGCAGCGGCGGCAGGCACGGCGGCGGCAGGCACAGGGGCAGCGGACGCAGCGGCGGCGGCAGGTGCGGCCGCGGCGACGCCCGGCACGCCTGCGCGCGCCTCACCCGATATGTCGCCCATCTGTCTCATGTCCAGCATCATAGCAGCCTGCCCGGACACTCAGCAGACCGTGTCCTCCCCCAAGCGGTAGAGCTCCTCGTTGACCTTCTGCAGCGAGCAGCCCTGGTCGATGCAGAAGATGATGATCGCATCGCGGCGGCATTTGGGGTCGAGGGTGCTCGTTCCCGCCGCGATCAGGGCGCGGTTCGTCTCGCGCAACGTAAGCGCCATGGCGAACGCGATCTGCAGCACCTTGTCGCGCGAAGGGTTGCGCGCGCCGGTGAAGATCTGGTAGCCGAACGTCTCGTTGAGGTCCGCCATGCGCACCACGCGCGACCGCTTGAGCCCCTTCTTCTCGAGCATCTGCCCAAGAAACTCGGACAGCGTCGTCGCCGGAAACTCATGGGCGCCGATGAACCCGTCCAGGTCGGGCGCCTCCAGCAGTTCCTGCAGCACTTCCTCGGTCAGTCGCTCAGTCATCGATCGTTCCTCCGCCTCTCTCTTGCCATCATTGTAGACATGTCATATGCGAGGGGCGCACCTCCCGATGCGCCCCTCATGTTGGTTGGCCGAATCCGCTCAGGCCCCATCAGCTCAAAGTCCCCGAACGGCTACGCGATGTTCCAAGACGCCGCCGGCTCATCTGCAAAGGGGGACGAGAAGTACATCACCTGCGTGGCGCCTTCTTCGAAATAGATGAACCCAGTCACCGTGCCGCCGCTCGCCAAATCGCCGTACGACAAACCCTCGGTGGCCTCGGAGTAATACGAGGTGTCGCTCCTCACGCCGCTGGCGTTCTCGCCCTTCCAGTCGTAGTCGCTAAAGGAAGCCGGCTCCTCGCCGTTATTCGTGTACGTGACTCGCACGCCGGTCATGGCGGCTCCGTCGAAATTCGTCAGGCCGGGAACGACCTCGTCCACAGAGACGGACAGCCCGTTCTGCAGATCGACCACGGAGCCGACCGCGAGGTCCTTCGCCGAATCCTTTTTGGCGTCGTCGCCCTTCCCCTTCTCGTCCTTGGCCCTGTCGCCGGACTGGGTGGCCTCAACCGCCTGGGGACCCTCCATCGCGCTGTCGATGGCTGCGCCGTACATGCTCTGGCTGGCCAGGACAGCGCCGACCGCGACAACGTTGACGATGATCGCCCCGATTGCGAGGCCCTTGCCGGCGCGCTTGCCGCGCATGCAGGTCACAAGGCCCGCGATGGCAAGCGCGGCGCCGATGAGCGCGACGAAGAACGACACGTTGTTGATGAACGGCAGCAACGAGGTCACCAGCCCCAAGACGCCGAGGACCAGTCCTGCGATGGCGAGAGCAGAGCGAGGCTGCTTGGGATTTTCGTTTTCCACTGTCTTTCCCTCCTAGACGACGGCCCTCCGTATCGGGCCGCTTCCGCCTCATTATTTGCTCCCATCTAGGCAATTTCATTAGCTGTCGGCTAAGGCCCCGCAGGCTAGGCCCATGCGCCCGCGCGCGAAACGCGGTACCATGAAAAATCGAATCGACACGAGCGCGCACCCGGGTTGCGCGTCAGGAAAGGCGGTCATGACCATGAAGCTCGCAGTTCCCTCCGCCGGCGAAGGCGGCCTGGACGCCCAGCGTTCCGCCCACTTCGGCCACGCCGACTGCTTCACCATCCTGAATATCGAGAACGGATCCATCGAGGTCGAGGGCACCATCGCTAACCCTCCGCATGAGGAGGGCGGCTGCATGCGCCCCGTGGGAATCCTCGCCCAGGCGGGAATCGACGCCATCGTGGCCGTGGGCATGGGCATGCGCCCCATGCAGGGCTTCGCCGCCGCGGGCATCGCCGTGCTGCACGACGCCGAGTCCCCCACCGTGGGCGAGGCTGCCCAACGCATCGCCGCCGGGCAAACCCAGGCCATGGGCCCCGAGCACGCCTGCCATCACTAGGCGGCAATCTCGACAGCCATTCGGGGCCGAGCGCACCTTCGCGCTCGGCCCCGATTTCGATTAACGGAGGCACCTATGGCGAGCAACAAGCGATCGGCCCGCGCGAGGCAGCGGATGGAATTCGAATCCGGGTTCTCGGGGGCGGGCCTGGCGGACCTCTTCGATCGCGAGCATGCGCGCGAGGAGCGCATCGACGCCGAGCATGAGGCCGCGCTCAGAAACAAGGCATGCGAATCGAAGAACCGCTACGACAGCCGCATGGAGGCCGAGGCCGCCAGGGATTCCTGCGCGGCCCATGGGCGGGGCGGGCTCTCGATCTACCGGTGCCCCTACTGCGACGGCTGGCACCTCACGTCCCATCCGCGCGATCGGCGCGCACGCTGAATCCCCCGCAAGGGCGATGACGCCCTCGCCTATCTCAGCTCGGCGAAATACGGGCACGCGCGGCCCAGGCACGCGCTGTTCGCCCCCGAGACCCCACATGCCGGGGTCTCCTCCCCCGTCGTCATGTGGGTCCCCAGATGCCCGTTGAACCAAGGCACGGCGATCGCCACCGCGATTCTCGAATCGCGTTTGCAGCAACGGGGAGCCCCCGCCTCCGCTATGCCGCGAAGGATATCCGCCACCATGAGCTGACCTTCGCTCCAACCCTCCATGCGCAGCGGGGAGTTTCCCGCCAGCAGGGCGAACGCCATGCCGCAGGAAGCGGCCGCGCCGCACACGCCCCACTTGGCGCAGCTCGCACCGGGAACGCAAGCGGCCCGCTCCGAGAGCTCGTCAAGCGCGCGCCCAAGGTCCCACCCGCCGGACCCATCCCAAGAGCACGTGAGGAGCGCCGCGCCCACCACGTAGTGGTGCACGGGGCCGAACGTCGCGCAGCGGCAGTCGCCCATGAGCCGCTCGAGCAGGTCGGCGGGGTCGTCGCCCTTCCACTCCAGGCATACATCACGCACCCAGCCCCGGTCCTCCGTCGCCATCGCACCCCCCGTCCATAAGAATATCGACACCTATCGATATGATAATATAAGAAGCGGTCGATATAATTGAGTCGACCTGCGTGGTTGATGTATTTGGAAACGGGGTGGGCGACATGAAGAAACCGATCGTAGCATTCGTCTGCACGCACAACGCGTGCCGCAGCCAGATCGCCCAGGCCATGGCGAAGCGCTATGCCGGGGACACGCTCGCGCCTTTCTCCGGCGGGACGCATCCCGCCCAGCGCGTCGACGAGGACGCCGCGCGGCTCCTCGCGGCCAAATACGGCATCGACGCCAAGGGGCTCCGCCCCAAATCGGTCGAAGAGCTCCCCGAGGTCGATATCCTCATCACCATGGGATGCGGTGTGGACTGCCCCTCGCTGCCCGCCGTCTATCGCGAGGACTGGGGGCTCGAGGACCCGACGGGCAAGGGGGACCGCGCGTTCCTGCAGGCCATGCACGCCATCCAGCAGAGAATCATCGGGCTCCGGGCGCGCATCATCGCGGGCGAGTTCGACCGCGAGCGGCTCGCATCGAACCTCAAGACGCTCGGGGACGTCAACCGCCTCCGCATCATCGAGTTACTCTGGGACGGGCAGGAGCTCTGCGCCTGCAAGATTCTCGAGAACCTTGAGATCTCCCAGCCGACGCTCTCCCACCACATGGCCGCGCTGCGAGACGCGGGCGTCATCCGGGTCCGCAGGGACGGGCGCTGGATGCACTACCGCCTCGATCACGATGTGCTCGACGCGATCGCCGCCCTGCTCGGGCAGAGCATCGCCTACCGCGCATGGGAAGATGCGAGCGACTAGGCCCGCTCGCTCGGGACTCCGCCGGCGTTCCGCACACGGCCGCAAATGGACCGCCCGCTCGGACCGTGCTACACTCTGCTCGCCTGCCCGACGGATTCGGGCCCATGCGAAGGCGCAACCGCGAAGAGACAAGGCAGCCATGCGCTTCTAGACATCCACCTCAACATTTCCGTTGACCTCCAACCACACAAGGAGGGGATGTCTTTATGCAGCTCGCACTCTCTTGCGTGACCTACACGCACCCCGCGGCGCAAGACCCCATTTTGAATAACGTGACCATCGCCTTCCCGCAGGGCTGGACCGGCCTTTTGGGCGACAACGGCTGCGGAAAGTCCACGCTCGCCAAAATCGCCTGCGGCCTCTTGAAGCCCGACGCGGGAACAATCTCGGGCGACCTGCTCTCCGCTTACTGCCCCCAGGATGCGGACGAGGCGCCCATCGACCTCGCGGACTTCGCGCTCGACTTCGGTCGAGAGGCCCGCGACCTTCGCTCGCGGCTGCGTCTCACCGACGACATGCCGTGGCGCTGGGGCGAGCTGAGCTTCGGCGAGCGCAAGAAGTTGCAGATCGCATGCTCGCTCTGGCGACGCCCCGACGTGCTCGCCATCGACGAGCCCACCAACCATCTTGACCGCGAAGCCCGCATGCAGCTGAGATCCCTGCTCGCGAGATTTTCCGGCATCGGCATCCTGGTGAGCCACGACCGCGAACTGCTCGATGCGCTCGCGGACCGCTGCGCATCGTTCGAGCCCACGGGGCCGCAGGGCGAGATGCGGATCGTCGTGCGGCCAGGAGGCTACTCGCAGGCGAGCGAACAGGCACAACGCGAGCGCAAGGCAAACGCCGACGAGCGAAAGCGCGCCAAAGACGAGCTTGCCCGGCTCGCCGCCGAACGGGAGCAACGAGCCCGGGAGGCTGCAAAGGCGGGCACCAGGCGTTCGAAACGCAGGCTCGACCCCAAAGACAAAAGCGCCCGGGCCAAGATCGACCTCGCGATTGTCTCAGGCCAGGACGGGGCCCGCGGCAAACTGCTTCGCCAAATGGACGGGCGCATGGCGGAAGCCCAAGCGCGCGCCGACGCTGCGTTCACACCCAAGCGATACGACGGCGGCCTGTTTCTCGATGCCAAGCCGTGCCCCCGCAAGACCGTGCTCCACATTCCCGCGGGTCGCATCACGTGCGGCGAGGGCATGCTTGAGCTGCCGGAACTACATATAGGGAGCACGGAGCGCATCGGCATCGTCGGGCCGAATGGCGCTGGGAAAACCACCTTGCTCGACCATGTGCGCGCACTCCTGAAAAAACAGGTGGGCCATCCGGGCACACCCGCCCTCGCGATCCTCGATATCCCCCAGGAGCCAAACCCGGAGCAGAGGGCGCAAGCGCTGGAGACGCTCCGTGCCCTCTCCCCCGCCGACCGCGGGCGTGTTCTCAGTTGCGTGGCCCAACTCAATTCCGACCCAAGCCGTATCATCGAAGGCGCCGCGACGAGCCCAGGCGAATTGCGCAAGTTGATGATCGCCCTCGGCCTCTTGGACGAGCCCGCGCTCATCATCATGGACGAGCCCACCAACCACCTCGACCTGCATTCGGTCGAGGCCCTCGAGCAGGCCCTCGCCCGATTCGCCGGCGCGCTGCTCCTCGTAAGTCACGACCGGGCGTTCCTGACCGCCTGCACGGGCATCACCTGGACAATCGAAGGAGACGCGCTGAAAGTGAGTAGGTAGAAACATCGACAGCTTGCACACCTACGCTGCAGACGCCCTCTCCACTGCAACAAAACAAGAATGGCCGACCCATGTGAACTGCGCCCCAAAACTTGGACGGCCTAAATAAGAACTACACCGCAAGGGACT
>ENA-UOJR01001551-UOJR01001551.1-human-gut-metagenome-genome-assembly--contig:-C115P-NODE-1551-length-19598-cov-6.243924_pt1 | contig 19598 bp, 17 predicted proteins | sample MGYA00242354_ERZ723901 | MGnify/ENA metagenome assembly ERZ723901
GGCGCCTCGCCACCGCGCCCGCCGCCCCCCCCCCCCCCACGCCCGCTGCGGCTGCGCACGCACCCTCACCGGCGACGAGACGGCCATCCGCGCCGCCGCCGCCCAGTGCGGCGCGGCGCAGCTGCCCGCCGGCGTTGCCATTCATCCCACCACCGAGACGGTGGACATGTGCGACGATCCCTCCACCGTGTTCCGCCGGAAGAAGGACACCTCCATGGGCGCGGCGCTGACGCTCCTGCGGGACGGCGCGGGCGATGCCGCCGTGTCCGCCGGCTCCACCGGTGCGCTGCTGACCGGTGCGACGCTGATCACCAAGCGTATCCACGGCATCCGCCGTGCGGCCATGGCCCCGGTCATCCCCACCACCACCGGCAGCGCTGTGCTTATCGACTGCGGCGCCAACGCCGAGTGTACCCCGGAGTATCTGCTCCAGTTCGCCTATCTGGGCAATTTCTATGCCCAGCGGGTGCTGGGGGTGGCGACGCCCCGCGTGGGCCTGCTGAATATCGGCGCGGAGGACAGCAAGGGCACCGACCTGCAAAAGCAGACCCTGGCCCTGCTGCGCGCGGCGGACGCCCGGGGCGATCTGCACTTCATCGGCAATATCGAGGCCAAGGACGCCATCAAGGGCGGCTGTGACGTGATCGTTACCGACGGCTTCTCCGGCAACGTGATGCTCAAGTCCATCGAGGGCGTGGGCTCCTTTGCAGGCAGCGCCCTGAAGGGAATGTTCAAAAAGAACCTGCTGACGAAGCTTGCCGCCCTGCTGGTGATGCCGGGGCTGAACGCCTTTAAAGCGCGGCTGGACCCCAACAAGGTGGGCGGCACGGCCTTCATCGGCATCTCCAGGCCGGTCATCAAGGCCCACGGCGGCTCCAATGCCGAGGCCATCGAAAACGCCGTGGGACAGGCCATTCAGGTGGCACAGAGCGGCATCACAGAGGCCATCGCGGAGCACATAGACAAAATGCAGCTTCCCACAGCATAATTTTCCCAAAAAGGTATTGACACTGCACGGGGATTGCCGTATTATTTTCGGAGATAACAAGCAAAGAAGGAGGAATACCCTTGACTATGGAAGAGATCTTCAAGACGATGCAGGATCTGATCGCCGAGCAGTTCGCTATCGATGCCGACGAGATCAGCATGGACAGCTCTTTCGTGGACGACCTGGGTGCCGATTCTGTGGATCTGGTGGAATTGGTCATGGCGATGGAAGAGGAGTTTGACATCGGCGAGATCGACGAAGAAGACCTGGCCGGCCTCAAGACCGTCGGCGACTGCGTCCGCTCTCTCAACAGCAAGCTGGGCTGATCCGACTATAACGACAGAAAATACGGCCCGGCAGGGCCGTATTTTTTCAGGAGGTTCCTATGGAAGAACTGGAAAAAAAGCTGGGCTACACCTTCCGCGACCCGGAGCTGCTCCGTGCCGCCCTGTACCACAGTTCCTACGCCAACGAGCACCGCAGCGCGGGCATACGCAGCAACGAGCGCTTGGAATTCCTGGGCGACGCCGTGCTGGGCTTTGTGTCCGCCGAGCACCTGTTCAAAAAGCACCCGGAGCTGCCGGAGGGCGACCTGACCCGCATCCGTGCCGCCCTGGTGTGTGAGGAGAGCCTGCATGAGGTGGCCCAGTCCCTGGACCTGGGCAATTATCTGCTGCTGGGCAAGGGCGAGGAGCAGGGCGGCGGCCGCTGCCGGCCCTCCATACTGGCCGACGCCACCGAGTCCGTGTTTGCCGCCGTGTATCTGGACGGCGGGATGGACGCCGCCAGCGACCTCATCCACCGCGTCCTGCTGGACAAGGAGCGTGAGGAGGTGGTGGAGGAGCGCCGCCGGGACTACAAGACGGAGCTGCAGGAGCTGGTCCAGCGCAGAAGCGGCCAGGTGCTGCACTATGAGCTGACGGGGACCTCCGGCCCCGACCACGCCAAGCAGTTCACCTTCCGGGTGACGCTGAACGGCAGAGAGCTTGGCCAGGGCACCGGCCGCAGTAAGAAGGAGGCGGAGCAGTCCGCCGCCCGCAGCGCCCTGGCACAGTGGAACGAGCAATAAGCAAAAATCAAAACCTCCGGCTTAGCCGGAGGTTTTGATTCATTACGGCTGGTAGTGGTGCGCGTCCTGCAATACCATCTCCTTGACCTTCATCAGCCGTGTGGTGTTGCCGCGCTCGTTCTCGTCCAGCTTCATGGTGATATAGCGGATGTTCTGCTCCGTCTCCGGGATCATCACATACTCCAGCGCGTTGACCCGCCGGCGGGTCTTTTCGATGTCCTGGGCCAGCAGCTGCATGGTCTTTTCCACCTGCGCCAGCTCCAGCATATCGGCGAATACCGCCTGCATCTTCTCCAGCGCCGCGTCCAGCTCGCCGCTGGTCTGGGCGAAGCCGTAGGGCAGCAGCGCGTCGTCGCCGCTGTCGGTCTGGAAGGTGAACACCGGCACGTTCACGCTCATGATGTTCCGGGTGGACACCTCCAGCGACACGCTGCGCCGCGGGCAGGACAGGGCCTCCTCCAGCACCTCCGGCCCCATCAGGGCGGCGGCCACGGTGAAGGCGGCGTTGGCCTCCTTCAACCCCTGCTCCACCTTGGCGCGGAGCGCGCGGTTGCGCCGCACCACGTCCATAAACTGCTTCATCAGCTCGTCCCGCTTGTCCTTCAGCAGCTTGTGGCCCCGGCGTGCGGTCTTCAGCCGGCCCTTCAGCCGGGTCAGCTCCATCCGGGTGGGATTGACAGTCTTTCCCGCCATGGCGCTCACTCCTTCACCGGCAGATACTTGTTCAGCATCTCCGGCTTGATGCGCTTCAGCTCACTGCGGGGCAGCATACGCAGCAGCTCCCAGCCCAGGTCCAGTGTTTGCTCTATGGTGCGGTTCTCGTCGAACCCCTGCGAGACGTAGCGCTTCTCGAACTCGTCGGCGAACTTGGCGTACAGCAGGTCCGTGGGACTCAGGGCAGCCTCGCCCAGAATGGTCATCAGCTCCTTGGCCTCCTTACCGCTGGCGTAGGCGGCGAACAGCTGGTTCATGGTGGGCGCGTGATCCTCCCGGGTCTTGCCGGCGCCCACGCCCTTGTCCTTCAGACGGGACAGAGAGGGCAGCACGTCCACCGGCGGCAGGATGTTCTTGCGGTACAGGTCGCGGCTCAGAATGATCTGCCCCTCGGTAATGTAGCCGGTCAGGTCGGGGATGGGGTGGGTCTTGTCGTCCTCCGGCATGGTCAGGATGGGGATCATGGTGATGGAGCCCTTGCACCCCAGCTTGCGGCCGGCGCGCTCGTACATACTGGCCAGGTCGGTGTACAGATAGCCGGGATAGCCCCGGCGTCCGGGGACCTCCTTCTTGGCGGCGGAGACCTCACGCAGCGCCTCGGCGTAGTTGGTGATATCCGTCAGGATCACCAGCACGTGCATATCCTTCTCAAAGGCCAGGTACTCCGCGGCGGTCAGCGCCATACGGGGCGTGGCGATACGCTCCACGGCGGGGTCATTGGCCAGGTTGGTGAACAGCACCGTGCGCTCGATAGCGCCGGTGCGCTGGAACTCCCGCACAAAGAACTCGGACTCCTCAAAGGTGATGCCGATAGCGGCGAACACCACGGCGAAGTTGGAGCTGTCGTCCAGCACCCTGGCCTGTCGGGCGATCTGCGCCGCCAGATTGGCGTGGGGCAGACCGGAGCAGGAGAAAATGGGCAGCTTCTGGCCGCGGACCAGCGTGTTCAGTCCGTCGATGGTGCTGATGCCGGTCTGAATGAACTCGTTGGGATAGTCACGGGCCGCCGGGTTCATGGGCAGGCCGTTGATGTCCCGGTATTCCTCCGCCAGCAGGGCGGGGCCGCCGTCGATGGGTTCGCCCATGCCGTTGAACACGCGCCCCAGCATATCGGCGGATACGCCCAGCTGCAAGGGGTGGCCCAGGAAGCGGATGGTGGCATCCCGCAGGTTGATGCCGGCGGAGGAGTCGAACAGCTGGACCACGGCGCGGTCGCCGTTGACCTCCAGCACCTTGCAGCGGCGGACCTCACCGCTGTGCAGCTGGATCTCCGCCAGCTCGTCATAGGTGACGCCCTCCACATGGTCCACCACCATCAGGGGACCGGACACCTCGTGGATGGTACGGTATTCCTTCATCATTCCTCTTCACCAGCCTTTCGGATCAGCTCGGCGATCTCGCGTTCCATATCAGCGCGGACGGCGGCGTAGTTGGCGGCGTATTCCTCTGCGGCGGCGTACTTGGCCCAGCCCAGCTTCTCCCGGGCGGGGATGGCGTACAGCGCGGATGGGGCCACGGCCTTGTCCACAGCGCCGCGGCACAGGGACTCGTAGTGCAGGATCAGCCCCAGCAGCTGCATCTGCCGGTCAAAGCTGGAGTAGGAGTCCACGTCCATAAAGGCATTCTGCTGCAGGAAGTCCTCCCGCAGCATCCGGGCGATCTCCAACGTCAGCTGGTCGTGGGCGGAAAGGGAATCCTTGCCCACCAGCTGGACGATCTCGTTCAGCTCGTTCTCCTCCTGCAAAAGGTGCATGGCGCGGTTGCGGTTCCGGATGAAGTCCTCGCCCATGTTCTCGTTGAACCAGCGCGTCACCGCGTCCAGATACAGGGAGTAGGAGTTCAGCCAGTTGATGGCCGGGAAGTGGCGGCGATAGGCCAGCGAGGCGTCCAGCGACCAGAAGACCTTGACGATACGCATGGTGGCCTGTGCCACCGGCTCACTCAGGTCGCCGCCGGGAGGCGACACCGCGCCCACGGCGGTCAGGGAGCCGGTGCGCTCGTCGCTGGCCAGGCACTGCACCACGCCGGCGCGCTCATAGAACTGCGCCAGACGGGAGGCCAGATAGGCGGGATATCCCTCCTCGCCGGGCATCTCCTCCAACCGGCCGGACATCTCGCGCAGGGCCTCGGCCCAGCGGGAGGTAGAGTCGGCGATGACGGCCACATCGTAGCCCATGTCGCGGAAATACTCCGCGATGGTGATGCCGGTGTAGACCGATGCCTCACGGGCGGCCACAGGCATATCCGAGGTGTTGGCGATCAGCACTGTACGCTTCATCAGGCTCTCGCCGGTGCGGGGGTCGGTCAGCTCCGGAAACTCCCGCAGTACGTCGGTCATCTCGTTGCCGCGCTCGCCGCAGCCGATATAGACCACGATGTCCACGTCGGCCCACTTGGCCAGCTGGTGCTGCACCACGGTCTTGCCGGAGCCGAAGGGCCCGGGCACGGCGGCGGTGCCGCCCTTGGCGATGGGGAACATGGTGTCGATGACACGCTGGCCGGACTGCAAAGGCTTTACCGGCGGGAATTTCTTTTTATAGGGGCGGCCCACGCGGACGGGCCACTTCTGCACCATGGTCAGCTCACGCACCTCACCGTTGGCCAGCTTCACCCGGGCGATGGGCTGGGTGATGTTGTACTGTCCGGCCTCGGCCAGCCACGCCACCGTGCCCTCGGCGCCCTTGGGCACCATGATCTTGTGCAGCACGGACTCCGTCTCCGGCACGGTGCCCAGAATGTCGCCCACAGCCACGGTGTCGCCCACAGCGGCGGTGGGGGTAAAGTCCCACAGCCTGTCGCGGTCCAGCGGCGGCACCTGAATGCCGCGGGTGATGTTGCTGCCCACCCGGCGGACGATCTCCTCCAGCGGACGCTGGATGCCGTCATAGATATTCTCGATCAGGCCGGGGCCCAGCTCCACGCTCAGCGGTGCGCCGGTGGTGACCACATCAGCGCCGGGACCAAGACCGGACGTCTCCTCATACACCTGTATGGAGGCCCGGTCGCCGGTCATATTCAGGATCTCTCCGATCAGCTGCTGGGGGCCTACGCGCACCACGTCCGCCATGTTGGCGTCCGCCATGCCGTCCGCCACCACCAGCGGGCCGGAGACTTTGATGATCTTACCCATTCTCTTGCTCCTTTCAGGAAATATCCGCGCCCACGGCGCGTTCCACCGCGTCGTGCAGGGCGGCCCCGGCGATGCCCAGCGAACCGGTCTTGCCGGGGATGAGGATAACGGCGGGCAGGGGTGCGTCTTTATACCGGGCGATCTCGGCGGTCAGCTGCTGCGCCAGCTGCTCGGTGATATAGATGACGGCGTAGTCCTCCTGCGCCAGGCGGTGCAGCGTTCTGCGCCCCGCATCGGTATCCTCGGTGGGGAACACGTCCAGCCCCAGCGCACGGAAGCCCAGCACGCTGTCCCGGTCCCCAATAACGGCGATCTTATACATATTGCTCACGCAGCCTTTCCCGGAGCGCCTCCGCCGGCACACCGGCCATCCGGCCGGACAGCACGGTACGCACCGCCGTCCACTCCGCTTCCTTTGCCGCCAGATAGCCAAGCGCCACCTCTACGCCGAAGGGTACCCGGCGTGCCGCGCCGGCGGCGCGGAGCACCGCGTCGTCGCAGGCCTTTTCAAAGGCGGTCAGGCTGCCGCCCTTGGCGGCCTCGTCTCCCAGCTCCGCCTCCCGGGCGAAGGCCGTGCCCCGCCACAGCGCGGCAGCGCCGCTGCCGCTTCCGGCGCGGATCGCCTCCGGCGTCACGCTGCCGCCGGGGAACAGCACCTCCCGCAGGAAGCCGGCGTCCAGCCCCAGCCGCTGGGTGCGGATGAGTGAGCGCAGGTTCGCCGCGTCGATCATGGCGCGGACATAGTCCTGCAAATAGGGTATGTGGCTGTCCGCCGCCAGCTTTTCCAGCCGCGCGAAGTAGGCCCGATCCAGGATGCAGTCGCTGCTGCGGGCGCTGCCCGTCTCGGCCAGCACCCGCTGGGCCTCATCGGCCGCAGCGGCCATGTCGGCGGGCAGAAAGTCCCAGCCGCCGTTTTCAGCGTGCTTTTTCTGCATCGTCTCTGCCGGTACGGTCCCGGCGTCGATCAGCAGACGCTCCGCATCCTGCGGTGCTTTCAGCAGCGTTTTGATGTTGTGGTAGTCGTATTTCAGCCGGAACACGTCCAGCACCTCCGCCTCCGGCATAAAGCGGGAAACGTCGGCGAACACCGCCTCGCGCTGCGCGCTCAGCGCCGCCTGCAGGGACGGCTCATCGTGTACGGGCGCGTAGCCCCACTCGCTCAGCAGCTGGGCGCACGCCTCGACGGAGGGTGCCGTCAGCAGCTGCTCCAGCCGCTGTGCCGTCAGCAGCCGGCGCTCCATGGCGCGTATGCGGGCGGACAGGAACAGATAGTCCGTGTCCTTTCTCCGTTTTGTCAAAGGGACGCCCCCTTTCAGTCAAACAGCACGGCGGCCACGGCGGAGGAGTCCTCCTGCCGTGCCCGGCGCAGCAGCTCGGCAAAGCCGCAGTTGATCTCCATGCGGCCCCGCTGCAGTACCACGCCGCCGCCCGTCTCCCGGGTGTCGGCAGCCAGGGTGAAGCCCGCGCCGGGCTTTTTGCCGTTGGCGGCGTCCACCACTGCCTGACCCACCGTGTCCCGGTCGGCGGCGGAGAACACCAGCGCCTCGCCGCCCTGCCCGTTTTCCGCGGCCAGCGATGCCAGCAGGTCGATATACTCCGGGCGCGGCAGCTTCAGCAGCGCGTCGGCGGCGCGGGCGAAGGCCTCGTCCAGCAGCCGCTGCTTCTCCGCCAGCACCCGCTGGCGACAGGCCAGACGGCTGCCGCCCTCCAGGCGCTCCACCTGCTCGTGCTCCAGCACCTTGCAGCGGGCCTCGCCCTCGCGGAGCAGCTTGTCCGCCTCGGCGCGGTACTGGGCCAGAATGGCCTCGGCCTCCGCCGCCGCCTGGGCGGCGATGTCGGCGCACTCGGCCTGTGTGTCGGCCTCCATGCGTGTGATGATCTTGTCGATACCGTTCATAGGCGCACCCGCCTTACTTCATGATGTTCAGGGAGATCATAATGGTCGCCACCAGAGACAGGATGGCGTAGAACTCCACGATGCCGCAGTAGATGATGCCCTTGGTAGCGGCCTCCGGGTGCTTGGCCACGATGTTGATGGACGCGGCGGCCACGCGGCCCTGGAAGATGGCGCTCAGCCAGCCGCCCAGCATGATGGGCAGGCAGGCGGCGAAGAAGGACAGCCCCTGGGTCAGGGAGAGATCCAGCACGCTGCCGCTGAGCAGGCCGGTCTGGCCCAGCACCAGGAACAGCGCCACAAAGCCGTACAGGCCCTGGGTGCCGGGCAGTACCTGCAGGATCAGGCACTTGGTGGACTTATCGGGGTCCTCGCTGGTCAATCCGGCGGCGGCTTCACCCACCATACCGGTGCCCTTGGCGGAGCCGATGCAGCACAGGCCGGCGGTCAGCGCCGCGCCCAGGATGGCGAAACCCAGTCCGCCCACAGATTCAAGAAAAGCTAACATGATTTAGTATCCTCCTTAATGATCTCGACGTGTTTGGCCCGGACGCGCAGGGGACGGTAGGCCTTGCCGCCGTCCTTGTAGAAGCGTCCGAAAAATTCCAGAAATTGCAGGCGCATATCGTGGACGTAGCAGCCCAGCAGGTTCAGCGCCAGGTTCAGCATATTGCCGACGAATGCGATGATGATGAAGGTGACCACGTTGCCGGTGGTGGCGCCCAGCATATTGAACACCTGGGCCAGCACTGCGCCGGACAGCATCAACGCCATCAGCCGGACGTAGGACAGGATATCGCTGAAGAAACCCGTCACGCCGTTGTACACCGCCGCCACGAAGCCCGTCACCTTGCCGAAGCCCTTTTTGCCCCGGCCCGCGCCGTATACCAGCATAAGAACGCCCGCGATCAGCACCACCGGCACGCCGGATACACTGCCGATGCCAAGCACCGCAAGACCCGTGCCCGCCAGAATGATCCACCAGGTGATCTCGTCAAACAGAGCGTCCATAAAGCAGCCCTTTTTGCATTTTTCCACCACGCTGACGGTCATGCCGGTGAACACCTGCAAGGCGCCCAGGATCAGCGAGCCCACCATGATGGCCATGGTGTCGTCCAGGGGTGAGAACAGCGCCGGCAGGGCAAAGGTGCTCTCCGGGTCAAAGAACTTGAAGAGCTGCGGCAGGAAGTCGCCGAAGAAGCTGCCGGTCATGGCGCCGAAGACCACGGTGGTCACGCCGCACCAGAAGATCATCTCCATAAAGCTGCGGTCGTCCGGCCGTTTTTTCTTCAGGAACAGCCATGAGCCGAGGAGCATCAGCAGCCCGTAGCCGATGTCCGCCATCATCATGCCGAAAAACAGGATGAAGAACGGTGCCATCACCGGGTTGGGGTCCACGCCGTCGTAGGCCGGCAGGGAGTACTGCTCGGTGATGCAGTTCATGGACCGCGCCACCGCGTTGTCCTCCAGCAGCACCGGCACCTCCGGTATCTGCTCCGCCGTGGGATCGGACAGGGTGTAGTCGCAGTCCGCCGTGTCCAGATACGCCGTCAGCCTTGCCGTCTTTTTCTCCGGCACCCAGCCGTCGAATGCCACGATGCACCCGTCGGTCAGCAGTCTGCGGCGGTTTTCCTCCCGCTGCAGGCGGGAGGCCAGCCGGTCGGCGCACAGATACAGCTCCGGCAGCCGTTCCGCCAGCTCATCCAGCTGCTTTCGCAGGGCCTCCTGCTGCCTCTTGACCTCTGCCAGCCGGTCTGTGTCCCGCCGCCGGTTTTCCTCCGGCGTGCCGGTGCGGCCCTTCAGGGGTGAGGCTGCGAAGCCCCGGCCCCGCAGCAGCTCCAGCACCGGTGCCGTCGCTGCCTTGTGGGTGATGAGCAGCACGCACTGCTGCTGCCGGTCGGCGGAGAGCAGATGCAGCTCGCTCTCCGGATATTCGTTTTGTACCTGCCCACACAGCTCGTCCCAGGGGACGAAGGGCGGCAGTACGCCCAGGGTCACGTCGCAGCAGCGTGTCTCCGTCAGCTCCAGGGGCAGGTCCAGACTCAGCCAGGGCCCCAGGGTGATCCGGTCGGTCTCCAGCTGGGCGGCCAGCGCCGTCAGCTGCTGTAATCGTCCCGCTACCTCGTTGACCTGGCGGGTCAGCGCCAGCCCGTCGGCCAGCCCCGTCTCGCTCAGGTATTCCGCCTCGCCGATGGCGGGGCGGGGCGCCAGCAGCGGCGCTTTCTTGGGCGGCGCAGCCCGCCGCAGGGCATCGATCGCCGTCTGTACCTGCCGCTGGCGGGCCAGGCAGTCCGCCGTCTCGCTGTCGCAGCGCCGCAGGCTCTCCGGTGCATCCGGCGCGTCCGGCTCACTGATCTCCACGCAGCCCATACGCTCCAGCTGCCGCAGCAGCGCGTCGTGGTCCCGCTCCAGCGCCAGCACCTGCAGGCGCTTCATTTTTGCAATGGGCATTTACCGCTTCACCACCTTTTCCACGATGGCGCGGACAGCCGTGCCCATGCGCTGCTCCGCCTGCTGCCGTATGGCTGTGCAGGTGCGCTCGGCGTCGCTTCGCAGGGCGGCGTCCGCCGCCTGTCCGGCTTCACCGGCCCGCTGCATGGCTTCGTTCTCCAGCACCTTCACGGCGTTCTGTGCCTCACGCACCAAACCGTCGCCGTCCCGGCGGGCCTGCTCGGCCAGCGCCCGGGCGGCGCGCTGGGCCTCGGCCTTCTGCTCCAGAAGCCGCTGCTCCGCCGCCTGCAGCTGGTCTATTTTTTCACGGTACAGTTTACTCACCGCCTTTCCTGATCTGGGAAACAGACAGGGGAAGACCCCGTTTCCGGAAGCCGTCCTCCTTTGAAGTATATATTCCGCGGAGGAAACTCCCTTCGCCTGCCTCTGATTACACATAGTTTATCATACCACAAAAGCACGGGGAACAACAACAGGCAGAATGGCAAAAATAACCGGCATCCTTTGTGCAGGGTGACAATAAGATGACAGACAGGTAAGAAATAAGTGGTGGCATTTTTTTGCCCCATGTGGTATACTCTTCCTATATTGGAACAGTATTCCCGTTTTGCGGGAGTGTATAATGACGTGAGGTGTGTCATGACCTATCTGAAAGCGATCCTGTTGGGACTGGTGCAGGGCATAGCGGAATTCCTGCCCATCTCCAGCTCCGGCCATCTGGCCATTGCCCGCAATCTGCTGAATATGGAGGGCGCGGGGAGCATTCCGGAGTTCTTCGACGTGCTGCTCCACCTGGGCACGCTCATTGCTGTGTTCGCCGCCTATTGGGGTGACATCCGCGACATGGTGGTGGAGTTCTTCCGGGGCATCGGCGACCTGGCGCACCGCAGCACCCCCACACCGGTGCCGCCCGCCCGCCGGCTCATCCTGCTGATCGTCGTCGGTACGCTGCCGCTGTTTGCGGTGCTGCCCATCCGCAAGACAGTGCAGGGCCTGGGCGACAATATGTATTTCGTGGGCGCGGCGCTGATCTTCACCGGCTTTCTGCTGTTCCTGTGCGACCGGGTGCGCCGGGGCCGCAAGACCGAGCGCAGCGCCACCTGGCTGGACGCTCTGCTGGTGGGCGTGGGGCAGGCGGTGGCCACGCTGCCCGGCGTCTCCCGTTCCGGCATGACCATCACCGCCGGCTGCTTCGTGGGCTATGAGCGTCGCTTCGCCGTGCGCTTTTCCTTCCTGCTGAGCATCCCCGCCGTGCTGGGCGCCAACATCCTCTCCATCAAGGACGCGGTGCAGGCCGGCATCGTCGGCGCGGAGGTGCCCATGTACCTGGTAGGCGTGGCCGTGGCCGCCGTGACGGGCTATCTGTGCATCCGGCTTCTGAAGTATATCGCGGACAAGGGTCGTTTCGGTGCCTTCGCCTACTACTGCTGGGCGGCGGGCGTGCTGACCCTTGTTCTGCAGGGCATCAAGTGAGGTAGACTATGGCATCGACACAAAAGAAAGGAAACAGCCGCAAAAAAACGCCTGCCCCGCCGCCCCCGCCGGCGTATAACGCCGCGGCGCGTATGGCCGGCGGCATCGTCTGCGCCCTGCTGGCGCTGTGCGTGCTGGTGAGCTATTTCAACGTGGACGCCCTCCTCCTGGTGTGGATCGCCAGGGTGCTCAAGGGTACGCTGGGCTACGGCTATTACCTGACGGCCCCGGTGCTGGCGGCTATTGCCGTCATCCAGCTGGGCCATCGGGGCCGGCCCGTCGTCCTGCGTACCACCTGCGTGGCGCTGCTGCCCCTGCTGGTGGGCGTGCTGTGCCACCTGGCCCTGTGCCGCACAGCCTACACCCTCGGCCTGGACAGCGTCAAGACCCTCTGGGCCGACGGACAGGCCCTCAAGTGCGGCGGTGTGCTCTCCGGCGGCCTGGCCGTGGGCTGCGAGGCCCTGGTCAGCAAGGTGGTGTCCATCATCGTGTTCGTGGTGGTGCTGCTGGCCGCCCTGCTGGGTGCCCTGCACCTGACGCCCCAGGAGGCCGCGGCGCGCGTCCGCAGCTATGGCGAGAGCCTGCGCCGTGACGGCGAGGACGCGGATGACGAAGCCCTCCCGGAGGGTTTCACCCCCACCGCTGCTCCCGCCCCGGCAAAAAAGCCTGCCAAGGGCCGCAGGCGCCCCAATATCGACATCCCGCTGGACGGCGAGCGCGACGACACGGTCCTTCCGCCCGCCAGCTCCTTCTTCCCCCGCCGCAGCGACGATATCCGCACGCCGGATCAGGTGCTGCGGGGCGGCCCCGCCCCTGCGCCCCAGCCCCTCAGCGACGAACCTGCACCGCCCGCCGCCCCGGCGGAGCCCCCTGCCCCGAAGAAGCCACTCAGCGACAAGCAGAAAAAAGCCCAGCTGCAGCAGGAGGTGGAGAGCGCCGCCCAGGAGGTCAGCGACGCCATCGAGCAGGAGCTGGCCCAGGGGGAGGAGACCTACCGCTACCCGCCCATCACCCTGCTGGAGCAGAACCGCGGCGGCAACTACACCGAGGTGGGCGCCGAGCTGCGGAACAACTCCAAGCGCCTGGCGGACACCCTGCGCTCCTTCGGCGTGGACGCCCGCGCCGGCGAGGTCATCCATGGCCCCTCCGTCACCCGCTACGAGTTCACCCTGGACCAGGGCGTCAAGCTCAGTAAGATCACGAACCTCCAGGACGATATCGCCCTGGCGCTGGGTGCCAGCGGCGTCCGCATCGCCCCGGTGCCCAACAAGATATCCGCCGTGGGCATTGAGGTCCCCAACCGCACCGTCACCGCCGTGCGGATCCGCGACGTCATTGAATCCCGCGAGTTCATCGACCATCCCTCCCCGGTGGCCTTTGCCGTGGGCAGGGATATCGGCGGCAGCAACATCGTGGGCAACATCGCCCGTCTGCCCCATGTACTCATCGCCGGCACCACCGGCTCCGGTAAATCCGTCTGCACCAACTCCCTCATCGTCAGCCTGCTCTACAAGTCCACGCCGGACGAGGTCCGTTTTATCATGGTGGACCCCAAGATGGTGGAGCTGGCGCCCTACAACGGTATCCCGCACCTGCTCATCCCCGTGGTCACCGACCCAAAAAAGGCCGCCGGTGCCCTGCAATGGGCGGTGTTCGAGATGATGAAGCGCTACAAGATGTTCTCTGAAAAGGGCGTCAAGGACCTGGCGGGCTATAACGCCCTGTCCGAGACGGACGAGGACGTGAAAAAGCTGCCCACCGTGGTGGTGGTCATCGACGAGCTGGCCGACCTGATGCTGGTGGCGGCCAAGGAGGTGGAGGAGTCCATCTGCCGTGTGGCCCAGATGGGCCGTGCCGCCGGTATGCACCTGGTCATCGCCACCCAGCGTCCCTCGGCGGACGTGATCACCGGTCTGATGAAGGCCAATATCCCCAGCCGCATCGCCTTCGCCGTGGCCAGCTCCATGGAGTCCCGCATCATTCTGGACACCACCGGCGCGGAGAAGCTGGTGGGCAAGGGCGATATGCTCTACTTCCCCCTGGGTGACGCCAAGCCCACCCGTGTCCAGGGCTGCTTCATCACCCCGGAGGAGATCGACCGTGTGGTGAAGTTCGTCAAGGACGAGGCCGGCGAGGCCCATTACGACCAGGACGTGATCGAGAAGATCCAGCAGGCGGTGGACGCCAAGGCCGACAAGGGCGGCAAGGTCCCCTCCGGCGACGTGTCCGACGACGGCGACGATGCCGACGAGCTGCTCTCCGCCGCCGTAGAGGTGGTGCTGGAGACGGGTCAGGCCTCCGTGTCCATGCTCCAGCGCCGTCTGAAGCTGGGCTACTCCCGCGCCGCCCGCCTGGTGGACCAGATGGAGGAGCGCGGCTATGTGGGCCCCTTCGAGGGAAGTAAGCCCCGCCAGCTGCTCATCACCCGCGAGAAGTGGCAGGAGCTGCAAATGGCCAAGGGCGCGGCCCCGGCGGAGCCGGACAAGCCCGCCGACCGTTACGGCAGCATCCACGACGTGTTCGAGAGCCACGACGCACTTGAATAATACATATCCCCCGGCCGAAGGCCGGGGGATGTTTTCTTGCTTACACCGTGCCGGTGACGGTCAGCACCGCCGTGCCGGGGGTGGTGCTGTACGCGCCGGTGGCGGCGTCCTGCGTGAAGGTGGCCGCGGGCACCGTGACCACGCCGGCCGCCGTGGCGAATACGCCGGTAGCCGCGTCATAGGTGTACTGGGTGGGTGCGGTCAGCGCCGTGCCGTTCAGCGTCACCGTCAGGTCCGTCAGCCGCGGGTCGAAGGTGTCGGTGATAACGATGGCCGCCGCGGCGTCCGCCGCCGTGTTGCCGGTGTTCTGGATGGTGAAGGTGTACGTCAGGCGGCTGTTCTCCGTCACCGTGGTGGGGGAGAGGGACTTGTTGATGGTCAGTGCCGGCGCCGCCTCCGGTGCCACCGTCTCCGTGGCGGTAACGGGGTTTGCCAGCCCCGCGCCGGTGACGGACGCGCTGTTGGTGACGGTGCCCTCCGCCGTCGGCGGCGCGAAGGCCGTGGGCACGGCCTCATAGGCGATAACGGCATTGCCGCCCGCCGGCACGGTGATGCCGGTGAACGTCAGCGGCGGCCCGGCGGTGACGGCGGGTGCCGCCTGCAGAACGCCGTTCTGATAGTACCGCACAGACCCGGCGGTGTAGGACAGGGGATACACCGTCCCGGCGTTGAAGGCGTAGCCGCCCAGATCGTCGGTAATGGTCAGCCCCGTCAGCGGTGCGGTGCCGCTGTTGACCAGAGAGAGGATATACGTCACGCGGCCGTCGGTGCCGTAGGTGGGCACCACGGCGGTCTTGGCGGCGGTCAGCGTCTCCGTCAGCTCGCCCACCGTCACGTTGGAGGTGGTGGTCTGGCCGTTATAGGTCAGCGTTGCCTGGTTGGTGAAAGTTGCCATGATAGGACCTCCTGTGTTTAATTTCGCGGGTCGTGCCCGCAGTCCAGTGTATGCGCCGCGGTCCCCGGCGGTCCGTACTTGACAGGCGGAGAACCGTATGCTCCGTGCCGAGCTGGAGCAGCTGAAAAAAGAAAAGACCGATGAAAACTGAAAAAAAGGAAGCACCCGTCAGGGTGCTTCCTTTTTGCCATTGTCACAGCGCCGCGGTGACCTCCCGCAGCCATTGCCGGACCTCCGTCGGCACCAGCGGGGCGATCTGTGCATACACCCGCCTGTGATAGCCGTTCAGCCAGTCCCGTTCCGATGCCGTCAGCAGCGCCGGGTCCAGGGCGTCCCGGTCGAAGGGCGCCAGTGTCAGCGTCTCAAAGCGCAGAAAGCCCGCCGCCTCCGCCGGCTGCACCAGCAGCAGGTTCTCGTGCCGTATGCCGAAGCGTCCGGCGGCGTAGTATCCCGGCTCATCGGAGATGACCATGCCCGTCTCCAGTGCCGGGTGTGCCAGCCCCTCCGCAATGCGCCAGCGGAAGGAGGGCGGCGCCTCGTGTACGCTGAGCACGCACCCCACGCCGTGCCCGGTGCCGTGGTCATAGTCCAGGCCCTCCCGCCACAGCGGGCCCCGGGCCAGTGCGTCCAGATTTTCCCCCATGACCCCCTGGGGGAATTGTGCCATGGCCAGCTGTATGTGGCCCTGCAGCACCTGTGTGGACCTCCGGCGTTCCTCGTCCGTGATGGGGCCCAGCGCTATAGTGCGGGTCACGTCCGTCGTGCCCCGGGCGTAGTGTCCGCCGCTGTCCACCAGCAGCAGTCCCTGCGCCTTCAGCGGCACGTCCGTCTCCGGTGCGGGGGCGTAGTGGACCACGGCGGCGTGGGGGCCATAGGCGGCGATGGTCTCGAAGCTGTCCTCCAGAAAATCCACCTGCTCTGCCCGATACCGGCGCAGCAGCGCTGCGGCGGACAGCTCGGTGTACGCCTCCGGCCGCGTCTTCATCTCATACAGGAAGCGGCACAGCGCCGCGCCGTCCTGCAAATGCGCCTGCCGGAAGCCCGTCTGTTCGCTCCCGGCCTTCACCGCCTTGCGGCGGGCAGCGGGGCTGGGTGTGTCTGTCCACGCCGTGTGGGCCAGACATTCCGCGATGCGGCTGTTGGCCGTGGCGCTGTCCGCCAGCACCCGAGCGCCCTCCGGCAGCGCCCGCAGCGCGTCGTAGATATCCCCGTAGGGCCGCAGCGCTGCGCCGTCCGCCGCCAGCGCGGCGCGTATCTCCGGCGCGAAGCTCTCTGCTTGGGCATATAGCGCGGCGCTGTCCGTGCCCACCAGCAAAAAGCCCAGGAATACCGGCGTGCATGCCACGTCGCCGCCCCGCAGCTCCAGTGCCCAGGCCACGTCCGTCAGATCGGTCAGCAGCAGCCATTCCGCCTTCTGCGCCGCCATGTCCTGCCGCAGGGCCGTCAGCTTCTCCCGCCGCGTCACCCCGCTGTCGAAGGCCCATACCGGCGCGGCGGACAGGTCGGGCCGGTCCGTCCAAACGCCCGCCGCCGGGTCGAAGCCGCCGTCCAGCCGGATGTGCTTGTCCGCCAGCGCCTTTTCCAGCGTCCGGTGCAGCCGTGTGCTGACGGTCCGGCCGTCAAAGCCCAGGGCTCCGCTCTCCGGCAGCTGCTCCGCCAGGAATTGGGACAGCGTCGGCACGCCCGGCTGGCCGGCGCGCATCAGCTGTATGCCGCTGCCCTCCAGCTGCCGTTCCGCCTGCAAAAAGTATCGCCCGTCCGTCCACAGGTATGCGCCCTCCCGCAGCACCGTCAGCGTTCCCGCCGAGCCGGTGAACCCGGACAGGAACTCCCGGGCCTTGAAATGCGCCCCTACATACTCCGAGCCGTGAAAGTCGTCGGTGACGACGATGCAGCCCTCCAGTCCGCGCGCCTCCATATTCTGCCGCAGCGCGGCCAGCTTTTCCGTAACGGTCATGGTGCTCACCCTTTCTTACCATCGATTGACAAGAGCAAACACGCCTGACAGCGTGTCTTTCCGGCGCTTTTTGTCCTTTTCGTCTTGGCGGGCGTCAGCCTCGCTCCAAAGGAACGTCGCTCGGCAGCATCGGCGAGAATATGCCGACTCAGCCCGCCTGCATCTCAAAAGCCAAAAATCACTCGAAAATACATCGCTGGCAGGTGCACAGCAGTTTTGTCGGAGCAGAAATGTGTCCAGACAAGAAAAGGCCCGCAGGTAATACTTGCCGTATTGCCAAGGGGTTTGACGCAGTATGGGCGCATTTCTGCCCGTCAAAACCGTGTCTGCCCTTGTCAATCGATGGTATGGAACAGTATAGCACACTTCCCGCAGAATTCCACCCCTGTCTGCGCAATTGTGCGCTCCGCCGCCCGAACATTCATATACCGCGTATAAACATATACCAAAGGTGTATATAATGCCGCGTAGAGGTGTATAAAACGTACACGATAGATATGTGAAAGAGAAAGGGAAAGAAAGGGGAATGTTCAATGAGAAAAGAACGGGAACGCCGTACCCTTGAGACGGCGGGAATGCTGTTTACTCTGCTTTTCGGCAACCTGCTGCACTTTGTCTACGACTGGGCCGGCCAGGCCGGCTGGGCCGCGTATCTCTCCGCCGTCAACGAATCCACCTGGGAACACATGAAGCTTTTGGCCGTTCCCTGGCTGGTGTGGACCATCGTCACGATCGCCGTAAACCGTTGTGCAGCAAGCGCTTTGCCCAGGGCTATCGGCCTGCTCGTCGGCCTCGCCGCCATCCCGGCCCTGTTCTATACCTACACCGGTATCCTGGGAAAAAGCGTGGGCGTGGTCAACATCCTGATCTTTCAGGCCGCCGTGCTGCTGGCATATTTTGTCAGTGTCTCCCTGCAAAAGAGCGCCCGCCTCTCGTCCGTTCCTTTCCAGATATTGGGCATTCTGCTCCACCTGCTCGCCGCCCTCGCCTTCCTTTTTTTCACGTCCTTTCCCCCGTCCCTTCCCCTGTTTGTGGACCCCACAAACGGCACCCGCGGCATACCGCCAAAAACGCTGTGATACCAACGGTTTGCAGCTGAAAGAAAGTGGCGTTTCCCACATCGGAAAGCGCCGCTTTTTTTGCGGAAATTTGCCTCTTGACAAAGCTGCATCTGTTGATATAATAAGCTTGTGATTACAAAAATGCACTTGCTTAGGAGGTGGCTGTGTGACCCGAAGAGAACGGCAGCTGCTGGAGTGGATACGGGAAAACCCGTGTATTTCCCAGCAGGAGCTGGCCGACAAGGCCGGTATTACGCGGTCCAGCGCCGCGGTCCACATTTCCAACCTGATGCGGAAGGGCTACATTGCCGGCCGCGGCTATCTGCTGCGTGAGGCGCCCTACATCGCCGTGGTTGGCGGCGTGAATATGGATATCGGCGCGGTGTCCGACGCGCCGCTGGTGGCCCGGGACTCCAACCCCGGCCGGGTGACCACCTCTCTGGGCGGCGTGGGACGGAACATCGCCCATAATCTCTGCCTGCTGGGTGAGCAGGTGTCCATGATCACGGTACTGGGGCAGGACGGATTTGCCCAGTCTGTGCGGGAGAACGCGGCGGATATCGGCCTTGACCTGAGCCACAGCGCCACCATTCCCGGCGGCCGGACGGGTACCTATCTGTTTATCGACGGCTGCGACGGCGACATGGCCCTGGCGGTGAACGACATGGCCATCTATGAGCACATCACGCCGGAGTTCCTGCGGCAGCGGCTGGATTATATCAACCATGCCGATCTGGTGGTGGTGGAGACGAACCTGCCGGAGGCGTCTATCCAGTGGCTGTGCAGCCACTGCACCGCGCCTGTCCTGGCCGATCCGGTCAGCACCATCAAGGCGCCGAAGCTGCTGCCGGTGCTGGATAAGCTGAAGGCGCTGAAGCCCAACCGCATGGAGGCGGAGCTGCTCAGCGGCGTGACCATCCGCGATGAGACAGACGTTCAAAAGGCCGCGAAGGTCCTGCTGAACAAGGGCGTTCAGCAGGTGTATATCTCCCTGGGGAGCGATGGCCTGTACGCCGAGGACCAGGCGGGGCGGCACGTGCGCCTGCCCTGCCCGAAGGTGCAGGTGGTGAACGCCACCGGCGGCGGAGACGCCATGGCGGCGGCGCTGGCCGCGTGCATCGCCCACGGGAAACCACTGGCGGAGTGTGCGCGGAAGGCCGCCGGGGCCGGTGCGCTGGCCTGTACGGCGGCGGAGACCATCCACCCCGGCATGAGCTGGGAGAATGTGGACTATATTTTGGACAATACAGGCATGAGCAAAAAAGCGTAAATAGAATTGCATGACATAAGGAGGTACAAGTTATGAACCGTTATCTGGACGTGGCCCCTGAGGTGCAGGAGGCTTTGAAGGCCGGCAAGCCCGTTGTGGCGCTGGAGAGCACCATCATCTCCCACGGTATGCCCTATCCCCAGAATGTGG
>ENA-UOJR01001552-UOJR01001552.1-human-gut-metagenome-genome-assembly--contig:-C115P-NODE-1552-length-19579-cov-6.243239_pt1 | contig 19579 bp, 6 predicted proteins | sample MGYA00242354_ERZ723901 | MGnify/ENA metagenome assembly ERZ723901
CAGTAGCCGTTCTCCGTCAGCACCTGTTCCACGATGGACCAGGCGGCCGTGCCGCCCGGCACCGTTACCTCCGTAGGAGGCACCAGATACCCCAAGCCCACGGTGGTGGCCTCTACGCTGACGGTGACGGTGATGTCGCCGTTTTCATAGTAGACCGTCCAGCTGCGGGTGGCGGAATAGCCGTCCGCGTCCGTGGCGGTGATGGTGATAGTATTGGCACCCTCGTTGGAAAGATAGGTGGAATAGCCGAACTTACTTCCGGACTGGCTCACCGGCGCAGGCACCACCATACCGTTCACCGACACGGTGTAGTTGCTGGAGTAGAGCTGCTTACCGGTATAGCTGTGGCCATCCACCAGCAGGATGACATCCGGGTTCTTCAGTGTCAGGCCGTCTGTCAGGCCGATGATGGTGCCGTCCATTTCGATTTCGGGCGCAATCGTAGGCTGACGATCCTCCGGAGTACCCTCCGCGCCGCGCTGGAAGTGCAGCTGGTATTTATAGGTCTTGCTCCGGCCCGTGGAATCCTTGTAGTCGATATACAGCATCCGGTCCTCACGGCCCATCTGCACGGTATACCAGTCGTCACTCTCCTGTGTCAGAGAAGTGGTCCCGGTGCTGTCACTGACACGGACGCGGTCGATGGACTCCTTACCGGTGCTCTGGATCAACTGTAGTTTAAACCGGTGCTGCTCACTATCCACTGTCACCTGCTCAAATTTAGAGCTGGACTGCACCGTGTTATCATCAATAACCGGTACTCTTGAGGATAGATTATAGGTTATGATCCGGAAGGCATTGGCGTTGTATGTGATGGTATAGGTCTCCTCGGCGGAGGAAGATTGATAGCTTCCCTTGATCCGGATCGTGTTCGCTCCGGAGTTCAGACTGGCCGTATAGGTATCGCCGATACCCGTCAGCGTCCTTCCGTTCAGCGTTACGGACTGCACGGGGTACTCATTGCCGTCCTGCACCATACTGGCGGTAAAGGTCAGTTCACCATCTGTAACAGTTGCCAGCTCGTTCAGGGGTTTATTGTCTGACACCCGCTTGGCAACGATGATCAGCTCTCCTGCCTGTGCGTAATAAACCGTGTAGCTCTTGGACGCGCAAACAGTGCTGCCATCCGCCTCGCGGTAGTTCACGCTGACTGTAATGGTATTGGCCCCTGTTGCCAGACGTACATTCATATAGCGGCTGTTGGCCGGGAATAGATATTCCTTCCCATTCACCGCCGCAGACATCCCGGTGACCTCAAGAGTGGTCAGGTGCTGAATCGAGAAGCCATAGGTTTCGCTCTCCACCGTCGAACCGTCGACGATACTGGTGGTGAAGTAGGCCGCGGGATCTTTGACCTCCGGGACTGTGATGGCGTCAACGGGGGTGCGGTCAGGGATCTGCCCACCGGAGCCGCCGCCGTTATCCACAATGTCCAGGATGTCATCAATATTGCCACGGCCCTCTGACGTTGTACCGTCGCCGGAGGAGGGATTATCCTCATCAGGCGTTTGGGGATCCTGCCGGTCGTTCTCCGGCGTCTGATCCGGTTCGGTCTGCTGATCCTCCGGCGTGTCCGCCTCATCCGGTGTATCCGGTTCGTCCGGCGTATCATTTTCCTGATCCTCGCCGTCATTGGCGCTGTCCATGCCCGCAATGCGGTCGCCGTCATACAGCACCTCGCCCTGCGAGAGCAGCATACGGGACGCCGCGTGGGCCTCCTCCTGGGGTGCGTGGCCGATTTGCAGCTGCGTCACACACAGCGCCGTGGCCAGACAAAGAAGCAGGGCAACAGCGGTCTGTATGACGCTTCCCAGCCTTTTTTTCATGTTTCACGCTCCTCCTGTAAACGCCACAGGAAGGGGGCGGTGTTTCACCTCCCCCTTCTTGCGGGTATTACGTTTCTTTCTTCTGTTTGGCACGCCGCATGGCGATAAACCAGCGGATCACAAAGGTAATAACGCCTGCCGCCGCCAGAATACCCAGGCTGATCCAGACGATGCTCCAATCGAAGGGCGTGTCCTCCGTCTGTACCTCATCCGGTACCAACAGCTGGTCGGTCGGTACCTTCTCGCCGTTTGCATCGGTGGTCTGCTCCAGCAGCTCCTTATAGCGGGCAGAGGCATCCTGTAACTGCTGCACCAGCTTGGCGTCCACCAACTTCTTCTGCGTGGCCGTCAGCTTGTTATAGGCCTCGGTGGCCTTCTGGATGGCGTCATAGCTGTCCTTTGTCACTGTGCCGATCGCCTTGATCAGATCCTCTGTCGCCTTGGCTGCCGCGTAATTCGTCTCGTAGGTCTGATAGGCAGCCGCCGCAGCCTGCAAGTCAGCGTAATTGATCACCATCTGCTTCTGCTCCGCCGTCAGCTTATTGTAGGCGTCCTGCGCGGTCTGGATCTTCTTTTTGACCGCATCGGCTTCCGTTCTGGTCATGACCTCGTTCACCTTGCCGATGCTCTTGATCAGCTCCATGACATTCTTGGCTGCCGCATAGTTCTGCTCATAAGCCTTATAGGCGGTATCCGCAGCCTGCAAGGCTGCATAGTTGGTCACCAGCTTTTTCTGATCGTCCGACAGGTTGCCGTAGGCAGTCTGAGCGCGCTGGATCTTCGACTTTACCTGGGCCGCTTCCTGCTCGGTCATAACGGTCTTGACTGTGCCGACAGACTTGATCAGCTCCATCACGACCCCGGCGCAGTAGCCGTTCAGCGCCTTGGCCGCGCCGTCCCTATCCACACTGGTCTCCAACTCCTTGCGGGCAGTCGCGGCCAGACTGTTCAGCGCTGTATTCAGGTCTGTATACTTACTCTGATCCTCGCTGCTCCACTTGTTCAGGCTCTCCACGGCCTTTGTGTAAACGGCCAGCAGCTCCCTGGCTGCGGTGAGACCCGACACCTGGTCTTTATCCAGCAAAGCTTTCTGTCCCTCGGTCAGACCGTTGATGGCAGCAGATGCCTGCTCGATCACCTGAGAGAGCTTGTTCAGCTCACCCAGCGTGGTCTTGCCTGCGGTGAAGTTGAGCTTCTCCAGCAGGAGACGTGCCACACCGGCAGAATAGTCGTTCAGCACCCTGGTCATGCCGGCGGCATCGGTGCAGCCTTCCAGCTTTGTACGGGTCTCCGCCGCCAGCTTACCGATCTCGGTTTTCACTGCGGAATATTTGTTCTTATCGCTGTCTACCCACTGGTTCAGTGATTCGAGATCACGCTCATAGGTGGCCAGCAGGTTCTGCGCATCCGTCAGCTTTTTGCCGTTGACCAGCATCTCCTTCTGCGCCGCGGTCAGCTCCTTGTAGGCCGCCGTTACCTCCGGCAGCGTGGCGGAAAGCTGCTTCATGGTCACGCCGGTCTTGATGCGCGCCGTGATCAGCAGATCCACCACACCGGCAGAGAACCGATCCAGCTCCGTGTCCGTATCCGCGGACTTGGTACAGGCCTCGATGGCGGCCTTTTGTGTTTCATACAGCTTGTTCAGCTGTTCTGCAATATCCTTATAATTCTTCTTTGCGCTGCCATACAGCTTATCCAGCTGCTTCTGCGCGGCTTCCTTTGCTGCCGCCAGCAGGTCGTCCGCGCTCATGCGGGCCAATACCTTTTCATAGGCGGCGGCCATTTCTGCTGTGGTCTTGGCGGTGCGGAGGGCCTCCGCCGCCTCGGCCAGCAGCTTTTCGATCTCCTGGCATTGGGCCACGGTGGCGATAGGCTTGATCTCCCGCTCATAGCGGTCGTTCAGGCAGCTGACCACCTCTTCGCGGCTCTGCTGCTCCAGAAGCTGCCAGTCAAACAGGGGATAGCCGCTGTTGACGCCGCCAATGCTGTCCACCAGTCCCTCAAACAGCGTATCCGCCGTCAGTTCCGTACTCTCGCGGACGCTGTCGCCCTGACTGCACTTCCAGCCCATCACGAACCGGCAGGCGCCCTTGCGCACCGTCAGTCCCGTGTAGTACCGGCCGTCCAGCGGGTAGCCCGCCAGCGCACCCACCCGAACGGTGGCCGTGCCCACCAGCAGGCCGCCTGCGTTGTAGCAGTTCTCCAGCGTCAGGCCCCGGCAGCCGTACTGAGCGTTGGCGGAGTATTCGCCGCGCTCGCCGCCCAGAATGCCGCCCACGATGGTGCTGCCCGCCACGCTGCCGGTGTTGTAGCAGCTGCGAACCGTTACGGTCCCCGCCGCGGCAAGTCCCAGGACGCCGCCGGTGCCGCCCTTGTTCAGCAGCACCGCCGCAGTATCGTTGGACACCGCGCCCTGATTGGCGCACTGGAACAGCGTCACCTCCGTGCCGCTGCTGCCCGCGCTTCCCACGATGCCGCCCACGCCTGCGGCGCGGCCTGCGTAGACCTCGCCGGCGTTGACGCAGCGCTCCAGTCGTGCGCCGGCGCTGATAAAGCCCACGATGCCGGCCTGCCCGCCGTCGCCGCCGGAGCCGCCCAGATAGCAGGCGCCGGGCGCGAAGGCAGTGTAGACCCGCCCCTCGCTGCGGCAGTCGGTGAGCGTGTGGCTGCCGCTGCCGCTGAGGCGGCCCACCAGACCGCCCACGGCGGCGCGCTGCGCCTTCTGGTCGTTGGCAAAGGACACGGAGACATCCACCTGCGACACGCAGTTACGGATGGTGACGCCGCCCTCGCCGCTTCCCAGCACTCCGCCGATGATATAGCCTGTCGTCGTATCGTAGGATCTGACACCGGTCAGATCGATATTGCCTCGTACTGTCAGGTTCTCAATGACCGCATCCTGTGCTACGCCGAACAGGCCCAGCTTCTGGCGGCCACCCAAAGACGTGATATTCAGGCCGGACACCGTGTGACCCTGTCCGTCAAAGGTGCCGGTATAGGCACGCTGACCGTTGCTGCTGAGGACGCCGATAACCGGCCACTGGCAATAGCCAAGGTCGATATCTGCTGTCAGCACTGCGTAGTAGCCCTCGCTCTCCATCTGGTTATTCACCGCATAGGCCAGCCATGCCATCTCCTGTGCCGTGCCGATCTGGTAGGGTTCGTCCTCTGTACCCTTGCCATGGGGCTGACTGGTGGTGATGCCATTCCAGCCGTCCTCGGCACGGGCGGAATCCAGCAGTTTCTTCAGCTTGCCGCTGGCGGAGGTATATGCCTGTTCGATGGCTGCCAGGCCTTCCTGCCGCGCCTGCTCGATGGCGGCATAGTCGCTCAGATCGTCCAACTCCACTGCTGCCGCCGTTTCAATGGCGGTTTTGCCGCGCTCCAACGCATCGGTCAGCAGCTTCTGGCGTTCTTCATCGAAGCTGCTGATGTCGCCCAGCTGGGCTGTCAGCTCCGCAATGTGCTGCTGCGCCAGTGTATCCAGCTCCTGCTGCGCCGTATCGCGGGCTTTTTGCAGAGCCGCCGCTGCCGCCGCGTCCATATCCGGTGCCGTCTCGCCCTCCGTGAAGGTGGCTGTCAGGTCGGTCAGTGCCTTTCCGGCGTCGGCCTTGATGATCTCGATTTCCTCTGCGGAGGCAGCCTGATCCAGCTTCAGCTTCCAGCTCTCATAGGCGGCCAGCAGCGCGGCCATGTCCTCCTGAGAATACTTCTTATTGGTGATAAATCTGTTATATAGATCCAGCTGAACTTTCGTCGGGTAGGTGATGACCCCACTCAGACTCAGTTCATTACCCTCACCCAGATACTTCAGCCGGATATTATCAATATCCGCAATGGTTTTGGCGGCCTTGATCTCTTCCTCTGCCGCCGCCAGCAGCTCGTTGACCTTCGCCTGTTCCTCAGCCGCGTACACGCGGCTGTCCACATAGGCGTGGAGATCGGCCAGCAGCTGCTTACCACCGGCATCCGTACCGCTCAGCACCGTGGCAAGCTGCTCCTCACATTCCTGCACCAGCGCGTCCGCGTCGCCGTCGGCCAGTTCGATGCGCTCTATGTACGACAGCACGATGCCGTTATACCGGATACTCTGCTCCGTGCCATAGATTCCGTACTTCTCGTCGCCGGGACGGATCAGCTTTGCCAGCAGCTGCGCTGTGGCGCTGACCTTATCCCAGCTGCCGCTGGCCATGGTGAAGGAAGGTGTCACGCAGGACACACGGGCCGCGTCGTGGCTGTTGGTATTCGCCACGTCCACCATGCCCCACAGCATATTGGCAGACGCACTCTGCACATGTCGGATCTCGCCGCCGTGCCAATCGCCCACGATACCGCCCACGCCCTGTGCCGTGGTACTACCGTTATCTGTTACGCTGCCGGTATTATAGGCATAGGAAAGGGTGCATGGGCCGGTGAGACCGGTGTTGCTGCCGGTATCGATACAGCCCACAATGCCGCCTGTGCCATAGTTCATGGCGGGGGAGCCGCTGCTGCCGTTGACAGGGGCCTTGTTCAGCACGTTCATGATGATAACGTCCAGCACGCTGCCGGAGATATATTTATCCAGGCAGGCCCAGCCGACAATACCGCCCACGCGGCTCTCGCCCTGTACAGCGCCGCTGTTCTCACACAGGCGCACCTGCGCATAGTCCGTCAGCAGGCCGGCGATACCGCCCACGCCCTGAACACCGTTGACCTGGCCCTCGCTGTCGTTAGTGCAATAGCGGATCAGCGCGTTTTCACTCGCCACACCTACGATGCCGCCTGCGTAGTTGATATTCTTGCGGCTGCCTACTGTGCCGTAGTTATTGCAGCTGTCTATGATGGCGTTCTCTGCTGCTTTTCCTACGATGCCGCCTGCCACAGCGCTGTAGTTCGTGCCGTCATTGCTGATATCCACTGAAGAGGAACACTGGAAGATGGTACCCATGCAATAGCCTGCGATACCGCCTGCACCCACAGCCTTCACTCCATTGCCCGATGCGCTTGCCATGGAGACCGTACCGGCCACCTTTAAGCGCTCTACGATACCGGACTTTCCAATCACACCGAACAGGCCCGCATAATTCACACCCGACACACATAAACCATTGACAGTACTATTACCGCCGTCAAAATTGCCCTGATAGTTCTCGCTGGCGGTTCCGATGGGCGTCCATGGGTGGCCATTTAGGTCAATCTCGGCGGTCAGCTGTGCGCAAAGCGTTACCTTGCCGTTCTTGACCTGATCTGCAAACCATGCCAGCTCTGCGCCGGTGCCGATAAGGTACGGATCAGCCTTCGTACCGCTGCCGGAGGGTTGGGTCTTTGTGCTGCCGTCCCACTTGTTTTCCTCCGGGACGTCGTTGGCCTGTACGGCCACCTGCAAGCCCTCCACGATCTGCCGCATGGAGGCCTCACACTTTTCGGCCAGTGCATCTACTTCTGCTGTGGTCTTGCAGTCGTTCAGCGCTGTCAGGGCCGTGGCCTGCTGCTGTTCCAGCGCTTCACAGGCCGCGTCCAGCTGCTCGCGGCCCGCCAGAGTCAGAGCCAGCCAGACGCCCCGGCTGCTCTCGTCAAAGGCCGCTTCCTTTTCCTCCAGCTGCTTCAGATACTTCTCATACAGCGCCTGGATGCGCCGGATGGCGGACTGCTTTTCCTCAGCCGTCAGCTCCGTATATATTTTGGCAGGAATGGCCGCCATATTCGCCATCAGCTCCGACAGCAACGGCAGTTCTTCTGCCGTCCGGGCGGCGGCAATGGCCGCCAGCGCGTCGTTGTAGAGCTTCGTCAACGCCGCCCAATTCTCCGGTTCATAGGAGGCTTCGTGGTACTGGCTCCATACCTCTGCAAGCTGAGACTTCAACGCCTCTTTCTTGCTGTCCAGTTCCGTATCCGGTGCCTGAGGCTGAGTCAGTTCCCAGCGCAGCAGCGGCCAGCCGCCGTTCTCCGCCGTCAGCAAAAAGCCGTTGGGATCATCCGCCGCCGTGCCGTCGTTCAAGGCTGCCAGCACGGTATTTATATCCATCTCCTCGAACTGGCCACCGGCAGGGACGGCGTCCGTCCCGAACGCCTTGCCGGACCAGAACAATGCCTTGCTCTCTGCGCTGAATGTACCCTGACCGCACAGTGCACCGGCCTTTTCGCCGCTGACGGTCTTTACCTCGCCCCAGCCCGTCAGGGCGGAGGCGTCAGCATTCTCCTTGTCATCGGCTGACACGGCGGCATAGCTGTACGACGCCGTACATTCCGCCTGCTCCGCCAGTTGGCCCACTAAGCCGCCAGCGCACACGCCGCCCAACACGTCGCCGTACTGATAGCTCCGCTGGATCGTGACACTGCCGGACAAAACGCTGCCCACCAGACCGCCCGCGGCGGCGCTGTTCAGTGCCTTTACCGTACCCGCGTTCGCGCAGCCCGTCAGGGTCAGCGTACCGCCGGTGACGCTGCCCACAAGGCCGCCTACATGGCTGTCAGAAGTGGAGACGCTGATCTGCACCTCACTGCGGCAACTACTCACTATGGTATCACCGGACACCATACCGGCCAGTGCGCCCACGCTCTGCGCGGGGCTGTCCTCTGCGACGGCCAGCTCGCCGGCAAGCCGCAGGTCCCGGATCGCCGCGCCGTTCAGGGCGCGGAACAGTCCCCACGACGCAGCTGTATCGTCCGCCGTTACATGGAGCGCCAGTGTCACCGAGTGGTATGCGCCGTCAAGACTACCAGTAAACGTCTTGTCATAGGGCACGTCCACCGCGATGTCCGCGCCGAGACGGTATGTGCCGTCCGGCTTCATGGCGGCAAATTCCTCCGCCGTGGTAATGACCGTTGTCTCCTGCGCCGCCGTATTGTTGTCGGACGGTTCCACTGCCAGTGCCGAGACCGGCAGCAGGCTTACCGTCATGACACAAGCCAGCAGCAGGGCTGTGATCCTTGTTCTCATCGCTTTTCTCCATTGCATTGCAGCTTACAGCCATTTGGCATACAGCGTCATATTTTTCTTTACCTTGTCCGTATCAAAATCCCATGGTATGGCGCAGGCGGTATCCTGATACCAGCCGCCGAAACCGCAGCCCTCCTTCTCCGGGACGGGAGGCCGGGTCAGCTTCTCGCCGCGCTTGGCCTTGCGGCTGCCGATGGCCGTGCCGCCGAAGGTCTCAAACTTCACCGTCTTCCGGCGCAGCAGCAGGAGCAGCAGCACCGCCAGCAGCACCGCCCCCAGCGCGAGCCAGCCCCACAGCGGCATATGGAAGCCCTGAGAGGGCAACTGGGAGGCGTCCACCCACTTGGCGTACAGCGTCATACTGCCCTGCACCGTGTCTTTATCGAAATCCCACTCCCTGGTCATATCGAAGTCACTGTACCAGCCGACCAGCGCGAAGCCCTCCTTGGCGGGGTCCTCCGGGCGGGTCACCTTCTGGCCCAGCTTCACCTTCTGATCCGGAACGGAGCTGCCGCCGTTGCTCTCGAACCGCACGGTGCATTCGTTCGTCACCACCACGGTCACGTCACGGCCGGTGGTGGTGTAGCTGTCCATACCGTCTGCTGTGGAGACGCGGGTCTCCGTATTGCGGATCACAGAGGAGCCGGAGGTGCCGATGACCTTCAGCTGGAACGTGCCGATCATGGTGGAGGCGTCCCAGTTCTCGCCGCCGCCCATGGACACGAAGTTCATGTAGAACGACCGCAGGCCGCCCCGCAGGGCGATGTCCGTTGTCTCGATGGAAGCCGCCGTCATGGCGCTGTTCTCCACCAACTCGAAAAATTCAGGGTCGTAGCACAGCTCGTCCTGCATGGCGTACATGGTATAGCCCTCGTCCGCGTCGGTACGCTTCAGGGCCAGCGCCACCGTGACGACGTCGCCGGGGGCGGCTTGCTTCGTGTCGCTGCCGTCGATGGACAGCTCAAAGAGGTACGACTGGCTCTCGTCCACCGCCATGGCCGGGACGACTGCCGCCAGCAGCGTCAGGGCCGCCAGCAGCGCGCATAACAGTTTCTTCATCTTGTGGTTCTCCTTCTGCTTCTTTTTATTCAGAAATTCGTTTCTATTCCTCTTTTTCCGCGTCTCAAGAGACACATAAACAAACCTCCGAAAAACAGGGTATTTCCCCTGCCCCTTTCGGGGCAGGGGAAATCATGTGCGATATGGGCAGTATTCACCCTATAGAGGGGGTTACTGGATCTTCGCCACAACGGCGGCAGCATCCTCCACAGTGACTGTTCTGCTGTCGTTCATATCGGCAGCCAGGAACATTGCCATGGTGGTCGCATCGAAGTTGTCGTACTTGGCTTTGTAGATGTTGTACACCAGCTGGGCGTCGTTGATATCCACCAGTCCGGTGCCGTTCACATCGCCGTTGACATTGAAGGTCTGAGCAGTACCGTCCACCTCGGTGATCTTACCGTCCGCTTCGGCCTCGGCCTTTACCTCATCCAACGTTTTGTCGGAAATGACCAGATAGGCATAGGCGCCGCCATAACGCTTCGCGTTCTGGAACATGGCGTTATTGCCGTAGGCCAGCACCTTACCCTCAGCCAGCGTTACACCTGCGTTCAGCTTGGCGGTGATCAGGAACACAGACTGTGCCTTGCCCTCCGCGTTCGCATCGAGCTTTACAAACTCAGTGACTTCAACGGTGTACTTGGTCTCGATGAGCTTCTTTTCCACGGTAACGGTGATAACATCGTCAGCAGCGATATCCGCACCCGCGATGGTGTAGGTGCCGTCGCCATTATCCGTGACGGTAACTGCGGTACCATCCTTCTTGGTGGCCTTTACGGTGTACTCATAGCCATTTTCCTTATTAATGGAGAACTTGAAGTCCTGACCGGGTTCAACTGTCTGGGATGTACTGCCATTCACAACATCGGCCGAACCGCTGCCCTTGAAGTTGATCTGAGCCTTGTTTGCTTCCTTGGTCACGGTAATGACCACGTTGCCTGTGATATCCTTGCCGTTGATGGTGTAGGTCTTGCCATCTGCACCCAGCGTGGGTGTGACCGGCTTATCACCCGCGGTAACCGTTACGGTGTAGGCATAATTATCGGCCTTGTTCAGCGTAAAGGTGTAATTCGTGCCATAAGTGGCGGTATTACCACTCAGGGTGACGTCGTTCGCGTCAGCGCCAACCTTGGTGACCGTGTAGGTCTTACCCACAGCAGTGATGGTGATGTCACTGGTGATCTCACCGGCGGGGATGGTGTACTTACCGTCTACCAGCATCAAATCCTTGAACTCGCCATCGCCGACATTGTACTTCACATCCATGTAAGTGCCGTCCAAACCATTGTTCAGCGTGAAGATATAATCCTCGCCAGCCTTGACAGTGGAAGCACCATTGATGATATTGCCCTCAGGTTTGGTCACGTTGTAGGTCTGGCCCACGGTGATGGTGGCAGAGCCGGTCACAGCGGCAGCAGGGGCATCCTTCAGTGCGTTTTCGGATTTATCGATCTTGGCCTCGGTGACCTTTACCTCACCCGTGCCACCGGCTTTGCCGGTGAAAGTGAGAATCAGGTCTCCGCCGATGGTTAGATCTTCGCCGTAACGGTAGATGGTCAGGTTGCCGTTTCCATCATCTGTGACGGTAGCATCTGCGTCGCTGAAGCTCTTGTAGGTCAGGACATCCTTGTTATAGCTGACCTTCATGGAATAGGCGGCGTAATTCTTCTCAGCAGCGTCACTGTGGGTGATGTTCAGCTTGACCTGCGCTTCCTCTCCAGTCTGGATCGTGGTATTGCCGGACACCGCTACCGTGTAGCCTTCGGCGGCGGGGGTGGTGTTGGTCACGGTAACAGCAGCTGTGAAGGTGCCGACATCTGCTCCGTCAAAGCTACCATCTGCAATAGACGGAACTTTAAGGGAAAATGTGTACGTTCCGCTGGGCGTATCTTTCGCTACCGTATAGGTTGCCTTCCAGATCGTCCCGCCAGCCGCAACCACAATGGGCGCGTTGAAAGTGCCCTCTACCCAATATGTATGGCCAGTATTCGGATCATCTTCCATGGGGCTTGCCGTACCGCCGGGCGTCAGGGCAGTGAGGGTAAAATAAGAAGTATCTTCCAGTTCCTTCTTGGACCAATCCGCCTGAAATGCGTAATACTCATCACCCTTGACCGAAATGAAGTTTACGTCAACAGTCTTATCTTCCGTTCCGTCCACGGTGACAGAGCCGCCCTCAAATTTATAATCTGCTGCAACAGGGGCCGCAAACGCTGTCTGCACAGCAAGTGTGCAGAGCAGCGAAAGAGCCAGCAGAAATGCCGTAATTCTACGAATTTTTACACTCATACCGTTCTCCTTTTTTACCAGGACATTGCCTTATATGCCTTGTGTGCCGCAGACAGGCAGGCACGGTTAATCATCACTGCAACTGCAGCATTCGGTGTTCCGATAGCGCAAGTAGCTTGATCATTCAATGCTTTATATGCTTTGTGGCTCTCGGAGAGGCAAGCGCGGGAAACCAATGTCGCATCCGATGCATTTACCACGCCATCACCATTCATATCACCGTTCAGCGCCACGATGATGCTGTCGCCTTCTGCCAGCGTCGCGGTGAAGCTGTGCTTACCGTTCTCGCCGGTGGTGGCCGTCAGCTTCTGGTAAGTGCCGTCGGCATTCTTCACCAGCACCACGCAGGCTGCGTCATTTTCGCTGGCCACGGTGAAGGCGTTGCTCTCGCCCAGCTTCCAGCCGGCCGCGGGAGCGGTGACCTTGATCTCAGGCGCATCCGCGGAGGTACCGGCCTTGAAGCTGGTCACACCGTCCACGGTGGTACCGTCCGTCGTGCCGTTGCCGATCTTAATGTCAGACTTGGGCTGAGTCAGAGACACTGTCTTGGTGGACAGCGTGTAATTGCCCACATTGGTACCGTAGGTATAGACTGCCTCGGGCTGGCCATCGTCGTTGGTATGATACGTCACCACATTGGTCACGTCGCGCTCCATGCCGTTGGCCAGCTTTGCCACGATCTTGCCGCCGGTGACCTGAACTTTGCTTCCGTCCACATCTACGCTTTCGGGAGCTTCTTTCACCACCAGCTCCTTGACCGCGCTGGTCAGGGCGATCATGCGGCCGGTATCATTCTTGAAGTACAGCGTGCCGTACTCATCCGCCACGGGACTGCAAATGCAATACTCAGCCAACGCACCCTGGGGCGTGAACAACACGGGTGCACAGTTGGCATGACCGTTCTCGGTAATGCCGCCCTCCAGCTTCGTCTGACCGGCGGTATCGTGGATCACACGCATAACACCGGGGGTGTAGTTGTCCATGAAGTAGACATACACGCCGTCACCGTAGCCGGTGGTCACCAGACCGCTGGTCTGAGGATAGCCCTGGGTGGTCGCGGTATAGGCCACTGTCCAGCTGGTCAGATCCAGCACCGCGATGTGGTGGCCGCTGTAGGGAGTGAACTGGCCCTTCGTACCCGCCACGCCCACATAGGCGCGGCTGTTATACACCACGGGGGTGGAAGTGCTCATGCCGCCCAGCGCAATGGACTTGGACTGTGCGGCATCGATCTTGCCGTCGGAGCCAATGACCTCGCTGTAGAAGTGACCGCCCTTGGTGGTAAAGTACACGCGGCCATTCTCGTAAGCGATGTTGGAGCGGATATCGCCCACATAACCGGTCTTGGAATCGACCAGCTTGCCGGTATTCTTATCGAACACCAGCAAATTTGCAGTGGCAGTGTAGTCGCCCTCAGCGCTGCCGTCGTCGGTACCGACGATCGCGTACTTATCGTTGACGTAAGCACCGGCCCAGTAGAAGCCGCCCTTGCCGGTATAGCGCCACATGGCTTCCTTGGTTTACTTGGGCTGGTTGGGATATTCATCGTCCACCGTCAGGCACACCAAGTTGCCGTCCTTCTCCTCACCGTTCCAGAAGCCCGTATAAATGCAGCCGTCGGAATAAGTGATGGGACTGTTGGGCTGGCCGCCCAGGGGGTCGGTATACAACCACAGGGATTCCAGCGTCGTGGCATCAAACGCCTGGACGCGGCCGCCGGACAGGCCCACGAAGATCATACCGTCGGCATAGGTAGGCGGCACGATGCCGAAGCTGGAGGTACCCACCATGCTGCCGCTGGCCTCGATCGCGCCGGTGTCGGTGTTCATCTTGACGATCTTGGTGCCTGCGTAAGCGTACATATAGCCGCCCACCAGGATGGGAGAGCTGACCGCGTTGGTGTCATAGCCCGTACCGGTCTGGCTGCTCCACAGGATCTCCACATCATCGTTCTGGCCGATGGGGGTCTTGGCGCTGACGACGGCCATGCTCTGGTCATTGCCGCGGAAGTTGGGCCACTGTGCGTCGTACTGCGTTCGCTGGTTGGGCTTGACGGCCTCCAGCGTCACGTTCAGCACGCCGTCGGTCAGGTCGGCGGAGCCGGACAGGGTGCCGGTCTTGGTGACATAGCCCTTGGCCACCACGGAGTAACGGTAGTCCGCGCCCTCGCTCAGGCGGTAAACGCCGTTTTCGTCAGGCGTCTGGGCCACGCTGTTGGCGTCGGTAATGATCACATTGGCGGCGACATTGGCCTTGATCTGGGCGGTATAGTCGCCGGGCCACACCAGGTTGAAGGTATACGTCGTGCTGGGGATGGTCTCATCCGCGCAGCCCACCTTGATGGTGAAGCTCTCCATGGTGCGGTCCACCGGCACGTCCGCGGCGTAGGCGTACAGCTTACTGTTGGCGTTCTTCACCGTACCGGTAAACTCCACAGGGCCTGTAACGATGGTGCTGCCCGGTTCACCGTAGGCGGTGAAGCTGACGTTGACGCTCTGCGTCGTGGGGGTCATGGTCAGGGTATACTCGGTGATGGACTGGGTCTCATAGATGTAACCGCCGGGTTCCGCCGTCACACCGGTGGCCGCCACCTTCACATCGTGCAGTCCGGGTCTGAGGTTCAGGTTCACGGTGTAGGTCGCGGCCTCCACGTCGGAACCCTCCGGCGGCGTCACCGTAAAGACCAGTGTGTTCTTGCCCTGATGCAGCAGCTTAAAGCAGCTGACAAACTTACCGGAGCTTACCAGATCACTGGCAACGGTCACATTGACAGGATTGTTTTCATTGATGGCGACCTGTACGGTGGCGTTCTGCACCGCCGGGATCGCCCAGACTTTGAGCTGCGTATCGATCACGCCGTCTCGGCAGTCGATGTCATAGGTCAGCGTATCCTGCTTGAAGTCCGCCGCCGTCAGCAGCAGCTTCTTCTCGCCGGTGGTGCCGGTATAGTCGCCCTCGATCTGGAACGTCATCAGGCCCTTGCCGCTGGCCGGCTTGGTCAGCGTGACCTGATAGGTCTTGGTGGTGCCGTCCTCGGCGGTCACGGTATAGGTCACCGCGCCCTTGGAGAAGTCCGTGGCCTCGCCGCTGGCGGGAGACACGGAGGCATTCGCGCTGATGGTGACGGTGGGGGTGACAGCCGTCATATCCACATCATAGGGGATCATGCCGGTGATGGTGCCCGCCGCCTCGTCAATGGTCATGTTCAGCTTGCCGACCTTGAAGGCCGTCAGCTGCTTGTGATAGTCCTTCTTCTCCGCCACGCCGGTGATGACCGGGTAGCCGCTGTTGGTATTCTCGCTGTCAGCAGCCCAGACCGTATAGGTCAACTCCTGGGTGAAATACTCCTTCAGCTCCGTCAGGAATTCCTGGCTCTTCAGCTCCTCAGCGGTCTTGCTCACCGGAGCCTCGACGGCGCCGGTGCAGCTGGGGTTCAGCTTGCCGATGGCGTTCAAGGACTGGGCCAGATAGAAGTTGTGCTTGATATTATTCTTCTGCCCCTTGACATAGCCTACCACAGCGCCCGCGGCGGTGTCCCAGTCGCCGGTATAGGTGCTGGTGACCGTGCCGGTGGTGTAGCAGTTGGCCATGGTCATGCCATCATCCTGGCCCACCAGACCGCCCACGCCGGGGGAGTCCGCGATGATGGTGCCGGTGTTGTAGCAGCCCTCGATCACGCCGCCGGCGCTCATCATGCCGGCGATACCGCCCGTGCCGGACACTGCCACGTCAAAGGTGTCCGCCATAGGCAGGGCGCAGGAGGAGTTGATCGTACCGCTGTTGGAGCAGCCGATGATCTTGATGACCTTGGAAGTATAGCTGGTGCCGGAGCCAACGATGCCGCCCACATAGCAGCCGCTGGTGACGTTGCCGTAGTTGTGGCAGTCCACGATCAGGTCCGCACCGGTCGAACCGACAATGCCGCCGACCCAGCGCGCGCCGGTGGTGCCGCCGTATCCGGCCGCCTTCTGGTTGCCGGTCACGCCGCCGTAGTTGGCGCAGCTCCGGATGGTAGTAGAGCCGGTCGAGGAGCCAACGATGCCGCCGCTCTCCGCGCGGTACACATTGACATAAACGGTGGCATAGCTGCGGCAGTTCTCAATGGTGGCGCCGTCCGTCATGGCCACCACCGCGGCGGAAAAGGCCTTTGCCCGGATGGAGCAGGTGCTGTCCATGGTGACGTTCTTCACTGTGCCCTTCGTCACCGAGCCGAACAGGCCCTGTCCGACGGCGTTCAGATCGTCCACTACCAGGTTGCTGATCTTGAAATTGCCGCCGTCATAGGTGCCCTTGAAGGTATTGTAGGTGTCGATCCTGGTGCTGCCGTTGGATTCCTTCGTACCGCCAATGGGCGTCCAGGGAATGCCGGCCATGTCGATATCCTTGGTCTGCTGATAGAACTTGCCGGAAGAATTCTTGACCATGGTGCTCTTGGCCATCTGATAGAGGGCCAGCGGGCTGTCCACGATATAGGGATCATCCTGCGTACCGGTGCCCTGGAAGGTATAGGCCTTTTCGGTCACCGTGAAGCTGATGGCCAGGGGGATGGTGTCGCCCTCTGTTCCCTCAGCCGGGGCCAGGACCAGCTTGGCGTCGGTGGTATACACGCCGGTGCTCTTGGCCGTAAAGGTCAGCGCGCCGGAGAGCGTCGCCGTGCCGCCGGTCCACGCGCTGCCGTCCGCCGTGGTGATCACGATCTCAGGCGCGGTGAAGGTGGGGGCCATCAGGATATCCACCTCGTCGGTAAAGCTGACGGAGGCGTTTTCCAGATCCAGCGTACCCGTATAGCTCTTGTCACCGTCCTTCAGCGTCAGGACGATGCCGTCGCAGTACTCTGCCTTCAGCGCCCGGTACGCGATCGTCGCCTTGCAGCTGGAGTTCCAAGAGGTGCCAAATGTGATATTGGCATTTGCCTCCGCCTTAGTGAGCGCAAAGCGGATCGTCTGCTCCGCCGTCCAGTTCTGGAATGCATACTTTCCGATGGACGTGACGGAGGCGGGGATCACCAGCTCCGTGATCGCGGTGCAGCCCGAAAAGGCGTAGCTGTTGATCGTTGTCACGGTCTCGGGGATCACCAGCTCGGTCAGAGCCTTGCAGTTCTTGAAAGCGTAGCTGGAAATCTCCGTCGCAGCCTTGGGCAGCGTCACCTTGGTCAGGCCCGTGCAGCCGGACAGGACGGAATTGGCGATCTCCTCCACGCCCTCCGGGAACACGAACTCCGTCAGGCCCGTGCAGCCGTTGAAGGCGGAACTGTTAATGGTCCTGACCGTAGCAGGAATCGTGACCGCTGTCAGTCCCACGCATCTGCTGAACGCGCTGTTGCCGATGGACTCCAGTGCACTGGGAAGCTTGACCTCCGTCAGCGCACTGTTGCTGGCAAACGCACTGGTACCGATGCTGGTCACCGTGTCCGGTATGGTCACGGTTTCCGTCTTCAGGTTCCTGAAAGCATAGCCGCCGATACGGGTGACGCCCGCGCCGATCACAACGTGCTTTACCGCGGGATAGTCCGCATCCTGCCAGCAGGGAAACTCCGTCGACGTATAGTCCGCCATAGCGCCCGTACCGCTGACGGTCAGCGTCTCGGTCGCGGCGTCATAGGCCCATGTGACCTTATCCTCGTCCGTGGCGCCGCAGCTGCCGCTGGTCTGCGGCACATACTCCTTGGTGTATTCCACCGTCACGTTGGTACTGCTGCTGCCCGGCCAAGTGGTATTTGTCAGTCCATATTCCCGCAGGAAGTCGCTCTTCGCCTTGTTGACAATGACCTTACCGGACGCGTTTGCGAACACATTGCTGCCGATCTTGGTCAGGCCATCAGGCAGTTCGATGGTGTCAAAGGTAACACCGTTGAACGCATTTATGTCAATGGTCTGCAAGCCGGAGGGCAGCGTCACCTTTGTCAGTTTCACTTTGCACTCATAAAATGCACCGTTGCCGATCTTCTTCACGCTGTCGCCCAGCTCGACCTCGGTCAGCGTCGCGTGCTGATAAAAGGCGTAGGAGCCTACGTTGGTCACGCCTTCGCCGATGACCACCTTGGTAAACGCCTTCGGATACCATCCTGTCTTTTTGACGTTTACCGAATTGTAATCCGGCATCGCGCCGTTTCCGCTGATGGTCAGGGTCGTGGTGTCCGCGTCATAGGACCAGATCACGTCGCCGTCGACCGTGCCGCGGTTTTCGTCCGCGGCCCATGCCACCGTGGGCAGCAGGCTGAACGTCATCACAAACGCCAGCAGCAGCGCCAACAGCCGATGGGCCTTGTTGCTTCTCATGTTGTTTTCCTCCTTGTGTGTATTCTCTATCTCCAAACGCCGCAGCGTGATAAAGGGATCAGGGCGGATCACGCCGCCGGTATCGAGCCGATGGGTATGCGATAAGAGAGGAGGTGGGAGGGGCGGCTTTTCCCCTCCCACCCTTATGGAAAGCTGACAGTCTCCGTTCAGACTGTCTCGGCTTGACAAGGGTTGGTGTCTTTTTCGGCGGCGGCTTTCTCGGCCTCGGCTGCCTCCCGCTGGGCACGGCGCTTCACGGCCTTTTCGTGGGCCAGTTGGCCCTGCCGCAGGTTCTTCTCGATCTGCTTCTGCCGCTTCTTCTCCTTGCGCTCCGCCAGAAACAGCGGCTCCTGTATCGCCCGCTCCCTGCGGTAGCGGGCCGTGCTGTTCAGCTTCATCGTCCGTGCGGGCGGCAGACAGGCCGCACGCATAGCTGCGTCCCAGCTTCCGAAGCGTTGTTCGATGAACGCGCCGCCGTCCACCTCACAGGGTGCTGGGCTGTGGCGCAGGGTGCGGGCACACCGGGCCAGATACAGCGCCAGCTCTCGCAGGGGCGTGCCCGCGTGCTTTTCGGCAAACGCCGCGTCCCGCGCCGCCAGCGCGTCCTTGGTGCGCTGGGCGATCTTCTGTTCGCGCCAGTTCTCAACATCAAAATGCTGGTTGGGGTTGAAATGGCTCATGGACATACTCCTCCCTATGGTGATGTGGCGGTAAGAAAAAACGCTGACGAATCTCGTCAGCGTACACTCCTACCCTCGTCACAACGAAGAAGCGCCGCTGCAAACAAGTTCTCCTTCGTGTAATTCTACTGCCCTCGCGCCACAAAACCGTTGTGTTCCAGCGGTTTCCCCGTACACGACCTACCTTCTCAGGACTCGCGTCCCAATGGCGGGTATTACCCAGCGGCTCAAAGCCGTTTCGGTCGTTTCCTTGCGCTCACAGTGCCGTCCGCGGTGGGTTTGGTTACCCATGTTCCTTTAAAGCTGTACCCTGACGAAAAATCGTCTTTACAACGCACAGCCACACGACGTCACAGAACTCAGCTGTATGAAATTCTCGGTTCTTTTGAACAGTTTTTTCGCAAAGTAACATACTTTGCGAAAAAGCGCGGAACGCCTTGCACTGCAAGGCATTCCAGATTTATGCCAGAAAAAAGTCGAAAATTAGAACTCGTTGTTGACACGGAAAAACGACTGGTATATACT
>ENA-UOJR01001562-UOJR01001562.1-human-gut-metagenome-genome-assembly--contig:-C115P-NODE-1562-length-19520-cov-5.226458_pt1 | contig 19520 bp, 17 predicted proteins | sample MGYA00242354_ERZ723901 | MGnify/ENA metagenome assembly ERZ723901
AGAAAAATATGTTCAGACCGGTCGTGTGTGCAAATTAAAATTTGAAAAAGGCACAGGAATTGTTTCTCCGGATGGTATACCAAAGACCTTGGATACATTCTGCTTCTTTGAAGATGGAGAAATTAACCAGATTGACGGTAAATACATTTATTCCTACTGTACGAACTGGGATGTAAAAGAAGATACGCCATATGTTGGAGCCGTTCAGATTGCGGCATACGTATCTTCAGACCCTATGAATATCTGCTTTTTCCCAGATAAAATTGGAAAAACCAAATTTACGGATGAAGAAAATGTAGAACATAATTATCTTGGTACTATTTTAGATAATCCAAGTAAATTGTATGGTGAGACTTATAACAATCATCATCATATGCAGAATTTCAAAGGACATAATTACATCTTTTATCATTCAACTGTGCTTAGTAATACATTATATCGTGATAGCAAACAATATCGAAATTTACATGTAAATGAAATTGATATTGATACAAAGAATGATAAGATTACGATTGAGCCTTCCTATGAGGGTGCAAAACAGATTGAAAATGTGAATCCATATAAGAATGCGGATGGCACGGTTAAATATATTAATGCAACAACAAGTGCTAAGAGTGCAGGAGTGAAATCTTTGCGAGATGATCGTACTGTTGTAAAATCATATAATGGCTCACCGATGGTACTAGATCAGATTGATACCGGTGACTGGACTAAGATTAGTGGCGTTGATTTTGGAACCAATGGATTGAAAACAATTAGCGCAGAAATTGCAGCAACATCAGGAGAAGGTCAGATTGAGGTATATCTGGATGCTCCTACAGCTGCAAAAAACAGAATTGCAACCATTACATTGGGAGATACCAAGGGCTTGTATGCATTCAGCACGGCAAATGTTGATCGTGAAGTGAAAGGTGTTCATGATGTGTATTTTGTGTTCCGAGGAACAGGCTATAATGTGGCTTCCTGGGCATTTTCAGAAAAAACAAATCCAGAACTTCCGGATCTTTCTGCAAGACCAACGGTAGAACCAGTTCCAACAATGAATCCAAATGTAAAAGTAGGATGGAATGCGGATAAAACGGAATACGCTGTTCCGATTACAGAGGAAAATATTGTTGCAGAAGGCGGTGCAGTAGCAGAAGTAGACCAATATAATGGAACAGCTTCTCTGGTATATAATGGTCAGTATCCAGGTGTTTGGGTAAACTTGCCGGCAGAAATTACGGATAATCAATTCCAGACAGTAGAGATAACCTATGAGAATCAGGCCACAGATGCTGATTTTGGTGCAGCGATTCGGTATGCAACATCGAAAGGTGATGAGGGAATCGTATGGCCGGGTTCAAGTCCATTTGCATCAGGTGAGACAACAAAGACATTTACATTAGATTTCACAAAGAAATTTGCGAAAATAAAGATTTTTGCAGCTGAGAATCCAAAAGATGCCAAATTAATTATTAAGGCGGTTGTGTTAAAACGCGAGGCAGGAGCAACTGCACCGACAGCGACACCAAAACCGACAGCACTTCCTACCACAGCACCAATTGATGTAACTTACGGATGGAATGCGGATGAAACAGAATATACGCTTCCATTAACTGAAGAAACGGTTGTAAAGGGAAATGGCACGGAGGTGTCTGTAGACACGAATGCCAAGACGGCTACCATAACATATGATGGTGCATTTCCGGATGCATTCCTAAATATGCCAGGGGATTTGTCCGATACGAAGTTTTCATCTATCATTATTAAATACGATCGTCTGACTGAGCAGGATAGTTTTGGTTACGCATCTCGTTACACGGATAACAAGTCAACGGATGTAGATATTAAATGGGCATCCGTGAGTGGTGCATTTGCACCGGATGCTCACGAAGCGGAGATACCGTTAAACAAGACAAAAGATTTATATCAATTTAAAATATTTGGAAATGCATGTGATAGTGCTGGATTTATCATTAAAGCAGTGATACTAAAAAAATAGCTTGATTTGATTCCAAATGAAGAAGGATTTTGACAAACTTTTGAAAGAATGTCAAAATCCTTCTTTTCTATTTGATAAGAAAAAATTGAAATTTGCAATTTAATGCGTAGTATGGTACCATTTTCCTTACAATTAGGCTCGCAAAGGAGAATGGTATATGATTCGCTTGATTGCTTTTGATATGGATGGAACTGTCTTAAATGATGAGAAAAAGATTTTAAAAGAAACAAAAGAAGCTCTTGAACAGGCGGCCCGTGCCGGTATTGAAATTGTGCCGGCGACCGGGCGGCCATTTTGTGGTATTTCGGATGAAATCTACCGGTTAGACGGAGTTCGTTATGTGCTTACGACAAATGGTGCCGGTATTTATGAAAGGGATTCAAAAACTTGTCTTTATGAGGATGCAATTCCGTTATCTGCCTATCTGCCAATGCTTGCCGAAGTGGAGGCTTACGATGTGATGGCAGATACCTTTTTAAAGGGTGGTGCGCTTATGACAAAGAGAAAACGTGACCTTTTGCCAAGGATGCGTTTGACAAAAGAAATCCGTGATTATATTTTGTCGTCACGGCAGGTGGTAGAAAGCCAAGTGGACTACTTGCGTGAGCGAGGTGAAGATGTTGAGAAACTGACAATTAACTTTGCTTATGATGAGGACGGTCACCGCATTGATTACGATGCGGTCTGGGAGGTTCTTAAAAAATATCCGGATGTGAATGCTGTATCTGGTGGTATGAAAAATATTGAGGTTACCAAAAAGGGCGTTTCGAAAGCAAGTGGTCTTTTGTATCTGGGGAAAAAACTTGGAATTGCTCCAGAAGAAATGATGGTGTTTGGCGACAGCGGCAATGATTTGGACATGATAAAAATGGCAGGAATCGGTGTCGCCATGGCAAATGCAGAGCCGGAGGTTTTGAAAGCCGCAGATTTTGTCACAAAGAGTAATAATGAAAATGGGGTAGGGGGATTTTTGGTTTCAGCAGATTATTAAAAAATTGTATTTTATGCGCCGCTCTCGCTTGACAAACGCGCAGGGGTTTTCGTACCTGCCGATACCCCTGCGTATTTGTTAAGCGAAAGCGGCACACAAAGGGCAACCAAGCCAAACACAAATTACGGAAACTGAAAAAACAGAGAACAAACCTAATCAAGGAGGAAAAAATATGTTGACATCATTAGCACTGATTTTTTTAGTCGGGCTTTGTATGGCGGCGATATGTCAGAAATTAAAACTTCCACGCATTATTGGAATGCTTGTGACCGGAATGGTGCTGGGACCATATGTGCTGGATTTTCTGGATTCATCTATTTTGTCAATTTCTGCAGAACTCCGCAAGATGGCGTTGATTATCATTTTGCTTAAGGCAGGCTTATCGTTAAATTTAAATGACTTAAAAAAGGTGGGAAGACCGGCAATTTTACTGGCTTTTGTGCCGGCATCGTTTGAGATTGTTGGATATGTGATGTTTGCACCAGCCTTTTTGGGGATTTCACGGATTGATGCTGCGGTAATGGGGGCGGTGCTTGCTGCGGTTTCACCGGCGGTTGTTGTACCCCGTATGGTGCAGCTTATGGAAGAAAAGTATGGAACAAAACAGTCCATTCCGCAGATGATTATGGCGGGGGCATCGTGTGATGATATTTTTGTCATTGTTTTGTTTACAACCTTTTTGGGAATGGCGCAGGGGGCAAAAGTAAGTTTGTTAAGGTTTGTAAATGTACCGGTTTCGATTTTTCTTGGAATCCTTTTGGGAGCGGTAATTGGCTATGTTTTGTATCGTTTTTTTGAAACGGCATATAAACATCAAAATTACGTGAGAAATAGTACAAAAGTTATTCTCGTACTTGGTGTATCGTTTCTTCTGACAGCAGTGGAGGGATGGCTTGATGGAAAAGTTGCTGTGTCAGGACTTTTAGCAGTTGTCAGTATGGCGTGTGTGCTTAAGGCAAAATGTATTCCTGCGGTATCTAAGCGGCTGTCGGAGAAATTTGGAAAACTGTGGATTGCGGCAGAAGTTATTTTATTTGTGTTAGTTGGAGCAGCGGTCGATTTACGCTACACGGCGGCCGCCGGCGGATTTGCTGTGCTGGTAATTTTCCTTTCACTGATATTTCGTATGGCAGGTGTGTTTGTTTGCGTTTTGGGTACCGGGCTGTCATGGAAAGAAAGACTGTTTTGTGCCATTTCATATTTGCCAAAAGCGACGGTTCAGGCGGCGATTGGTTCGGTGCCGCTTGCTGCAGGATTAGGCTGTGGAAAGATGATTTTATCGGTGGCGGTTTTGGCGATTTTAATAACCGCACCGCTTGGCGCACTGGGGATGGATTTGACGTATAAAAAATTGTTAGCACGGGAGGAAAATAACTGAAAACGTCTTGAAAATGTCAACTTTGTGTGCTTAAATGGATAAGAGAATATGAGAAAAGAAGGGAACAACATGAAGAGTGTTTATTTCGTGCGCCATGGACAGACCGTGTGGAACGTGGAAAATAAAATTTGCGGCGCAACAGATATAGAACTTACTGCTCTTGGACATGAGCAGGCGATTGAGACAGGAAAGAAGATTTTAGAGAAAAAGATAGAGGCGGATGTGATTTTATATTCTCCGCTGGTGCGGGCGAAAGATACCGCATTACATATTTCAGAAATAACCGGGATTCCGGCAAAAGAGGAAATGCGCTTAAAGGAGCAGAATTTCGGAAAGTACGAATCGACAGCAAGAGATGGTGCCAAGTTTCGTGAGGCAAAAAAGCAGTTTGTCGAACGATATGAAGGCGGTGAGTCGATGCTTCAGCTGGCACAGCGCGTGTATAACCTGTTAGATGAGGTAAAAGCGTCCGGCAAGACTTGTATTTTAGTGGCGCACAACGGAATTGCGAGAGTGGTGCAGTCCTATTTCTATGAAATGACAAATGAAGAATATGCGGCGTTTGGTGTGGATAACTGTGCGATTTTGCAGTACGAATTTTCGGGTGAGGAAAATGGGGGCGCTAAGGCATGAGTGCAGGAAAAAAAGCCGGCATGGATATGACGCAGGGGACTATCTGGAATAAAATTTTATTGTTTGCACTTCCGTTAGCAGCAAGCAGTATGTTGCAGCAGTTATTTAACTCGGTGGATACAGCCGTTGTCGGTCGGTTTGCAAGCAGTGAAGCGCTGGCGGCAGTGGGAAGCAATGGCTCATTGATTTCTTTGATGATAAATTTATTTATTGGAATTTCTTTGGGAGCCAATGTTGTCATTGCAAAATATATCGGTCAGAAGTCGGAGGAAAATGTGCAGGCGGCTGTTCATACAGCGATTGTCGTGGCACTTATCAGCGGTGTTTTTGTTATGATATTTGGACAACTAATTGCAAAGCCCGTACTTACGCTGATGGGAACACCGGACGATGTGATTGATTTGGCGGTACAGTATTTGCGGATTTACTTACTGGGAATGCCATTTATCATGCTTTACGATTTTGGTTCATCGATTCTGCGAAGTATTGGTGACAGTAAGAGACCGCTGTACAGTTTGATTGCGGCAGGAATTATTAATACCGGATTGAATCTGCTGCTTGTGATTGTGTTTCAGATGAGCGTTGCCGGGGTTGCGATTGCAACCGTGATATCCAATCTGACGAGTGCCAGCATAGTAATGTACATTTTGATGCATGAAACATCGGTTATCCGCATTGATAGAAAACAGTTAAAAATTGTACCAAAAGAATTGAAAAAAATATTAGTTATCGGGATTCCGGCAGGGCTTCAGGGAATGATGTTTTCCATTGCCAATGTGTGTATCCAGAGTGCAATTAACAGTTTTGGGGCGGATGCCATTGCAGGTTCTGCGGCGGCATTGAATTACGAATTTTTTGCTTACTTTGTTGTCAATGCATTTGCACAGGCAACTGTGACCTTTACAAGCCAGAACTTTGGTGCCGGTGAGCCGAAACGGTGCCGGAAAATTTTCCATACGGCGATGGTATTATCCCTTGTGTGTTGTGGTCTGCTGTCACTGGTGTTTGTCGTGTGGCGAAACTTTTTTCTGCAGATTTATACAACAGACCCAGCAGTTCTTTTGTATGCCAAACAGCGAATTGTCATTGCGACAACGTTAGAGTGCTTAACATCCGTGTATGAAATCAGCGCGGGAGCAATGAGAGGGCTTGGACGTTCTTTGACGCCTGCGTTAATTACATTTTTTGGTTCCTGCGTGCTGCGGCTGATTTGGATTGCGACAGCGTGTAAGATGGTTCATGAATTTTGGGTTTTGCTTATTATTTACCCAATTTCGTGGGTTGTTACAGGTTTGATTATGATGATTGCATACGAAATTGTGAAAAAACGCGTGCTTGAAAGGAAATGGGCGTAAAATGATGTGGCTGTTATTTGCTTTTTTATCTGCTCTCTTTGCAGGGCTTACAGCAATTCTTGCAAAGTGTGGAATTGAAAATATGGATTCGAATGTGGCAACTGCCATCCGAACGATTGTGGTATTAATATTTTCGTGGGTATTGGTTTTTGTCATGGGAGTGCAGAATGGAATTTTTCATTTATCCGGAAAAACCATTACATTTCTTGTGTTATCCGGCGTAGTAACCGGAGCATCGTGGCTCTGCTATTTTCATGCACTTCAGATTGGAGATGTAAACCGGGTTACACCGATTGATAAATCCAGTACCATTTTGACGATGATTCTTGCGTTCTTATTTTTTGGGGAGACGGTTGGAGCGGTTCAAATTTGTGCAATGGTTTTGATGGGAGCCGGAACGTATCTGATGATTCAAAAGAAGGAAGCAGAAACGGGCAAGAAAACAAAAAAGACATGGCTTTTATATGCCCTGCTGTCGGCAGTGTTTGCCAGTCTGACTTCGATTTTGGCAAAGGTTGGCATGCAGGATGTCGATTCAAATTTGGGAACGGCTATCCGCACCGCTGTTGTTCTTGTAATGGCGTGGGTTGTTGTATTTGCAACCGGAAAACAGAAAACAATTCATGGAATTGGCAAAAAAAATGGGGTATTTCTTGTGTTATCCGGCGTAGCAACAGGAGCGTCGTGGCTCTGTTATTTCCGTGCGCTGCAAACAGGACCTGCAAGTGTCGTTGTGCCGATTGATAAATTAAGTATTCTGGTTACGATTTTTTTCTCGTATTTTGTGTTTGGCGAGAAACTTACCAAAAAATCAGGAGTGGGGCTGGTGCTTTTGGTGGCAGGAACATTATTGCTTTTGAAGAAGTAGTCTTTTTGGAAAAACTGCAGCTACTTTGCTCATAATCGGGCGATCAGCCCATAAAAAGGAATCGGTCATGAATTGTGTGCGAGCACACATTCGTGACCGGTTCCTTTTTATGGGCTGAACTTTTTCAAAAAAACTTTACAAATCCTATTGACTTAGTAGGGAATAGGTGATATGATAGGCACAGTTAAATTATACAAACCCTACATGAATAGTAGGAAAAGGATGGTGAAAGCGATGGCAAAGATTGCAAAACAGTTGACAGAATTAATCGGAAATACTCCATTGCTGGAGTTGACAAATTATGAAAAGGAAAATGAGTTAGAGGCAAATCTGATTGTAAAATTGGAGTATTTTAACCCATTAGGAAGTGTAAAAGACCGTGTGGCTTATGCGATGATTGAGCAGGGAATTGCGGATGGGAAAATTAATTCAGATACCGTGATTATCGAGCCAACAAGCGGTAATACAGGAATTGGACTTGCGTTTGTGACAGCGGCAAAGGGATTACACCTGATTCTTACGATGCCGGACACCATGAGTGTAGAGAGACGCAAGATTGTATCGGCGTTAGGTGCTGAAATTGTTCTTACACCGGGACGCGATGGTATGAAAGGTGCGATTAAAAAGGCGGAAGAGCTGAAAGAGGAATATGGAAATGCATTTATTCCACAGCAGTTTGAAAATGAAGCAAATCCGGCAATTCATAAAAAGACAACCGCACAGGAAATTTTGAAAGATACCGATGGTAAAGTTGATATTTTTGTATCAGCAGTTGGAACTGGCGGAACGGTTACCGGAACCGGACAGGGATTAAAAGAAGCAAATCCGGATGTAAAAGTTGTGGCTGTTGAGCCTGCCGGCTCACCGGTATTATCCGGAGGAAAGCCGGGACCACATAAAATTCAGGGAATTGGAGCCGGATTTGTACCGGATGTTTTGGATAAAGAAATTTTGGATGAAATTATTCCGGTTGAAAATGATGATGCTTTTGAAACATCAAGAAAAGTAGCAAAGAGTGATGGATTGTTAGTTGGAATTTCTTCCGGTGCAGCACTTTATGCAGCTACACAGTTAGCAAAACGCAAAGAAAATGCAGGAAAAAATATTGTTGTTTTACTGCCGGATACCGGTGAGAGATATTTGTCCACTTCTTTGTTTGTAGTAGAAGAGTAAAGGAGCAGGCGATGAGAAAAAGAAAGAAGAGTGTCCTTCTTTTTCTGGTACTTGTGCTTATCCTTAGCGGCTGTGGGACGAAGTCGGATGTTGTCACGATAACGAATGTTTCGTATGACCCGACAAGAGAATTTTATGAATCTTATAATACGATGTTTGAAGAATATTATAAGAAGACTTATAACAAGAAAGTTCAGGTGATACAGTCGCACGGCGGCTCCGGCAGTCAGGCGAGGTCGGTTGTGGAAGGGTGTAACGCGGATGTTGTTACACTTGCATTAGAGCATGACATTTCTCTGATTGAGAAGACGGGGCTTGTTGATGCCGGATGGATTAAAGAATTTCCAAAATCCTCTGCCCCTTATACATCGACCATTGTGCTGTTAGTGAGAAAAGGAAATCCAAAGCAGATTCACGACTGGGATGACTTAACGCGAAAAGGTGTGGATGTCATTACACCGGACCCGAAAAGCAGCGGAGGTGCCTGCTGGAACTTCTTAGCAGCTCTTGGTTACGCAAAGACTAAATGGAGCGATGAGAACAAGCAGAAAGAATTTATGAGGCGGTTGTATCACAATGTATCAGTTATGGATTCCGGTGCCAGAGGTGCGACAACAACGTTTGTGGAAAATGGTAAAGGCGATGTGCTGATTGCATGGGAAAATGAAGCGATTGCAACCATGAAATCCTACGGCGGTAAGTATGAAATCGTAAATCCGTCTGTCAGTATTTTAGCACAGCCAAGTGTTGCAATTGTGGATGATAATGCAAAAGCAAATGGCTCAGAAGAAGTGAGTAAACGGTATTTGGATTTTCTTTATACGAAACAGGCACAGCGGTTAATTGGAAAAAGCGGATACCGCCCAACCGACAAGGAAATTTTGCAGGAATTTGGAAATGAGTTTGATTTGTCTATAAGGTTATGGACGATTGACGATTTTGGCGGCTGGGAGAAAGCATATCAGAAATATTTTGATGATGATGCCATGTTTGATGAGATTTATAATTATTAGAAGAGGAGTTTTTCGGATGAGGAATACGGTCAGACAAAAGAGAGTGAAAAAAGCAAGGGTGATTCCCGGATTTCGCTGCACATTTGGAATTGTTGTGTTAATGCTTTCCCTGATTGTGCTGATTCCGCTGGCTTCAGTGCTTGTGTATTCCTTGAAAATTTCACCGGGAGAATTTTTCTCTCTTCTTTGGAAATCAAATGTAAGAAATGCTTTTTTAACAAGTATTGGCTTTTCACTTGTGGCGGCAGGAATCAATACGGTGTTCGGCATTATCGTGGCATGGACTTTAGTAAAATATGATTTTCCGGGCAAGCGGATTGTGGACGGGCTGATTGAACTTCCCTTTGCACTGCCGACAGCCGTAGCCGGAATTACACTTTCCAAATTATATTCGGAAACCGGATTTTTTGGAAAAATGTTAGCCGGTATTGGAATTAAGGTGACTTATACGAAAACCGGATTGGTTATCGCACTTGTGTTTGTCGGACTTCCTTTTGTAATCCGGGCGGTTCAGCCGGTCCTTGAAAAACTGGATGGACAGTATGAAGAAGCGGCTTATATGTTAGGTGCAAGCCCATCGAAAACATTCAGACGTGTGATTTTACCGGAATTAAGACCTGCGATTTTAACCGGATTTGGTCTGGCACTTGCCAGAGGAATTGGTGAATACGGCAGTGTCATTTACATATCGGGCAACAGTGCAAAAGAAAAGACACAGGTTGTTTCCTATGTAATTATGCAGAAATTAAGTTACATTGATTATGAGAGTGCGACGGCAATTGCCCTTGTGATGTTAGTGCTGTCCTTCGTATTATTATTGTTTGTCAATATCGTACAGGCACGGCAGGCGGCAAGAACAAATCTGTTATAGGAGGAAAAAAGGATGGAACGACGAAAGAAAATAACAAAAATTATTTTAATCACGATTACCCTTTTATTTCTTCTGCTCATGCTTGCAGCACCACTTCTTTCGGTTCTTGTCAATTCGCTGAAAGAAGGAATCGGATTTTACGTGCAGGCGATTTCAACACCGTATGTGGTAAGTGCTCTGCTTGTTACTTTGTTGGCGACGGTGATTGCGGTTTTGGTAAATACCTTTTTTGGAATTTGCGCGGCGTGGCTATTGACGAAGTTTTCGTTCCGGGGCAAACAGATTTTAGCGACGCTGATTGATATACCATTTTCTATTTCTCCGGTTATTGTAGGACTTTCCTATCTGATGACATTTGGAAGACTGGGATGGTTTTATCCGGCGATTCGGGCGTTTAACCAGTTCTTTGGTACGAATATCCGAATTACATTTGCAATACCGGGTGTTGTGCTCGCAACCATATTTGTTACCTTCCCGTTTGTATCGAGAGAGATTCTTCCGGTGCTGAATGCACAGGGCAAAGATGAGGAAGAAGCGGCGGCTCTGATGGGCGCCAAAGGTTTTACGATTTTTCGTAAAATTACCCTTCCACAGATGAAATGGGGACTGATTTATGGTATCATTTTATGTGCGGCGAGAGCACTTGGTGAGTTTGGCGCGGTAAACGCGTTGTCGAAAACGAGGGGCGAAACCTTTACCCTTCCGCTTGAAATCGATGCGTTATATATGTCGGGAACCGACACATCCGTAACAGCATCGTTTGCGGTATCGTCACTGCTAGTGGTTATCGCAATCGTCATATTGTTTGTGAGAAATGTATTAGAACACCGAGATGGTAAGGAGAAAAAAGTATGTATGTAGAAATGAAAAACATTGTAAAAAAATATGGTGATTTTCTTGCTTCTGACCATGTAAGTCTTGGTGTGGAAAAAGGAAAGTTAGTTGCCCTGTTAGGACCGTCCGGCAGCGGAAAGACAACTTTACTGCGGATGATTGCAGGACTTGAGAATCCGAATGAAGGAGATATTTACATTGATGGCAAGCGGGTGAATGATGTACCGGCTGCCAAGCGTGGGATTGGTTTTGTCTTTCAGAATTATGCACTGTTTCGTTATATGACGGTATACGATAATGTGGCATTTGGACTGGTACTTCAGAAGATGCCGAAAAAGCAGATTAAGGAACGGGTTACGGAATTGTTAGCGATGACCGGTTTGTCAGGGATGGAAAAACGATATCCGAATCAGTTGTCCGGCGGGCAGAGACAAAGAGTTGCTTTTGCCAGAGCGTTAGCACCAAATCCAAGAGTTCTCTTACTCGATGAGCCGTTTGCTGCGATTGATGCGAAAGTGCGTACCGAACTTCGCTCGTGGTTGAAAGAGATGGTCGTAAAACTTGGTATTACAAGTATTTTTGTCACCCATGACCAGGAGGAAGCGGTCGAGGTTGCAGACGAAATTATTATTACCAATCACGGAACGATTGAGCAGATGGGAACGCCGGTTGAAATTTATAAAAGTCCGGCAACACCGTTTGTAGCAAGATTTATCGGCAGGTCTTCGGTTGTTGAGGATTATGATAAATTGAAAGGTTTCGAGCGGATTGAACATGCCAATCAGGCGGTCATTCGTCCGGAATTTGTGAAAATCTCAAAGAGTGGAAAACTGGACCAATATATCAGTGCCGCTGAAACCGGTGTGGTAACGGATGTCGTGTTCCGAGGAAACCGAATGGATGTTACAGTGGACATCAATGGTATTTTGGTTGTTGGAGAACGTTCTTTGGAAAAAGATTTTGTTTCGGTTGGCGAGATGGTTCATGTATTGATTTACCGATTATATATCTTTGATTCGAAGCAGACTTATTTGATGGAAAATAAAGAGATGCAGGAAAGAGAAGATGTATTTTACATTTAACGGGGAGGATACACCATGCAGATTGAGAACAAAAAGATATTGCATACGGACATTCTTATCATTGGCGGCGGAACGGCAGGGTGCTATGCGGCACTTACGATTCGTGAACAGTCCGATTATTCGATTGTCATTGCGGAAAAAGCAAATATCAAACGAAGCGGCTGTTTAGCGGCCGGCGTTAATGCCATTAATGCTTACATTGTGGATGGAAGAAAGCCGGAAGATTATGTGGAGTACGCAAAAAAAGATGCGGACGGCATTGTAAGAGAAGATTTGCTGATGACGATGTCCGAAGGATTAAACCGTGTGACACATAAAATGGAAAACTTAGGACTTGTTATTTTAAAAGATGAAAATGGAAACTATGTTGCCAGAGGAAACCGCAACATAAAAATAAATGGAGAAAATATGAAGCCGCTTTTGGCAAAGGCGGTAGAAAAGTTAGAGGATGTCACAATTTTAAACCGGATTAACATTACCGATTACATTGTGGAGGAGAATGAAATCAAAGGAGCTTTCGGCTTTTCGATTGAAGAAGGTACCGCCTATGAGATAAGGGCAAAGAAAGTGCTCTGTGCGACCGGCGGTGCGGCAGGTTTGTACCGGCCGAATAATCCGGGATTTTCCCGCCACAAAATGTGGTATCCGCCGTTTAATACCGGAGCCGGTTATGCGATGGGGATTCGTGCCGGAGCAGAAATGACAACATTTGAAATGCGTTTTATCGCACTTCGCTGTAAAGATACAATTGCACCGACCGGAACGATTGCTCAGGGCGTTGGTGCGAAGCAGGTGAATGCCAAAGGAGAGGTGTACGAAGATAAATACGGTCTGACAACATCGGAGCGTGTCTACGGCACGGTGATGGAAAATTTAGAGGGGCGCGGACCGTGTTATCTGAGAACAGAGGGCATTACCGCAGAGCAGGATGAGTCGCTGAAAAAAGCGTACTTAAACATGGCACCAAGCCAGACACTCAAATGGCTTGAATCGGGTAAAAATCCGAGTGAGCAGAATGTCGAAATCGAGGGCACTGAGCCTTATATCGTCGGTGGCCATACAGCGAGCGGCTACTGGGTTGATACCGACAGAGAGACTACGATTCATGGTTTGTTTGCCGCAGGAGATGTGGCTGGCGGATGTCCGCAGAAATATGTGACCGGTGCGATGGTTGAAGGTGAAATCGCAGCCAAGAAAATAGTTTCTCAATTGAATGAGGAAAGAGATAAAGAAATGACAGCTGATGAGAACACGGAGAAAAAAGTTCTCGATGCAAAGATTACGGAGTACAACCGCTACTTATCAAATGAAGGCAGTATGTATGAGACGGAAGCACTGGAAGAGGCAATGCAGAAAGTAATGGATGAGTATGCCGGAGGTATTTCCACGCATTATCAATTCAATGAAAAACAGCTTGCGCTTGCGAAAGAAAAGATTGAAAAGATAGAAAAACTTGCTGAAAATGTAAACGCTGGTGATATGCATGAGTTGATGTTTGTGTATGAATTGAAAGAACGTCTTACCGTGTGCAAATCGGTAATTGCTCATCTTTTTGCAAGAAAAGAGACAAGATGGCACAGTTTTGATGAAAATTTAGATTATCCTAAAAAGAGCGGTGACTGGTTAAAGTATGTTAATTCCAAAATGGAAGATGGCAAAATCACCGTATTTACCCGTAAATTAGTTGGAAGGGAGGAGCATTATGAGCATCACGATGAATCAGGCGCTCTGTAAAGGCTGTAAAGCCTGCGAGCAGGTATGTCCGGGAAGCCTTATTAAAATGAATGAGGCAGGGAAAGCCTATATCAAGTACCCGAAGGACTGCTGGGGATGTTCCTCTTGTGTGAAAGAATGTCACTTCGGTGCGATTTCCCTCTACTTAGGAGCCGATATCGGCGGTATGGGAAGCAAAATGACAGTCGACAAAAAAGGAGACAAGCTGTACTGGCAGATACACAGACAGGATGGCGAAACCGAGCAGATTGTTCTAAATACGAAAGAGTCCAACAAATATTAACGAGGAGAGAAGAAAGGAAGGAAAACGATATGAGTGAATTATCACATCTGGATGAACTGGAGGCAGAGGCAATTTATATCATTCGCGAAGTTGCGGCGGAATGTGAAAAACCGGTTATGCTGTATTCGATTGGAAAAGACAGTTCGGTTATGTTACACCTGGCAATGAAAGCTTTTTATCCGGAGAAACCGCCATTTCCGTTTTTGCACGTAAACACGACATGGAAATTTAAAGAAATGATTGAGTTCCGTGACAGAAGAGCGAAAGAACTTGGCATTGAAATGATTGAATATATCAATGAGGAAGGAGTAAAGCAGGGCATTAATCCATTTGACCATGGTTCTGCTTACACCGATATCATGAAGACACAGGCATTGAAACAGGCGCTTGATAAATATGGTTTTACCGCAGCATTTGGCGGCGGACGAAGAGATGAAGAAAAGTCCCGTGCGAAAGAGAGAATCTTTTCTTTTAGAAATGAGCATCATGCCTGGGATCCGAAAAACCAGCGTCCGGAGATGTGGAAATTATATAATTCCCAGATTCAGAAACATCAGGAAGTGAGAGTGTTCCCACTTTCCAACTGGACAGAGACGGATATCTGGCAGTACATAAGACGGGAAAAAATTGAGATTCCTTCTTTGTATTTTGCAAAAGTCCGCCCGGTTGTTTACCGCGATGGCAACATTATTATGGTGGATGATGACCGCATGAAATTACGTCCGGGTGAAAAAATTGAGCATAAGAGTGTACGTTTCCGTACATTGGGATGCTATCCTCTGACCGGAGGATGCGAGTCGACAGCGACTACATTGGATGAAATTATTGATGAGACACTTAGTGCCGTATCGTCAGAGAGAACGACACGAGTAATAGATAATGAGGCAGCAGGAAGTATGGAAAGAAGAAAGAGAGAGGGGTATTTCTAAGATGAGCGGATTATTAAAATTTATTACATGCGGAAGCGTGGACGACGGAAAATCAACCTTGATCGGTCATATCCTGTATGATTCAAAACTTCTTTATGCCGATCAGGAAAAAGCGTTGGAACTTGACAGTAAAGTCGGAAGCCGCGGCGGTGCGATTGATTATTCGCTTTTGCTTGACGGGTTGATGGCAGAGAGAGAGCAGGGAATTACGATTGACGTGGCATACCGCTATTTTACGACAGATAAGAGAAGTTTTATTGTAGCAGATACGCCGGGTCATGAAGAGTATACAAGAAACATGGCAGTAGGTGCTTCCTTTGCGGATTTGGCAGTTATTTTGATTGATGCCACACAGGGTGTTTTGATTCAGACAAGACGTCATGCGAGAATTTGTGCGTTGATGGGAATCAATTCGTTTGTATTTGCTGTCAACAAAATGGATTTGGTTGATTACAGTAAAGAGCGTTTTGATGAAATCGAAAAACAGATTCAAGAACTTGCCGGTGAACTGAATCTTCAGACAATTCAGATTATTCCGGTTTCCGCAACGGAAGGAGATAATGTAACAAAGAAATCCGATGCGATTGACTGGTATGAAGGACCGACTCTTCTTTCTTATTTGGAAGATGTGGATGTGGCAGAGGATTCTCATGAAAAAGGATTTTATATGCCGGTACAGCGTGTGTGCCGTCCGGACCATACCTTCCGTGGTTTCCAGGGACAGGTAGAAAATGGAAATATCCATGTGGGAGACGAGCTGACAACGCTGCCAAGCAATGAAAAGGCAAAAGTAAAAAGTATTTATGTTGGTGATAAGGATAGTAAAGAGGCGAAAAAAGGCCAGCCGGTTACCATTCAGTTAGACAGGGAAGTGGATGTTTCCCGCGGCTGTGTACTTACGGTAGATTCCGGTGTGAAAACGGCATCGACTCTGACTGCTACGATTTTGTGGATGGACGATGACGAATTGTTCCGTGGCAAAAACTTCTTCTTTAAACTCGGAACGAAAACAATTCCTTGTTCTGTGACAGAAATTTCTTATGCGGTAGATGTTAATACCGGTGAGAAAAAGGATGTAAAAAATCTTGCTAAAAATGAGATTGCAAGCTGCAAAATTTCACTGGCAGACCGCATTGTCATCGATGAATTTAAGAATCATAAAACGATGGGTGAATTCATTTTGATTGACCGTGTGACGAATATGACTTCTGCCTGCGGTGTCGTGGAAGAAGTGCATGAGAAAGAGCACAGTGTCTACGAAGGTCGTGTGGATAGAGCCGTGCGTGCGGCAACCAATGGACAGAAAGCAATTACAGTTGAATTTGTAAAAGATGACAAGAAGATAAACCGTGCGTTTGTGGAAGACGTCGAGAAAATTCTGAATCTGGATGGCAGACATACATATTTGTATGCCCCTGGAAAAAATGATGATATTGACTGTGTGATTAAACATTTACATCGTGCCGGTATTGTTGTATTATTGTTAGTTGATAAAAAGCAGGCAGATACCATTCAGAATAAGAGTGAATCGTACTTAAGTAACTGGCTTGACGAGGGCGCAGATGCGAAGTGGGCAGCGGATTATATCCGTGAGCAGTCCGTCTTTTTGGGTAATGAAGCAAAACGCGGTGATTACATTTAGAGGAGGACGCCATGAGATTTAATACAGCACTACTGCATCAGGTAGAAAAAGGGGATAAGGAGACCGGTGCTACACTGACTCCGATTTATCATTCCAGTGCTTTTTACCAGTCTTCGGCAGAACAGCATGAAAAGTTGTTTCATAATAAAGCAAACGGATTTTCCTATACGAGAATTAATAATCCGACGATTTTAGCTTTTGAAAATGAAATGACAGCATTGGAAGGTGGAATTGCATCGGTTGCCTGTGCATCCGGTATGGCAGCGATTACGAATGCGCTGTTAAATGTTGTCCGTGCGGGCGAGGAAATTTTAGCGAGTACGAGTTTGTACGGCGGATCCATCGATGTGTTTCATGATTTTGAGGCATTTGGCATTAAAACAGTATTTGTGGATATTCACGATGAGCAGGCGGTGGAAACCGCCATCAATGAAAAGACCCGCGTGATTTTCGCAGAAACGATTGGTAATCCAAAACTTGACGTTGTGGATATTGAGAAGTTAGCAGAGACAGCACACAAACATAATCTGCCACTTGTGATGGATAACACGGTAGCAACGGCATATCTGGTACGCCCGATTGAAAAAGGAGCGGACATTGTAGTCAATTCGACCTCGAAATACATCAATGCCAACAGTGATGCTATCAGTGGTGTGATTACCGACAGCGGTGCTTTTCGCTGGGACAAGGAGAAATATCCGGGCATGGCAGAGTATGCGAAGTTTGGCAAATTTGCTTTCACGGCGAAACTGCGAAACGGTCTTTTCCGTAATACGGGAGCCTGTTTGTCTCCACAGACAGCGTTTTATAATCTCTTAGGTATGGAAACTCTGGGTCTGCGCATGGAGCGGGCCTGCGATAATGCGAAAAAACTGGCTGAATTTTTAAACACGTATCCGGACGTAACAGTAAATTATCCGGGACTTAGTGACAGTTTATGGCATGCACAGGCAGAGAAAGTTCTGCAAAATGGATATGGAGCAATTCTTACAATTCGAGTTGGCTCCAAAGAGCGTGCGTTTGATTTGATTAACACATTGACAATACCGAAAATTGTGTCGAATATTGGCGATACAAAAACTTTAATCATTCATCCGGAATCGACGCTGAATGCACACAGTATACAAAAAGAAAAAGAAGAAGCGGGCGTTTTTGATGATTTGATTCGCATTAGTGTCGGAATTGAAGATGTGGAGGATTTAATCGAAGATTTTAAGCACGCACTCAAGTAGAAAGAGCAGGAGGATAAGAAAATGGCAGTAGACTACAGTACACTGAAAAAGGGCGGATTTATGCGCCAGAAACAAAAAAATTGTTTTTCTCTTCGATTGGCAGTCGTAGGAGGAAACTTAACCGCAGAGAATTTGAAGACAATTGCGGAAGTAGCAGACAAATATGGAGATGGACATGTTCACTTGACCTCCCGTCAGAGCGTGGAAATTCCATTTATCAAATTAGATGATATTGATGCCGTAAAAGAGGATTTGGCAAAAGGTGGCTGTAAGCCGGGTGTGTGCGGACCACGTGTTCGTACGATTACTTCCTGTCAGGGAAATCAGATTTGTCCAAGCGGCAACATTGACACATATGATATTGCAAAAAAACTGGATGAGAGATATTTCGCCAGAGAACTTCCACATAAGTTTAAATTTGGTGTGACTGGCTGTCAGAACAACTGCTTAAAGGCAGAGGAAAATGATGTTGGTATCAAAGGTGCAACAAAGGTGCAGTGGAAAGAAGATGCCTGTATTTCCTGTGGTGTCTGCGTTAAGGCATGCCGCACCGGTGCGATTACTCTTGAGGATAATAAAATTAAAGTGGATGAGAGTAAATGTAATTACTGTGGACGCTGCGTGAAAGCATGTCCGACGGATGCATGGGATGCAAAAAGCGGTTATCTTGTATCATTTGGCGGACTGTTTGGTAACCGGATTCACAAAGGTGAGGAAATTTTACCGGTGATTGAATCCGAGGAAGATTTGTTCCGTGTAACGGACGCAGCAATTCAGTTTTTTGATGATAACGCAAATCCAAGCGAACGTTTCCGATTCACAATCGAGAGAGTTGGCGAAGATAAATTTATAGAAAAGATGAAGGAGGCATATCATGGCTGAGTTTGAAGTAGATGAAAGAGTAGATATTACGGATGTTGTCTGCCCGATGACATTTGTAAAGGCAAAAGTGGCAATGGAAGAGTTGGAAATCGGACAGGTGTTAGCGGTTACGATGAATGATGGAGAACCGGTTCAGAATGTGCCAAGAAGTTTTAAGGAAGAAGGACAGCAGGTTCTGAAATTGATTGACAATGAAAATGGCACCTATGATTTGATTGTTAAAAAGGTAGAAGAATAGGAGGCAGGACATGGCAAAGCGAGTGAATGCAGAAGAGTTTGAAGCCGAAGTTCTTAAGGCGTCTCTTCCGGTTATCGTTGAATTTTATTCGGATAGCTGTATTCCATGTAAACAATTATCGCCGGTTTTAGGCGGAATTGAAGATGACTATGAGGATAAACTTATCGTCGTCAAAGTAAATGTGAATTTTGATGCCGAACTGGCACAAAAATATGAAGTAGCAGCTTCCCCAACCCTTTTGTTTTTCAAAGAGGGAAAAGAAGTAAACCGAATCCGAGGTCTTGTAAAGCGGAAAGAGTTAGAAGAAGCTGTAGAGGAAGTTTTATAAAGGAGGATATGAAAATGGTAGTAACCGTAGCTGGAGAAAAGAAAACATACGATGAGGGTTTGACAATCTC
>ENA-UOJR01001568-UOJR01001568.1-human-gut-metagenome-genome-assembly--contig:-C115P-NODE-1568-length-19427-cov-6.677679_pt1 | contig 19427 bp, 13 predicted proteins | sample MGYA00242354_ERZ723901 | MGnify/ENA metagenome assembly ERZ723901
GCGTGAACGACATCCTCGCCTCCGGCGCCGAGCCGCTGTTCTTCCTCGATTACGTCGCCATCGGCCATATCGAGGCGGAGCACATGGCCAAGATCGTCAAGGGCGTGGCGGACGGCTGCAAGCTCGCGGGCTGCGCGCTCGTGGGCGGCGAGATGGCCGAGCACCCCGGCGTCATGCGTCCGGACGACTATGATCTGGCCGGCTTCACCGTCGGCGTCGTCGACCGTCCCAAGATGATCGATCCGGCCAACGTCGCCGAGGGCGATGTCATCATCGGCCTGCCCTCCACTGGCGTCCATTCCAACGGCTACTCTCTCGTCCGCAAGGTCATCGGCGTCGACGGCATCGTGCCCGGTACGCCCGAGGCCGAGGCCAAGAAGGCCGAGCTCGAGTCCATCGAGGTGGCGTCCGGGCTGACCCTCGCCGACGCGCTGCTGGCCCCCACCCGCATCTACGTCAAGCCCATCCTCGAGCTGCTCCGCGGCGAGGCCGGCAAGCACGTGCACGCCATCGCCCATATCACCGGCGGCGGCATCACCGAGAACCTCAACCGCGCCCTGCCCGCCAACGTCGACGCGCTCGTGCAACGCGACGGCGCCAAGATGGGCTGGGACGTGCCCCCGGTCATCACCTATATTTCCGAGAACGCCGAGCTCACGCCCAACGAGGCGTGCAAGACCTTCAACATGGGCGTCGGCCTGATGCTGATCGTCTCCGCCGAGGACGAGCCCGCCGTGACCGAGGCCCTTGTCGCCATGGGCGAGAAGCCGTTCCGCGTGGGCACCTGCATCGCGGGCTCCGGCGAGGTGAAGTACACCGATGAGCAGTAAGGACGAGATGTCCCTGGATACCGTCGCGGCGGAGGTCACGGCGGCATCCCGTGCCTCCGGCGCCCCCGACATCAATGAGCTGCAGGACGCCCGTGCCGTCCAGCCCGTGGCCGAGCGGGCCCCGCTGCCGATGGGCGTGTTGCTCTCCGGATCGGGCACGAATCTGCAGGCCCTCATCGACGCTATCGACGCGGGCTCGCTCAATGCGCAGATCAAGCTCGTCGTGGCGAGCCGCCCCTCCGCTTACGGGCTCAAGCGCGCCGAGGCCGCAGGCATCCAGACCCTCACGCTCTCCAAGGAGATGTACGCCGACCCCATTCAGGCCGACGAGGTTATTGCCCACGAGCTGCTCGCCGCGGGCTGCGAGTACGTGGTCATGGCCGGCTACATGCGCATGGTGCACGCCCCGCTTCTCGCCACGTTCCCCAATCGCGTGATCAACATCCACCCCGCCTTGCTGCCCAGCTTTCAGGGCGCACACGGCATCCAGGATGCGTTCGACCGCGGCGTCAAGGTCACGGGCGTGACGGTGCACATCGCCAACGCCGTGTACGACATGGGCCCCATCATCGCCCAGCGGGCGCTGGCGGTTGAGGAGGGTTGGGACGTGGAGACCCTTGAGGAGCACATCCACGCCATCGAGCACGTGCTGTACCCGGAGGTGGTGCAGATGCTCGCCGACGGCCGCGTGCATGTGCGCGAGAACCTCACGGTGGAGGTTCGCTGACCGTTTGCCCCGGGAATGCGCGCTCGACAGAGGTCGGGCGCGCATTCTTGTTTTGGGCCGCCCGCCCGTCTTCCGTGTGAGACAATAACCAAATGCGTGAACACCGGTGCCATCGCCTTGCGCGATGGGGCCGACGGACCTACGAAGGAAGTGCCCCACGATGGCTGTGCAAAAGAAGAGCGCCCGCATCAAGCGGGAGGCGGCGCCCCAGGCCGCTCCCAGCAAGAGGCAGGTCAAGCAGGAGCGCAAGGAAAAGCTCTCCAAGACCGCCAAGATCGTGCTCGTGGCGATCGGCATCTTCGCCATGCTGCTGTCCGTGAGCGCCATGGCGTGCTCCGGCGTGATCAACGAGGCAAAGACCGAGGAGCCTTACAAGCTCACCGGCGGCGTCGCGGCGACGGTGAACGGCGTCAACATCAAGGAGGACACCGTCACCAAGCAGATCATGAGCCTACGCGAGAGCTCGTACAAGAGCGACGAGGATTGGGTCACGTACCTGTCTCAGCAGGGTCTGACGCCGGCCAGCTACCGCGAGAACGTCATCGACAGCATCGCGCGCCAGTACCTCCTCACCCAGGCCGAGAAGGAGTATAAGATCACCGTCTCGCAGGATGACCTGGACAAGGCCTGGAAGGACGCCGTCAAGGGCTACGGCGGCGATGAGAAGGCCTTTGTCGACATGATCACCCAGGTGGGGTTCACCAAGGAGACCTACCTCGAGAACATCAAGAGCTCCCTTGCCCAGCAGAAGCTGCGCAAGGAGGTCGCGAGCGTGGACGAGCCCTCGGATGAGGAGATCGTCTCCTACCTGAACGAGAATCTGGGCACCTACAACGATGCACGCCGTTCCTCCCACATCCTTTTCAAGGTTGCCGAGGACGCGAGCGAGAAGGAGCAGGCGAAGGTTGAGGCTGAGGCCCAGAAGGTGCTCGACAAGCTGAACGCCGGTGAGCTCGAGTTCGACAAGGCGGCGAAGAAGTATTCCGAGGACAGCTCGGCGGATGATGGCGGTGACGTGGGCTGGGATAAGCTCACCACGTTCGTAACCGAGTACCAGGATGCCCTGAACGGGCTTTCGGCCGGCCAGATGAGCGGGCTGGTCAAGACCAACTACGGCTACCACATCATCTTGTGCACCGAGCAGTTCAACGTGACCGAGGTCGCGTCCGTCGACGAGATTCCCGCGGGTATTTGCGATGCGATCGCCGAGAGGATCACGTCCGCCAAGGAGAGCGAGAAGTACGGTGCGTGGTTGAAGGACTACACGGAGAAGGCGGATATCGAGATCAAGAAGATGCCCGCCGAGGTCCCGTACAACATCGACGTGGATGCCGTTCTCTCGAATGACAAGAGCGAGGACAAGGCGGAGTAGGAACCATATTCCGGTGCCGGAGCCGCGGGGCCCCGACGTTGAAAGGAAGTTTTGAGATGACATATGAGGAGCTGCACGCCGAGATGGTCGCGGCGATGAAGGCTAAGGACAAGGTTCGCCTGGGGGTCACGCGCCTGGTTCTGGGCGAGCTCAAGAACGCCGCGTCGCGCGGTGGGGCGCATGAGATCTCCGAGGAGGAGACGACCGCCCAGATCAAGCGCACGCTCAAGCAGACGAATGAGACGCTCGAGATGTCCGAGAAGGCCGGGAACAATCCGGAGCGCACCGAGAACCTGCGCGAGCAGGTGGCGGTGCTGGAGAGCCTGCTCCCCAAGCAGGTCTCGGGTGACGAGCTGGTCTCGCTCGTCGAGCGGGTGATTGCCGAGCTGGGCGCCACGTCCAAAAAGGACATGGGCCGCGTGATGGGCGCGCTGACTGCCGCCACCAACGGCAACTTCGACAAGCCTGCCGCTGCCAAGGAGGTCGGCGCCCGTCTGTCCTAGCGGATGTGCAATTGGGGTCGGGTGCAAACTGCACATGTGCGATTGGCATGTGCGATTGGGGTCGGGTGCAAACTGCACATAGCGATGCGTTTGCGCATGGCATTGCCTGAGGGCGGCAAGATGGGTGTCTTGCCGCCCTCTTTCCTATTGCTGCCATCGCCTGCACCGTTGGTCGACCCGGTGGGTCAAATGCAATTTGCGTTCGGCCTCAACGTCGCGTTCCGATCCATGCCCTGGACAAAGATACAAATAAGGTCTTGCACTGTGTATAGGTGTGTATATACTGTATCTATTGAGTATATACAGTATGCTCGGTTAGGGCTGCGCCATGACGTCTGGACGCGGCCGCAGCGCGGAGGGGACGCCCGATGCGCAGATCGGAAGGGAACGGCGATTCGTGGAAATCATCATCTCGAATTCGAGCAATCAGCCCATCTACGAGCAGATTGTTCGTCAGGTCAAAAGCCAGATCATGGATGGCGACCTGGCGGCGGGCGAGCAGCTGCCATCGATTCGCGCTTTGGCCAACAGCCTGCGCGTGAGCGCCATCACCACCAAGCGCGCCTATGCGGACTTGGAGGCGCAGGGGTTTATCGAGACGGTACAGGGCAAGGGCAGCTTCGTCGCCGGCGGAAACGCCGATTTGCTGCGCGAGGAGCGCTTGCGCGAGATCGAGGAGTATCTGCTGCGAGCGATAGACGCATCGCATGCCCTCGCCTTGGCGGACGAGGAGCTCATCGAGATGATGAGGACCCTTTTGGAGAGTGACGACTAACTATGACAGCAACGCTTGCGGGCGCACCGCTTATCGAGGCGCGCCGCATCACCAAGCATTACGACGGGTTCGCCTTGCAGGGCGTGTCCCTCGCGGTCGAGCCGGGACGCATCGTGGGCTTCATCGGGCAGAACGGTGCGGGAAAATCGACGACGATCAAGGCCTTGCTCGGCCTTATTGGCCTTGATGGCGGCGATGCCTTTGTCCTGGGCGTTCCCGCGCAAGATGTGGCGGGCACGCGCTCGGACGTGAAGGAGCGCATCGGCGTGGTGTTCGACACCGTCTCGATGCCACACCATATGAAGGTCGCCGAGGTCGGCAAGCTCATGGCCCGGGCGTATGGGAGTTGGGATCAATCCGCGTTCGAGGGGTATCTGCTTCGCTTCAAGCTTGAGCCGGGCAAGGCGGTCAAGGAACTCTCACGTGGCATGGGTATGAAGTTGAGCCTGGCCTGCGCGCTGGCTCACGACCCCCACGTGCTCATCTTGGACGAGGCCACGGCAGGGCTCGACCCCATGGCGCGCGACGAGGTGCTCGATATGTTGCGTGAGTTTGTGGCGGTGGAGGACGCCGAGGGCAATCCGGTGCACGCGATACTCATGAGCAGCCATATCACGAGCGACCTGGACAAGATCGCCGACGAGGTGGTCTGCATAGATGAGGGGCGCATCGTCTTCAGCTGCGCAAAGGACGAGATTTGCGACGCCATGGGTTTGGCGCGGTGTCGCGCGGCGGAGGTCGAGCTGCTGCTCGCGAGCCCCTCGGCGCCCGACGAGCTGCGCGCCATTCATCATGACTATGGTGTTGACGTGCTCGTTCCCGATCGCTTTGAGTTCATGCGGGCGTTCCCGGAGATCCCATGCGACCGGGTGTCGATTGACGACTACATGGCCCTCATGCTCAAGGGCGCGGTGTTGCATCCGCAAGGATCGGCCCGGAAAGGCGGCGATGCACGATGATGCGCATGCTCAAGATGGAGCTCGTGGTGTTCGGGCAGTACCTCAAGCAGCTGATGTTTACCATGGCGTTCATGGGGATTTGCGTTGCGGTGGGAATGGGAACGATTTCCGGTGTTCCCTCGATAGCTTTCATCATGATGATGTTCGGCCTCTCGATGAGCGGTGCGGCGTATGACGAGCAAAATGCTTGGGGTGTGTATCGCATGACGATGCCGCTTTCGCGCCGAGAGGTGGTGCTCGGCAGGTATGCGTTCAACTTGTGCGCAGCACTCTGCGCTGCGGCTGTCGCATCGGTTGTGGTGGCGGCGCTCGTCGCGCTTGGGGCCATGCTTCCAGTGTCGGGGTTTGTGGCGGATCTTCTCGCATGGAATGAGGAGACTATGGCGTCGGCTATTGCGGGGATGGTGTCGTGCGGGTGTATCGGATTGGCGCTGAACAGCATCTCGCTTCCGGTGTACTTCAAGCTCGGCCAGACCAAGGCGACACAGTGGCTCCCGTTTATCATGATGCTGCTGAGCGTGTTGCCGTTCGCGGCGCTTGCCGTGGTTGGAGGAGAGCCTCTGGCGATATTGGAGCGCGCGATGGGCGCCGTCGAGAGCGCGGGCGGCTTTGGGGCAATTGGCGCGGTCGCGCTGGGCGTGGCGCTCGGTTCTTATTGTCTGAGCGCGTTCGTATCCATTAAGCTCTACGAGGCGCGCGACCTGTAGCTCGTTTGCTCGCCGACTGGGGTCGGGTGCCCGCTCCGTAGGGTGCCCGACCCCATTTGCACATGGGACGTACGTGCAAATCGCACCCGACCCCAATTACACGTGAAGTTCTACGAGGCACGTAGTTTGTAGCAAATAATGCGAACGGGTGCGGAACCTTGGTTGATCGGTTCCGCGCCCGTTTGCTTTCGTCCCATGTGAGGTGCCCAGCGGGGGCTTGTTGCTACTTAATCTGCGTCGTGCCAGGAGCGAGGTTCGGGTCGGTCTCGTTGGCAGCGCTCTGACGCAGCTTGGTGTAGACATCTTTGCCGTCGCCGAACAGCTCGTAATACTGGATCTGAGCATACTGCGCTCGCGCCTCGAGCGCCTGCTGCAGCGTGGTCTTGGGCGCGGCTGGGTCATCGCCCGCGTTCCCGTCTTCCTTCACGCTCGACAGGTAGATGCTGCCGGCGGAATCCAAGAAGCCCGTGGTGTTGATGGCGGGCAGCATGGGGCGGAGCACCAGCTGGGCCTTCTGGTAGTCGGTCAGCGGCGCGCCGATGAGGTTCATCATCTCGGTGCCCAGATAGTTGGTGGACAGGTCGAGGTCGCCGCTCGTCTGGCTGTTGCCGGCGACATCGTAGTTGGCCCAGATGAGGTAGTCCGTGGTCCACAGGCGCATGTTGTGGTCGGCCTTCTCCTCGTTCAGGAACCAGCGGTTGTTGAACTTGTCGGGGAAGAAGGGCTGGTGATCGCCAAAGAACACGACGACGACGGGGCGGTCGAGCTCGCGCAGCTGGCCGATGAACTTCTCGAGGGCGCGGTCGGACTCCTCGATGAGGGACAGGTACTCGTTGACCTCGGCGTTGCTCTCCCCGTCGATGGAGTAGGTGCGCTGCTTGTCGGCGGGCAGCAGGCCGGTCTTGTAGCCGGAGTGGTTCTGCATGGTCACGTCGAAGATGAACTGCGGCGCATCGTTGGTCTTGAGCATGTGGATGATGGCGTCGTACGTGGCCTCATCCGTCACCATGTCGCGCAGCTTATCGGCGTTCTGGAAGTCGTTGATGGTGAGGAACTGGTCGAACCCAAAGGCGGAGTAGACGTTCTCTCGGTTCCAGTTGGTGCCATGGTTGGGGTGCATGGCGGTGGTGGCGTAGCCCAGCTCCTTGAACTGCTCGGCGAGATTCTTGGTCTCAAGCAGGTCGTAGATGGTGTACGGGTACACGCCGGAGCCCAGGTAGGACATCGAATTGCCCGTGAGGAACTCGAATTCGGTGTTGCAGGTGCCTCCGCCGTAGGCGCTCACGTAGAGGGTGCCGCGGGCGAGGGCGTCGGGCAGGTTCTTGAAGAACTGCGGGCCGTTGTAGCCGGCGTGCATGTTCTGGTAGATGGAGAGGTCCGAGAAGGTCTCGTTCATGATGGCGACGACCGCGGGCTTCTCCTGCTCGAATTGCTCCTCAGCGAGAACGCGGCTAGCGTCATCGCCCTCGCCGGCATTGTACTCGGCGGCCAGGGTCTTCTCGAGCTCCTCGGCGGCCTTGATGTCGTAGTTCTCGGGCACGGGCGGTTTGATGGTCTGCGCGGAGGAGATGAAGGTGGGGATGAATCCCTGGCGGTAGTAGCTCTCGAGCGGGCGCCAGGTGTACACGGTGATGTTCAGGGTGTTGTAGTAATCGATCAGCGTAACGTGCGCCCCCACACCGGCAAGGCACAGGATGCCCACGAGCACGTTGACGAGCGCCTGCTTGCGCGTGCGCTCCTTGCGCGGCACGCGGAACTCGGAGGCGATGGAGCACAGGAACATGGAGACGGCGAGAAGCGCCATGCCATAGAGGCCGAACGCGCTGAAGATGTAGGTGAAACCGCCGCTCACGGCTGCCGCGGTGCCCAGGGCGGAGAGGTCTGCCGGCTGGATGGGCATGGACTTGAACGTGATGACGAAGAACTGCGCCATGCCGATGCCCCAGCAGAGGAACGCGATCACCGCGGGAGCGGAGCCGTGACGCTGGAACAGATGGTAAAGGCCGACCATGACGGCGCTGATGAGGCACCACTCGAGCAGGATGCACAGCGGGTAGCACCAGGTGAGGTCGTGGTTGGAGGGGATCTCGAGGGCGAGCATGGCGAACAGGCCGGCGGCGAGGAGCAGAATCACGCGGACAGCGAGGGGTCGGTGCAGGAACTCCGAGATGTGCCCGCCGAGTTTTCCGAGCAGGACGCCCAGGCGCCCGGTGATGGTGAGGTCCTCAGGCTTGGTGATGCGGTGGCCGCACGACTCGTACTTGTCACATGCGGCGCAGTCGGGCTTGAAGGTGCGCGCGGCGGCGAGTGCACCGCGCTCGATGAAACCGGTCACACGGCTCCACGTGAGATCGCGCGCAAAGCTCGCCCAGGCGCAGGCGGTGAGCGTCGCATTGAGGACGATGGGCGAGATGATGTCGTCGGACGCCATGCCAAGAAGGCCGAGCGCGGCGGTCATGAGCTGCATGATGCAGAACGTGACGCCCCAGCCGAGGCCGGATCGATCGCCGCCGGATGCTTTGCGACGAAGGAGCTCCCTGCGGCCGAGGAGGGCCGAGGCGGCGAGCGCGATGAGCGAGACGGCAGCTGTGAACATACATCGACCTCTTTATACGACTTTACGTGTAGGCTGAGAGCCTAAAATTGAGCCTGGCTTTGCCGTTCGCTTACAAACAAGTGGTAGCGATGGCCGGCAACAAGGGAACATACTACCCATCGTTTGTCGAGATTTGGTCGATATCGGCTGGTTTTGGGCGGTTTCCATATATAAGCCTGGGGAAACTTTCGCTTTTGTCACCTGCGGCCGCGTCCCCATGCGATTCTGCATGCGAGGGCTTTGTCTTACGCCGCGTCCCGTCGGCCCCGCTCGTGCGAAGATGGAGGCATGTTCCGAGGAAGGGGTTCGCATGAACGACAACGATGCAATCGGCGTGAACGTATGCTCGCCTGGCGTATGCTGCGACGCGACGGGGGTGCTCTCCTGCATCGAGGCGCGGAGCTCGACGCGTCAGTTCGAAGCAGATGCGGACATCGCGCAGGGCCAGCGCGACGCGGTGCTCCATGCCGCCTCGCGTGCCCCGAGCGCGGGGGCGATGATGATGTACTCGATCATCGATATCCGCGAGCAGGCCACGCGCGATCGCCTGGCGGTGCTTTGCGACAACCAGCCGATGATCGCGAAGGCACCGTGGGCTCTTGTGTTCGTGGTCGATTATTGTAAATGGATCGATTTGTTCGAATACGCGGGCTGCCTAGATGATGCGTTCGCGCGGGAGAGCGGATGCGCCCGCCGCCCCCATCCGGGTCTGGGTGATTTTGCCATCGCCGCCCAGGACGCCGTGATCGCCGCCCAGAATGCGGTCATCGCCGCCGAGGCTGTTGGCCTGGGCACGTGCTATATCGGCGATGTCATCGAGAACGCGGAGGCGGTCCGTGCACTTCTCGACTTGCCGCCGCACACGGTTCCGCTCTCGATGCTCATCTTGGGGGTCCCGAGAAAGAGGCGCCCGGCGACCCCTCACCCGACGGTCAATCTCGTCATGAGCGAACGCTATCGTCGTGCCGACGCAGAGACGCTGGACGCGCAGGTCCGCGAGATGGATGCGATGTTCAGGCCTCATGCGGATGAGGCGGGTGCCCGCGTTCGGGATATCTACACGCGCAAGCACACGAGTTCCTTTATGGCGGAGATGAGCAGGTCGATGGAGCTGTGGCTCAAGAACTGGGTCGGAGAGGGCTGGTAACCCCGGTATAGGGCGATTACCTCAGCATATGGTCAATTACCTCAGCATATGGTCAATTACATGCATACTCGGGGCCAGTGGCGAGGCCCGATTCGGCTTTCTAGCCTGATCTGATCCGGAGTCTCGTCTGTTCGGGTTCGATGGGCTTTTATTTCAGAGCCATCCTGGGCAGATGCCGCCGTATTGGGCGCATGGATAAGGTGAATAGGGGGTTACAAAATACGATGTGTGGGGTTTATCGGACGGGAGGCGGTTGATTGGGATGATGCGAGCGATGAATCCTGGGAAAACGCGGGGAAGCGCACCCCATAAGCCCGCCTTGTTGCAATAAACCCCACACATCGTAAATAAAGACCCCCCCAATGGGCATAGTCGGCACCGTTTATTCGGAAATGGTGCCATGTGCGCGAGGCCCCTACGCGTTCGCTGCCGGAAGACCAAGGTCGACCCAGTCGATCATGAGGGTTCGCCTGAGCTCCTGCTCGAGTCCTCGGGCGTGGGGGTCCGGCTTTTCAAGAGGGATGCCAAGCCGGTCGCCGATGATCTCGGCGACGGTCTGAAAACTGTCGATATCAAGAATCTGGCGATGTGTGACCCAAAGGGTCTCGATGCCCTGTGCCGCGAGTGCCATAGCGCGGTCGGAATCGCTGAGTACCTGATCGGTGTCGTTGTGTATGATCGCCCCTTGGCATTCAACATCGAGCCCGCAATGAGACTCGTCGGCTTCAAAGAGCAGGTCAGCGTATACGTTGTTGCAGGCGTAAAGAGACCGCGCGGGCTTTGAAAGCGGCACGCGACCATTATTGCAAAAACCGGTGATGTCCTTGCCGCCCATCTCGCGAGGGAGGGAGAGCAGTAAAGAAAGCTGCACTTCAAAAGGAGAGGAGGCGACGCCGGTTACGAGGCGCGCCGCCTGGGCGAATCTCCTGCATCCGCGAATGGGCGCGCATTGGCGCGCGAACCGGTTAAGCTCGTCGAGCGAAATGAGCGGAGGACGCATCCACAGGCTTGATTGGCCACCCGACGAGGTGCGGGCGGAGCTTGTGACGCGGCGCCATCCTTGAGGGCTCTTGGCGAGCGCGATGGACTCGGGAGTTTGCAGCAGCTCTTCGATGCCGGGGGACGGCTTGAACACGGAGAAGTTGCCGCAGAATTCATACATCGCCATGGCGAGCTCGATTGTGCTGAGGTGCCGGGCGAGGGTGAGGAGGGTGAACAGGGGCGAGCATGCTTGGATATCGAGCGCGGTCTCGACAATCGCCCCAGGTGGCAGGGTGCTTTCGACCAGATGGGTTCGAATGGCCTTCGATGTGCGGCGGTCTCTGCGGTCGGTTATGAGCAGGTGCAGCGGGGTGCCGAGGATTTCGCGTATTACGGGGTGGTCAAGGAGCTCGGGGTCGCGAACGTGCTGCCATAGCGAGGGAATCGGTGGGCAGAGTGGTAACACCTGGTGGGGTATGCGGTACATTCTAAAGGACGTCAATCCATATAAGACATCGCCGTCGCCGCGCATCTGCACCTCCGATCGTCGCGGGAAACACTAAGAGAGTTGTATCAGGCGGGTCGGTCGGCGGATTGGCCTTTCGAGTGGGATCGTCTTGCACTGGTCTGACGCGGTTCGTGACGCGAGCGAAAAACGGCAGGCAGGGGAGGTGACCGAGGGGGGCGCTCGCGCGCTGGCCGGCCGAAAAAACCATTAGCGCAGCCGCATAAAGAAAGACCCGCTGCTCTGGGTGAGCGGCGGGTCTTAAAAGCACGTTTGACGAGCCAGGCGCTAGCAGTGTGCGTCAACGGCGACGCGCTCAATGCGGTCGACGGGCTTGAACTTGGTGAACAGCGGCACGTACTCGTAGAACACGCTGGAGTTCTCAAGGCCGAACCACTGCACCGGCGAGCCTGCAAAGCGGCGGATCGCGTACTTCATCGCAATGGCGTGACGCTCGCGCTGCTCGACGTCGGACTCGGGTGCCAGCGTCTTGCGGATCAGGCAGAAGCGGAACGAGCCGATGGTGCCGGGCTTCTCGTACACGGAGTAGTCGTGCACCTGGGCGGGCAGCTCGCCCGAGGCAGACAGGTCGCTCACGATCTGGCGCAGGTATGCGTTCACGCGCTGGTTGACCTTGTAGCCAAGATGCAGGTGCACGCGGTACACGAAGTCGGTGCCGTAATTTTCGACGGAGTACTCGAAGGTGTGCGGCTCATCGGTGACCTCGACGTTGAGGAACCAGTAAGCGCGGGCGCGCTTGGGGTGCTTGTCGAAGATCGAGTAGAGGATGTCGCGGTCGAGCATATCGGTCGAGGTGCTGTTGGTGAGGTACACCAGGTTGTCGCAGAGCATCTCGTAATGCGGGTCCTCGCGCAGGCGGTCGAGCTGGTCGAGGTACTTGCGCACGGGGAGCATGGTGTACTGACGGCGCTCGACGCGGCTGCCGTTGTACCAGCTCACCATGACGCCCATGATGAGGGCTGCCATGAGGATAGTGAAGTAGCCGCCGTGGAAGAACTTGGTGAGGGAGGACACGAAGAAGAAGCCCTCAAGCGCGACGAAGAAGATGACGAACGCCCAGGGGAACGCCTTCATCTTGCGCACGCCGTGCAGGTAGAAGAACAGCAGCACGGAGGTGCAGATCATGGTGATGGTGATGGCCAGGCCGTAGGCGGCCTCCATGTGGGCGGAGCTCTGGAACAGCAGGACGACGATGACGCAGCCGACCCACATCACGTTGTTGACCATCGGGATGTAGAGCTGACCCTTGGTCTCGGCCGGGTAGAAGATCTGCATGTGCGGCATGAGGTCCAGGCGGCTCGCCTCGGAGACCAGCGAGAACGCGCCGGTCACGAGGGCCTGGCTGGCGATGATCGCGGCGCAGGTGGACAGGATGACACCGAACGGGCGCACCATCTCGGGGAGCATCTGGAAGAACGGGTTGAGGTCCTCGATGAGGGCGAGGTCGGCGTTGCCCGCGTTGGCGAGCAGCCATGCGCCCTGGCCAAGGTAGGACAAGATCAGGCAGATCTTCACGAAGGGCCAGGTGGCGTAGATGTTGCCGCGGCCCACGTGGCCCATGTCGGAGTACAGGGCCTCGGCACCGGTGGTGGCGAGGAAGCAGCTACCGAGGATCATGATGCCGGCGTGGTTGTTGGGGGACAGCAGGAAGCTGATGCCGCGAATGGGGTTGAAGGCGAGCAGCACCACGGGGTTGCCGAGGACATAGATGAGGCCGGCGCCGCCGAGGAAGAGGAACCAGAAAGTCATGACCGGGCCGAAAGCGTGGCCGATCTTGGAGGTGCCCACGCGCTGCACGGCAAAGAGCAGGCACACGATGATGAGCGTGATGATGACCACGTTCATCTGGTTGTCGCCCATGATGTCGTGCACGGCGGGGATGGTGCGCAGGCCCTCGATGGCCGTGGTGATGGTCACCGCGGGGGTGAGGATGCCGTCGGCCAGAAGCGCGGCGCCGCCGAGCATGGCGGGCACGATCAGCCATTTGCCGTATTTGCGCACGATGCTGTAGAGCGCGAAGATGCCGCCCTCGCCGTGGTTGTCGGCCTTGAGGGAGACGAGCACGTACTTCACGGTGGTGAGCAGCGTGACCGTCCAGATGACGAGCGAGAGGGCGCCGAGGATGAACTCCTCGGTGACGGTCATGATGCCGCCCTGCCCCGCGAGCAGCGCCTTGGTGACGTACATGGGCGACGTTCCGATGTCGCCGTACACCACGCCGAGCGTGACGAGCATCGCGCCGATGCTCACCGGGATCGCGTGCGAACCGTGTTCCGCCGCGGTGGATTCAGTTGCTTGTGCCATTGCGGTAGTGCTCCTTGGCGAGTGTGACCCGGCGCGCGCGTGCGCGCGTGACCGCCGAGAGGCATGTGCATGCCATCTAACGTTCAAGCAATTATAGGGTTTGTGCAGGGCGGATGCCACATCTTTCGAGCTGCGGGAATGCAGGTGGAAAACGCGCCGCCGGCCATTCGGGCCAACGGCGCGCGGGGTGTTTCCGTGCGTTCCCGGGATCGGATTGGGGTTCGCTCCGGCGCGCGCCCTAGCGGGGGCGCCGTTGCGCGTTCTCCCGCAGCTCCAGCGTGCGCTCGCGAATGGCGTCCTCGTCCATCCCCACCATGCGCATCGCCTCCTCCGAGGTGTAGCGGCGCACCAGGTAGCAGTGGTGGATGCGCTGGTTGCGCGCGAAGTCCTCGGGGATCGTCTGCGCGGTGATGTCGGTGAGGACCACGCCCGCACGTGCCAATTCCTCGAAGTCGGGGCGGAACGTGCGCAGGTTGCACGAGAAGATCGCCTCGCCCTCGCGCGACAGCAGGCGCGAGAGGCCGATGAGCAGCTCGACGTGGTCGCGCTGGACATCCCAGGTGCGGTGCCCCATCTTGCTCGAGTTGGAGAAGGTGGGCGGGTCGCAGAAGATCAGGTCCCAGCGGTTGCGCGTGGCGCGCATGTCGCGGATCCAGCTCATGACGTCGGCGCGCACGTAATGGTGGTCGGGGCCCACAAAGCCGTTCTGCTCCATGTTGCGCTCGGCCCAGTCCAGGTAGGTGTTGGAGAGGTCCACGGTGACGGTCTCCTCCACGCCGGCGTCGGCGGCGTAGCAGGTGGCGGTGCCGGTGTAGGCGAACAGATTGAGGAAGAAGCGCTTGCCGCGTGCGTGCTCGCGTACCAGCCCGCGCGTGATGCGGTGGTCGAGGAAGATGCCCGTGTCGAGGTAGTCGTTGAAGTTGACGGCGAAGGTGAGACCGCCCTCCTCGATGAGGGGGAGGCGGCGGGTGCGGATGTCGGAGGGCGCGCCGGCTCCAGAGCCCTGGGCGCCGCGTCCACCCTTGTTCGCGTTGCCGCGTGCGCCGTTCTTGGCGTTCTTGCCTGCGGCCGAGAAGCCGCCGGCCTGCTTGCCGTATTGCGAGCCGCCGCGCGAGCGGATGCGCGCCTTGGCAAAGACGTTCTCGGGGTCGACGTCGAGGATGCGCGGGGCGATGGTGAGGATGTCGAGCAGTCGGGCCTCGGCGAGTGCGGGATCGACCTGGCGCGGGGCGGCGTACTCGGCTATCACGAGCCAGCGGCCGGGGGTCTCGGGGCAACCCTCGTACAGGTCGATCGCGGCGGAGTAGTCGGGGAGGTCGGCGTCGTAGACGCGATAGCAGGTGACGCCCTCGCGCTGAGCCCACTTGCGACGTTGCTTGGCGACCTTGCGGAGGCGACGGGCGAACTGCTCGGACTCGGGGATGAGGACGGGGCAGGGCTTGCCGCTGCCGAGGTCGATGGTCGCCGTCGGGCTCGCGGCGCCCTGCTCTTCGTCGTCCGTTCCGTCCAGGGGCGCACCGTCAAAGACGATGATCTGCGCGTCTTCGTTGTTGGGCATGACGGAGAGTTCGCGAGTCGATGCGCCGAGTGCCTGCTCGAGGGCGCTGTCGCGCGTGAGCGCCGCCATGGGCAGAGAGCCGAGTGCGTTGGACGCGGATTCATCGATGCCGCCCGAGCCGGGGCCGCCCCCGCGCAAGCCGCCCAGCAGGGAAAGCAGGCGCGGGATCTTGGTGAGGGGAAGCTCGGTGGTGTCGAGCGCCATGCCGCCGGCGATCGCGGCGCCGGATATGACGGGAACCGAGAGCTTTCGCAGCATCTTGGGCGCGTCGGGTTGGGTGAGGATCACGCGGTCGGAAACGCCGGCGGCCTTGAGGACGCGCCGCGCGCAGGCAACGGCGTCGCCCGAGAGGTCGGTGGCGACGATGCGCCCGGCGCGTGCGCGAGCCGCCTCGGCGCGGGTGAGCGCCTCGGCGCGGAGCTCCTGCCACAGGACCTCGTCATGTTGCGTCCAGGCTGCGAAGCCCCAGTGCGTGCGGTGGATGCCGGGCGCCTCGTCCGCGAGGATGCGCGCCGCCTCGAGCGCGATGCCGCCGCCTGCGCAGCAGGGGTCGACAAGGACGGGGAAAGCGGAGCCTTCCGCCGCATCGGCTTCACCGGCGTTGATGACGGCGTTTGCGCAAGCGCCCTGCCAGTCGATTTGCGAGAGGACGAGCGCGGCGTAGTCGGGGCGCAGGACGTGGGCCCCGTGCTCGCGCGTCGCCTCGCGGGGGAGGCGCTTGAACAGGGGGTCGCCCGTGAGGTCGAGGTTGAGGCTGGCGCGCTCGCCGCGCAGGGAGAGGAGGATGCGGGCGTCGGGGTCGTCCACATCGACATCGGGCCGCCGGCCGGCGACCTCGGTCAGACGGTCGCACAGGGCGTCTTTTACCCGCAGCGCGGAGAAGTGCGAGTTGCGGAGCTCGTCGGTGGTGCCACGGGCGGAGACGGCGATCGTTGCCCCGGCGCGCAGGATGTCCTCCCAGGCGACAGATCTCGCGCCCTCGTAGAGGTCATCGGCGCTGATGCAGTCAAAGCGCGCGACCGTCACGAACACACGGCTCGCGAGGCGGGACCACAGGCAGGCGCGGTAGGCGTCTGCCGTCTCGCCGGAAAACGAAACGCGGCCCTTAAGTCGGCGAACGTGGCGCGCCCCGATGGCGCGCAGCTCTTCGGCGAGGGCGACTTCAAAGCCCTCGGGGCAGCTCGCATAGAATTCGTGCGCGGGTTCGCGGCGAATGGTGGTGGGCGTGGGCGCCATGGGCTCTCCTTGGGGTCGCTTCACTTAATAAAGATGTCGATGCTTTGTATTATGGCAGCTTCGCGCGCGTCGTTGCGGCCTGCAGAAAAGCGCCGCTTGGTATCATGGTTCGAGCATAAGTGGAAAAGCTATAGGTGATGTGCGGGCCGGTGCGTTCCGGCCTGAACTCGCATGCGATCGGGGAGGGGTTTAGATGCACGGTGGGGTTATCGACGGGGGTACGCTCGGCCGCGGGGCGGCAGGTGCAAGTTCCGCGGCGCTTTTCTTCGACGTCGACGGCACACTCGTATGGGCGGATTTGGATTCCCTGCCCAAAGACGGCGCGTTTGCCGACATCCTTCCTGCACCCGGCGTGTATCGGGCGTTCGAGCAGCTGCATGCAAGGGGACACAAGACCTACCTGTGTACGGGAAGGCCTCTATCGCTGGTGAGCGACCGGCTTCTCGCTTTGGGATTCGATGGGGTGATTTCCGCCGCGGGCTCGTGCATCTCGCTTGGCGGCGTCGTCGTGCACGAGACCCTGATTGATAAGGATGTGGTAGTCGAGCTCGCCCGTCTGGTGCTCGAGGCGGGGACGACTGCGATGTTCGAGTCGCGTAAAACGCCGCTTGTCGTGTCGGGATCGTTGGGCGAGGTGCCGGCGTTTCCCGGCATGCCCGTTGCGCATTCGCTTGGGGAGTTGCGCGAGCTTGCCCCGGACCTCGAGTTTTGCAAGGTCACGCAACCCTCTATGCTCGATGCGCCGTCCATGATGGAAAACGAGGCGATGCGCCGATTGCTGGCCGAGCGCTTTGACGTCTGCGACATGGGACTGGCGTCGGAATACTCTCAAAAGGGCGTGACCAAAGCGAGCGGAATCGCGAAGGTAATGGAGCTGGAGGAGATCGATCGCGAGCGTACGTATGCATTTGGCGACTCCGAGAATGACGTGCCCATGTTCGATGCGGTGAAGACGCGCGTGGCGATGGGGAACGCGATGCCTGTCCTCAAGGCACGGGCCGACTACGTGACGACGCACGCCAAGGACGACGGCGTGCCGCACGCGCTTCGCCATTTTGGATTGATTTGTTAGAATTGTGAAGAGATGCGCCAAGGGTCTTGCGGCCGAATGGCTCGGTGCGTAATATAACTTCCTGCGCACACGGTGCGTCCAGACATTGCGGGGTGGAGCAGTCTGGTAGCTCGCCGGGCTCATAACCCGGAGGTCGTAGGTTCAAATCCTGCCCCCGCGACCAAGAACTTGCAGCTCGTCGGCTATGCCGGCGAGCTTTTTTTGTTTGTCGCTCTCATCTGCAGGTGAATCACGGGCCTTTCTCACAGATTGCTTTGTGATGATAATAGACAACGATGCATTTCGTGTTTTGCCATCTGACTTGAGTGGTAAGGCGGCGTCCGTTCGATTGCCTTGAGGAGAGTCTGATGCAGCTTTTCATTAGCGGTATTTTGGCGCGCCCCGCTTGAGGTCCAGGACGCCTGCGATTCTTGGTCCTGTGCCAGGATACGAGGGTCCTTTGACCTACACTTCTATGTGGGTCGACATAAGGAGAGGGTAATGCAGCAACCTATCGCGACAAACGACGTGGGCCTGTTCTCCACCCTCAAGGAGAACCAGTATTTCGATCGGAAGAGTGCCCGCAAGGACGATAAGGAGATTGCGAAGCACATAAGCGCGTTCGCCAACTCGGCGGGCGGCAAGCTCGTTATCGGCATCGAGGACGACGGTGAGGTGACGGGTTTCAAGCGCGACGGCGCGCGAGACATCGAGAACTTCGAGCGCGCGGCGCTCACGACCTGCACGCCGACCCCCATCGTCCGCAAGGACCGAATCCATGTGGTCAATTCCTCTGGCGAGGATGACCTCATCCTTGTGTTGGACATCGAGGCCTCGACCAGCCATTCCATCGCTCGCTCGAGCGACGACGAGGTGTTCCTGCGGCAGAACGACAGGAGCGTGAGGCTCAACCGCGAGCAGGTCCTCGCCCTGGAGTACGACAAGGGGCAGAGGGTCTTCGAGGACGAGCTCGTCGAGGATTCCTCTCTGGACGACGTTGATCATGAGGTGCTCGACCGGTACAAGGAGATTCTGGGAACCGATGCTCCCGACGAGCAGGTCCTTAGGAGCCGCCGCTTCATGCGCGATGGAAGGCTGACCGTGGCCGGTGCCTTGCTGTTCGCTCAAGATCCCTCCGCGATGATGCCGCAGGCTCGGGTCCGTGTCCTGCGCTACGACGGTGTCAAGATGGAGACGGGCGAGCGCCTCAACATCACGAAGGAGCGATTCTTCTGCGGACCGCTGCCCAAGGTCATCCAGGGCGCCTACGAGCTCATCTCGAGCATGCTCCGCGAGTTCCAGTTTCTGGGGTCCGACGGGAAATTCCAGACTGTGCCCGAGTACCCGGAGTTTGCTTGGTTCGAGGGGCTCGTCAACGCGGTGACCCATCGCGACTACTCTTTCCGGGGCGACTACATTCGGGTTTCGATGTTCGATGACCGCCTGGAGATCGTCAGCCCGGGAGCTCTTCCCAACATCGTGACGCTCGACAACATGAGGACCACCCGCTATTCGCGCAACCCGCGCATCGCGCGCACCTTGGTCGAATTCGGCTGGGTCCGGGAGCTGAACGAGGGCGTCAAGCGCATCTATACCGAGATGCAGGACTCCCTGCTCAACGACCCGGTCTACGCGGAACCCGATGGGACGAAGGTCCAGCTGACGCTTGAGAACAACATCGTGGCGCGGACCGTCAGGAGGAGCGAAGCGCTCGAGGACAGGCTTTCAGCTGAGAGACTGGCCTCCCTCGACGAATACGAGTTAGCCGCGGTTCGGCTTGCGTTCACGAATGGCAAAGTGACCGCCAGGGAGCTCGCCGACCACATCGGACGCACTCGCCGCACGGCCGGGAACGTTCTCAAAGGGATTTCGGGTCCTTCCGGTCCGCTCGAGTGGCACGGCTCGGCCGTCAACGACCCGGGGCAGTACTATTCTTTGCGATAGGGTTCGCACCTATTTCGCACCTATTTCGCACCTATTTCGCAGTAATGTCGCACCTTGTCGCAGTAGCGTCTGAGGCCGATTCCTCGCGAAGAATCCGCGAGGAATCGGCCTCGAATCATCTCCGCGAAGAATTTGCGAGGAAAGAATTAAGTGAGATCGGGACTGCGGACGATTTCTTGTACATCTTACAGCGCATAGCCGCGCGACAGCC
>ENA-UOJR01001593-UOJR01001593.1-human-gut-metagenome-genome-assembly--contig:-C115P-NODE-1593-length-19087-cov-5.811686_pt1 | contig 19087 bp, 16 predicted proteins | sample MGYA00242354_ERZ723901 | MGnify/ENA metagenome assembly ERZ723901
CCGTCGAGGCGAGGGCCCCGCACACGCCGCCCTTCTCGAACACCATCCACAGGCGGTGGTAGGCCGTCTTGTCGGTCGTGGCGCCCGGGACCTTGGAGATCTCACCGCATCCGATGTGGAACGGGTCGCCCGGATTCGCATTGGGGAAGTTCGGGTCCTCGTAGGCAAGCCGGTACTTCTCCTTCCAACCGCCTTGCCAGGTGATGGGAGGCTTGCCGCTGCCATCCGTGGGCTTGAACTCCGTCACGGGGCCGTTGAACTTGGCGTCGTCGTAAAACGCCGCGTTGCCGTAGCCATTGTCCTTGTAATAGTCGCCCGTGTACCAGACGTAGGAATACGCGTTGAGGCGGCTGTCCTCCTGCTCAAGCTTGGGATAGAGCGACAGCGAATAGTTGGCGAGCCAGGGCAGCTCGGCATCGGTGAGCTGGTTTTCGAACACCCAGCGCATGCTCTCGACCGGCAGGGCGTCGAAGATGCTCCTTTGGAAGCGATACGTGATGTAGCAATCGCGGAACGTCTTGATGGTCTCGTAGCGCACCAGATGATCGGAGACAAAACCCGGGTCGCCCGTCCACAAGCGGGCACGGCCCGACACGTCGAGGGAGCAGGACACCATCATGCGAAGGTGAACGTCAGCATCATGGCTGTTCGCGGAGACGAGGTCGTCCATGCGCTCCGCGCGCAGGCGGGCGAACACCCCCAGCGACGTGATGTAATCGGCCTCGGTCGCGCGACCGGACCTGTTGTTGGTCCACACCTCGCCGCCGGTGATGTAATACCGCAGCGCCGTGAGGTCGTTCATGAACCAATCGAGAAAATCGCGATTGGCTTCGGAGGCGTCGCGGAATTTCTCGAGCTTTTCCGCGCTCGCCCGGCGCACGAGCTCGCGCTGGAGCACCAGGCGTTCCTCCGCCTCGGACAGAGCTCCCGTCGAGGCCTTCTGAGCGAGTTGCTCGGCTGTTCCGATTTTCCTGATCTGCTCGTCTAGCTCCTGCAGGGAGCGCACGGGCGACACGACGTCGGCGTACACCGTCACCGGCGCATGCGTCAAAATGGGAGCCGCGACGGCCGCGGTGGCGATGCCGGCCGCGATGGCCGCGGTCCTGAACATGCACTTGGAGACGCTGGCGTTGAGATTGGGGCGATACCGGGCGTCACGCACGCCCTCGTTGCAAGCGGCGGTGTTCTTTGGAGGCCCTTCGGAAGGTGGTGCGAATAAGGTGCCCGCACATTGTACCTAAGCGACGCATCGCCCAATCTGTCTTTTAGCTACCAATTTAGAGGGTTGAGTTGAAAGCGGACCCAAACATGAACGGGGGCGGGGCTTCCGCGCGTGGGCGCATCTCGGCCCGAACGCGCGGTCGCGTCCTCCCCCTCGCTCAAGGTCGTCCCGCTCTCAAGGTCGACCCGTTCTAGTGCGGCCCGTTCTAGTAGTTGACCGCCTGCTCCTCGAAGTAGGCCTGGGGATGCGCGCAGACGGGGCACATCTCGGGAGCCTCGGGGCCCACATGCAGGTGCCCGCAATTGAGGCACTTCCACACCTTGACCCCCTCGCGGGCGAACACCTCGCCCTTCTCCACGCGCTCCGCGAGCTTGTCGTAGCGCTCCTCATGGGCCTTCTCGACGGCGCCCACGCCGCGGAACTTCGCGGCGATCGCGGTGAAGCCCTCCTCCTCGGCGGTCTTGGCGAACTCATCGTACATGGTGGTCCACTCGTAGTTCTCGCCCGCGGCGGCGTCGCGCAGGTTATCAAGGGTGGTGGGCACCTCGCCGCCATGCAGCTCCTTGAACCAGAGCTTGGCGTGCTCGGCCTCGTTCAGCGCGGTCTCCATGAAGATGTTGGAGATCTGAACAAAGCCCTCCTTCTTGGCCTTGGACGAATAGTAACGATACTTCGTATGGGCCTGCGATTCGCCGGCAAATGCCGCCTCGAGGTTCTTCTTAGTCTGAGAGTTCTCGAAATCCATGTATTCCTCCTCCTCGATGGCGCGTGCACTCGAAACCCAGCCGGCGCGCCGAACCGCGCAGGGCCATGTGGGAGGCCGCAACAGGGCCACCCTACATCGTTGTACCCAAACTGAGGAGACCCCATCACGGCGATATGGCGCGCCACCTTATGCGATGCGCCAGATACCATCCAGCTCCATGCAGAACCCCTCCCGCATGAGGTCCGCAAGGATCTCATCGACGAGCTCACGCTCCACGGCGGGCCTTCCCGCCCGCGCCTCCGCCTCGTTGAGCGCCGCGAGCACGCCGGCTCCGTCCAGCTCCTCCCCGCTCGCCTGCGCCTCGAGAAGCCTGCGCACGATCTCCGCCCGCTTCTGCCTGCGGGAACCCTCAAATCGCGACTGCCGCGTGTATGCCTTGGCGCGGCGCGAGGGGTTGGGCACGGTCTTCTTGAGGTGGGCGCCGTAATCGAGCATGGCGTAATACCAGTTCCGCGGGGTGTCCTCCTCATCTTGGCGCATCGCGAACGGACCATCGGCGCCACGATCGGCCACTGGCTCACCGTCCCCATCGGCTCGGGGGAACGCGGGCGCCGTCCCCCCGGCGCAGGGGCAGGTTGCCCTCACGATGGGGACGAGCTCCTTGTCGGGCACCTCCGGGACATCCGGGAACAGATGATGCAGCAGCACCGCGCGCACATTGGTCTCCAGGTACACCCCGGGGAGGTCGAAAGCAAAGGAGCGGATTCCCTGAGCCGTCGCCGGACCGATTCCCGGCAGCGCGACGAGCTGACGGGTCTCCTGCGGAAAGACCCCGTCATAGGTGCGTGCAACCTCCTCGGCAGCGGACTTGAGCGCGAGCGCGCGCCTGTTGTACCCCATGCCCTGCCAGGCGGATAGGACCTCGGCCGTGCCCGCCTCGGCCAACGCGAAGACGCTCGGAAACCTGTCGAGCCATTCGACCCATCGCGTCTCCCCGCGGGCCACCTGGGTTTGCTGCAACATGACCTCGGATAGCCAGATCTCATACGGATCGCGCGTGCGGCGCCACGGAAGGTCGCGATACAGACGGGCCCCTTCCGTTCGAACCAGCGTACGGAAGGGGCCCATGTCCATTTCGAACTCCTCTTTGGATGACGCGCCGTCCCTTACAGGCACGAGCATCCCTTGGAGCACTGGGCGTATTCGGGGAAGCTCGAGGAATCGGCGAACTTGGGGTCGACGGCGGGGTACTTGCGATGGTTGACCACGTCATCAAGTGTCACGGAATCAAGGTAGCTGCGCAGGAGCTCCTGGGCGCCCACCCACAGGGGATGATAGCAGCAGCCATCCATGCGCGGGCACACGCCATCATCGGCGGTGCAGTCGTTCATGACCAGCGGGCCCTGCACGGCCTCGACGATCTGGCGGATGGTGACGTCCTTGGGGTCGACCTTGAGGCGCATGCCGCCGCGAACGCCGCGCAGGCTCTCGATGATACCCGCCTGGACGAGGCCATGCTGGATCGAGCGGGCGAACGAATAGGGCACGTCCACCGACTCAGCGGCGGTGCGGACGGACAGGAGACAGTTCTCACCTTCAGCCAACATAGAGAGCATGCGAAGGGCGTAGTCGGTCTTCCGGGAGATATCCATCTCTTCTCCTTGCGAGCAAACGGTGGCCACGCGGCAGGTCGCAATCGATTGCCGCACAGAGGCGTGGTGTCACCAACGAGCATTCCCCTGATTTTAACTTTCGGCTAGTAATATACACTGATTCCATGGTCTGTGCAGGGGAAACGCGTCACATGATTCGATTGTGTCTCCTTGTGGATCACATCTAATGTAACGCAAAAAGCCCCGTCTTTCGACGAGGCTTTGATTGCGATGGCGGGAAGTACGGGGCTCGAACCCGCGACCTCCGACGTGACAGGCCGGCGCTCTAACCAAACTGAGCTAACTCCCCAGGCAGGCAATTCGCTTCAGCTCCTTGCTGCGGGGATTAGTATACACAGACTCTGTCTTTGCATGCAAGAACTTTTTTCAAAATTTTTTCCTCAGCCTGATTTCTTTTCTCATATGGCTATCTACCTGCCGTTTCTATCGACAATTGGGCGATGCCCAGCCCGATGGCGTACCCATGTGGGCGCTCCCCCGCTCAAAAAAATGAGGGCCGCGCCTTACGCGCGACCCCCCTACAGGTCGATGATTTGAGATGAAAGCACGCGGCCGTCCTGGACCATGAGGCGCGCGATCGACGCCTCGCGCCTGCCGCGCGGAAGCGAGGCGGAGCCGGGATTGACCACCAGGCACCCGCCGACCCGTTCGATTCGCGGCCTATGCGTATGACCGCACACGGCCACGTCCGACCGATCCAAGGGAAGCTCCTCCGCATAATGCGCGACGGAAAAGCGCAGGCCCTCGAACGTGAACTCGATCATGCGGCGCACGTCGGGACCGTAATCGAAATACCCGTCGTTGTTGCCCAACACCGCGCGCAGGGCGGGAACGCTCGCCTCGAGCTCGGCGAAATTGCTCTCAGATGTGATGTCGCCGGCATGTATGAGCAGGTCGCAGCCGTCGATCGCACGCAGCAACTCCGGCGCCAGATACCCATGGGTGTCGGAGACGATGTCCACGCGGCGCGCCATCACAGGTTCAGTGCCTTCTTGAGCGGCACCACGCGACGCCGGCTCACGGGGATTCGCTCGTCCACGCCGTTGACGCCGAGCTGTATGGCGCCGGAGGGAACCGTCTCGACGTCCTCGACGTTCGCGAGGTTGACGATGTAGCGGCGGTGCACGCGGAAGAACCCGAACTCACCGAGCTTGGACTCGAACTGCGCGAGCGACGTGGTGGACAGGTAGCGATCGTCCTCCGTGAAGATGCAGGAGTAATCGTCCTTTGCCATGATGAAGCGGATCTGGTCGACCGGGATGAGGACCTTGCGGCCGCCCTTCTCCACGGGGATGCGCTCGATGTTCGAGGGCTTGGCGGCGGCGGGCTCGGCGGCGGCGGGCTTGGAGCGCGCTATGACCTTCTCAATGGCGCGATCAAGGCGCGCCTCCTCGACCGGCTTCATGAGGTAGTCGACGGCGTCCACGTCGAAGGCCTCGACGGCATGGTCGCTATAGGCCGTCACGAACACGATCGCCGGGGGGTTCTTGAGCTTGTACAGGCCCTCTGCGAGCTGCAGGCCCGATGCGCCAGGCATGGAGATGTCGAGGAAGACGACATCCACGCGCGCCTCCATGAGCGTCTCGATGGCGGAGCGAACGCTCGACGCCTCGATGATGGAGCCGATCTTGCCCGTCTGCTCGAGCAAAAAGCGCAGTTCGGAGCGCGCAGGTGCCTCGTCATCAACGATCATCGCACGTAACATAAAACCGATTACCTTTCTTACCTTGAACAAGACCGGCGCCATGCGCCGTCGGTGCAATCAGGGGATATTTTACCCCTCGTCGTACATACTACCCTCGAGATCGAGATGCAGCGCGATCGTGGTGCCCTTTCCGGGTGTCGACTCGACCGTCGTGCTCGACTTGGGGCCGTAGAACCTCTTGATGCGCTCGGAGATGTTGCGCATGGCCACGCCGGCGCCGCCGCCCTGGGGCGCATTGGGGTCGGGCACGCCCACAGACCGATCGAACAGGCGCATGGCCGTCTCCTCGTCCATGCCCATGCCGTCGTCGATGACGCGGATCGTCACGGCGGACTCTCCCGCCCGCTCCACGTCGATCGCGATCTTGAGCGCCCCCTCGTCGCGCATGGCGTGGCGCACCGCGTTCTCGACGAGCGGCTGGATGACGAAGGCGGGCACCAGCGTGTCCTCGGCGTCCTCATCCACGTCGACGCTCACCAGCACGCGGTCCTCGCCGAAACGGGCCTTCTCGAACTTGAGGTAGCGCAGCGTCTGGTCGATCTCGCGCTTGACCGGAATCAGCTGACCGGAGTTCTCGAGCGTTGCGCGATAGAACTGAGAGAACTCGCGCAGCAGGTCGCGCGCCCGCAGCGGCTCGGTCCGCGTGAGGGACGCGATGGTGTTGAGCGTGTTGAACAGGAAGTGCGGGTTGATCTGGGCCTGCAGGGCGCGCACCTCCGCGCGGGCGGTGAGTTCCGCCTGGCGCTCCAGCTCGTAGACGGTGAGCTGGGTGGAGAGCAGCTCGGCGAAGCCGGACGCCAGGGCGTATTGGGTCCTGTTCACATGGCGCGCCGACCGGTAGTAGAACTTGAGCGCGCCCACCGCCTTGCCGCGGATCTTGAGCGGGGCGATGATGCCCGCCGGGATGTTGCGCCGGCTGCCCTGCTCACCGCGCACGTCGATATCGTTGGTGAACGACTGGGCTATGCCGTGCTCGATCACGTAGCGCGTGGTGGGCGTGTGGATGGGCGAGCCGGGGGGAAAGTCGTCGGCGAGCTCGCCCACGCACGCGAGCACCGTCTCGCGGTCCGTCACGGCGATAGTCATGGCGCGGGTCTCGGGGAGCAGGCGACGGCAGATCTCCTCCGCGCTCTCACGGGTCAAGCCGCCGGTGATGTCCTCGAGCATGGCGGAGGCGACGGCGAGCGTCTGCTCCGTGTACTGGGAACGCAGCGTGTCGGGGCTGAAGAACACGTAGACGAAGGCGAAGGTGAACAGCGCCAACAGCACCAATGCGGCGATGGTGGTCACGGTCTCGACGCCCGTGAGGATGGCATAGCCGAAGACCCCCACCATCGTGAAGATCACGAGCGCGGCGAGAAGGCGCAGCGCCTCGTTGGCGTCGAGCATGCCCGCCCGGTACGACCCCTCGCTCATCTGCTGGGAGCTCCACGGCCCCCTTGGCGTTTCCTGCGGTGTTCCTTCTGTCATCGACGCTCCAAGAGGGCCGCCAGGCGCTCATCGCCCCACAGGCCGCCCATGATACTCGGCCAAAAACTGACAAATCTGAGATAGTCGCCCTCATGCGCAGCGGCGTACTCCCGCGCCTCGTCGATCCCGTGGCGGTAAATGCGCCAATACCCGCGGTGCTCGCGGGTGAACAGCATGCGGACGAGGGCGGTCTTGCGCACACGCTCATCCAGTCCGTCAGAGATCCAGGGGCCCGGATAGGGCATGAGCGACGCCGCCGTGACCGAATTTATGTCGGGGCGACGCGAGGCGCTCGCGAGCTTTGCCCTCTCGTAATACCAGCGATAGACGTTCTGCATGAAACGCGGGGACTCCTCCACCTGACCGGGGGGCAGGTGCTTGACCACCCATGCGTTGTCGAACCACACGTCCATGCCCGCCATGCGCATGTTGAACAGGTAATCCAGGTCCTCGCCGCGCGTGATGTACGGGTCGAAGGCCACGCGCCTGAAGGCCCGGGCATGCACGGCGAAGCAACCGCCGCACACGTAATTCGACCGCGAGATGCGCGTGCCCGAAAGGGCGCGCTCCATCCACCGGTTGAACTCGATGCGCTTGGTCCACCACCGGCAGGTGATACCGTTCTTCTTGGCGGTATCCGCGAGGGGCGAGCCGGCCTTGTTGTAAAAGTAACCGCTCTTGGCAAGAATGGGCAGCCGCTGGCGCGTCTCATGACCCAGGCCGTACATGGCCTTCTCCATGAAATCGGGGGCGAGGACCACCTCGTCGTCGTCCAAGAAGACCACGGCGTCGTGCCCGAGGATGGCGGCGCAGGCGAGCCCCATGTTCCGGATGGCGCCGTAGCCGCGCAGCGAGACGGTCTCGCCGCGCACGTTGGGCGCGATCGCGCTCACGCGCTCCATGATCGCCGACGCCTCGTGGTTGGTGACGAGCGCCACGTCGAGCGTGGGATGCTCGGCGATCAGGGCCCGCACGCGACGCGCGATGCGATCGGTCTGCCGCTGCGGGCACACCAGCAGCACGATGACGCGCGGCATGTCGCGAACCTGCTCGAGGGAGGCGAGACACCGGCCGAGCTCGGGATGGGGGGCCTCGAGGTCCGACGAGTGGTCATACGCCCCGGGAGACCGGAGCTCGGCGGGATCGCCCGCCCAGTAACTCGGGATCACGATTGCCGGGTTCATGCAGCCCCCTCTCTTGACGCTCGCGAAAGACGCCGCCCGTGCCGCGCAGCCCGCCGCGCGACACGGGCGGGCATCTCCGCATCTGTTACATAGTTGTACCCACCTATTCGAGCCCGCGCTTGATGAAGGGCGTTTTCGCCAGCGAGCGGGACAGCGGGTACCCCAACACGTACATGATAACCGCTTCACCCAGGCCGGTGGCCACCAACCCGAAGGCGTACATGAGCGGATAGGCGCCATCAAGGGAGATGGACGTGAACGGAATGGTGTAGAAGCCGATGCCCTGCAGCAGCAGAGGCAGGTACGCCGGCACGATCAGGGCGTTGGCCAGCACGGGGCCCGCCAGGGCGACGAGCGGCCGGCGGCGCATCTTCCAGGTGAACAGCGCGCCCGCGAACGTCGCGAGCGAGCCGAACACCACGTCGAGCATGCCCAGCATGCCGGTCCCCGAGAGCGCGATGTTCGCGACGTTCGCGATGATGCAGCCGAGGGTGAGCCCGGGCACGGCGGCCGGGGTGAACAGCGCGAGGACGCACAGGGCCTCGCTCACGCGGAACTGGACGGGGCCCCACGAGAGGCTGCCCATGAACATCATAGTGACCAGCGTGCACGCCGCGTAGGCGGCAGCGATCATCCCCACCCGCGCGATGTGACGCGGGTCCCCTGCACGGCCCGTTGCGCCCTGCGCGGCATCGGCCCGTGACGAATCGATCTTTTTCGACATGTTCTCCACCTTCTAAAAACGGAGGGCTTTACTGACACCAGTAAAGCCCTCCGAAAGGCGTCATATGCCGATCCCGCACGGCCGCGCGTGAGATGCGCCGGCTGGGTATGCAAGCGCGGCGCTATGCCTGCGCCGCCTGCATGCGGGAGAGCTTTACTAGCATGACCAGGCCCACAACGAGCAGGATCCCGATGGAAAGCACTCCTAAAGAAGGATCGTGCGTGAGCGAGGTCACGACAGATACTAGCAGAGTTCCCATGACGGAGGCGTAGCGGCCGAAGATGTCGAAGAAACCGTAATACTCGTTGGAGCGCTCCTTGGGAATGATCTTGCCGAAATAGCTGCGCGAGAGCGCCTGCACACCGCCCTGGAACATGCCAACCAGGATGGCGAGGATCCAGAACTCCACCGCGGACTTGAGGAAGAACGCGGCGAACAGCACGATGCCCACATAGGCGGCAACGGCCACGACGATCATGCGCAAGGTGCCGACGCGGCCCGCGAGCTTGCCGTAGATGATGGCGGAGGGGAAGGCCACGAACTGCGTAACGAGCAGCGCGAGGACCAGCTGCGTGGAATCGATGCCCAGGGCCGCGCCGTAGCTGGTGGCCATGGAGATGACGGTGTGCACGCCATCGATGTAGAAGAAGAACGCGATCATGAAGACGAGCAGGACGCGGTCGTGCGCGATGCTGCGCATGGTCTCGCCCAGGCCCTTGAAGGTGTTCTTGATGTTGTGCATCACACCGTTCACGCCCTCGTCGCGCTCCTTGCCAAAGCGCTGCTGATAGGTGCGCAGCAGCGGAATGGTGAAGGCCAGCCACCACAGGGCCGTGATGATGAAGCAGATGCGCGTGCAGGTGAGGGTGTCAAGGCCCAAGATCGAGGGGCCGCCGAAGATCAGCGCGATGCACACGATGAACGGGATGGTGGAGCCCACGTAGCCCCAGGCGAAACCGGAGCTCGACACGGCGTCCATGCGCTCATCCGTCGTCACGTCGGTGAGCATGGCGTCGTAGAACGTCATCGACGAGTTGAGGCCGATGGTGCACAGCACGTAGACCACCAGGAAGGGCAGCGCGCCCATGGGGATGGCCTCCGCGAGGCACAGGACGAGGCCGGTGAAGAAGAAGCCCGTGAAGAACTTGATCTTGTTGCCCGCATAGTCGGCGAGCGACCCCAGGATGGGCATGAGCAGGGCCACCACGAGCGACGCGACGGTCTGGGCGTTCGCCCAGGCGGTCACGAGCTCAGCCGGGTGCGCGCCGGTGTTGATGGCGTTGAAGTAAATCGGCACCACCGCGGTGTTCAGCAGGACGAGGGCGGAGTTGCCCACGTCGTACATGACCCAGTTGCGCTCCATCTTGGTGTACTTGAATGCCATGACGGTTACTCCCCGTTTCCCCCCGCGCGCTCATCTTCGCGGGCCCTTCAACATAGATAGATGAATGATACGGCACCGGGAATCCATGCCGTGTCAGGAATCCGCCAGACGAACGTAAAGCCAGTGTCAAAGGGGTGGGCACTTGAACGAACCGGGGCATGCGGACCCGGGCGAGCGCGCACTCGAGCGCACCCGCCTAACGCGCCACCCTGTCGAAGACGCGCTCCATGAAGGCGAACACACCCGCCGTGAAGTAATTCGGCTCATATGCGTCCGGGGTCGACTTGTTGTTCTTGATGACGACGTTCACCTTGGCGAGCTTAGATACCGGCGTGTCGTGGCTCGCCGTGATCGCGATGATGTCGAACCCGGCGCCGGCGGCCTTCAGGCACGCGGGCAGCAGGGACATCCCGCTCTCATTGACCACGATCAACGCCCCGGCCTGCGAACTGGAGGCGCGGGCCTCCACCACCCCCGGGCCGTACGGCATGGCGTTGAACCCGGCCTCGCACAGGCGGAGCACGCCCACCTGGGCGAAGATCTCGGCATCGCCGATCGCGTCCACCAGCACGGGGCGCTCGCTACACGCCTCGAGCACCGACGCGACCAGCTTGACGCTGTCGCCCAGGGTGTCCTCCTGCTGGAACGAGGCGAAATATCGAACGAGCTGCGTGGTGAAATCCACCCAACCGCGATAGCCCATCGTCTCGGCCACATGCGCAACGCTCGAGCGCGGCACCCCGGTCTCCTCGGAGATCGCGGCGATGGTGGGCCGCTCGCCCCGCTGCGCGAACCGGCGCACGGCGGCATATACGAGTCGCTCGTTATCCAAAAGCATCACAGACCTCCGGACATCCGTGCCAAGGCCATCTCGAACACCATGAGGACGCGCGTGAGGTATAGGTCGACCCCCGCCTCATCGTTCTCCTCGATCTCGAGGAGCAGGTCGGCGCCCTCCTGGGCGCCCTTGTCCGGATCGTCGGAAAACGCCACGATGGAAAACCCGGCCGCACGCGCCGCGCGGAGCATTCCCTCGCCGTAGCCCTGCCTTTGGCCCCACTCCGCCCTGCCGGGCAGCTCACGGTGGAAGAAGAAGATGGCGGCACCGGGCTCCAGGGCGTGGTGCTCGACCATCAGGTAATCATAGGACGCGCTCGCGAATATGCCGAACATGGCGAGCTTCCGGCACATGTAGGTCGAAAGCGGCGCGCCGATGCGATTGTCACCGGAAAACAGGATGCTGTGCCTGTCCCGGCACGACCACAGAAGATGGGCCAGGGCCTCGACTTGGGCGTCGAGGTCTCCGGAGACGGGCCTTCGCGGAAGCAGGCCGCCGGCGTGCTGGGCGTTGAGGCGGACGTTGCACGTGAGGTCGCCGAACCCGCCGTACCCGAGCTTCTGCACCGCCTTGACCACCGTGCTCTTGGCGACATGGCACTCGTCTGCAAGCTCCGTGAGCGAGACCTCCTCATTGCAGGAGATGTGCTGGGTGAGCAATTGGATGATGTCGTGTTCGAGCGGCGTCAGCCCAACCATGCGAGCGGCTCCTTCTTGCCGGTTCCCTATCCGCGGTCCCGTCCCGCACCGCACGTTATGCGGCGAGCGCGGCACCCACGAAGAACTGTACCGTAAACAGCGCCAGGGAGACGACGGCGCCGGCAAGGGGCGCGCCGCGGAAGACCGGGGCGGACCCGCGAACCTTGAAAAACGCCCATAGGATGAAACCGGCGAGGGGGTACCACAGGCCGGCGGCGATTTCCAGGACAACGCCCAGCTTGCGCCTGGGCGCCAGGCACTCGTACTGATTCCACAGATCGCCGAGCTTGCTCATCTTCATTTCCTCTCTCGATGACATGACCGGCCAAACGCGAAAGGCCGCGCCCCCCAACCCGCATCCGTGCTATTGCCGAGCAAGGGGCGCGACCTCATCGTCGGTTCGCTAGTTCAGCTCAGGCCAGTAACCCTTGTTGGCCTCGATGTAGTCGTCGAGAAGGGCGCGGGCGCGATCGGTGTCGCCCACCAGGCGGTTGAGGGTCAGCGCGTCGAGGGCCTTGCGGTAGCTGCCCTCCAGGCACGCGTCCACCGTGAGCTTCTCGTAGGCGAACTGGTTCTCGAGCAGGCCCTTCTGGAAGGTCGGGATCTCGCCGACGTTGAGGGGCTCCACGCCGTTCGCGCCGATCATGCAGGGGACCTCGACCATGGCGCCCTCGGAGAAGTTGGGGATGATGCCCGTGTTCTCGGTCATGCACAGGAACACGTCATGCGTGTTGTGCGAGATGGCGTAGGCCAGGTCGGCGATGTAGGAGGCGTGGTCGTCGTCCTTGAGGCTCTCGATGGTGAAGGCGTGCTTGGTGCCCTCGAGCTTGCCGTTGGCGATGACCTCCTCGACCATCTCGAAGATCTGCTTCTCGTGGCCCTCCATGCACTCGTCGGCGCGGGTGTGGTTGGGGTCCTCGTGGGCGAGCATGTGATCGCGGTACAGGTAGTACTGCAGATAGGTGTTGGGCATCATGCCGTCGGAGCACTCGCGAACCATCTTGCGCATGAAGTGGAAGGTGGCGGACCAGCTGGGGTCGATGTCGGAGAAGGCGTCCTCGGGCAGGTCCTCGGAGAAGATCTCGCGCAGGCGCGGCAGGTAGTCCTCGCCGGTCTTCTTGTCCAGGATGGCGGTGAACCAGCCGTAGTGGTTCAGGCCGAAGTAACGGGCCTCGATGGAGTTGCGGGGCACGCCGAGCTCATCCGCGTACTGGTTCATGATGCCGACCGGCATGTCGCAGATGTTGATGATGCGCTTGTCACCGGGGAAGACGCGCTTGGTCGCCTCGGCGACGATCGCCGCGGGGTTGGAGTAGTTGAGGACCCAGGCCTCGGGCGAGTACTTGCGGATGTCCTTGATGATGTCGCAGACGGCAGGGATGGAGCGCATGCCGTAGGCGAAGCCGCCGGCGCCGCAGGTCTCCTGGCCGATGCAGCCGTGCTTGAGGGCGATGTGCTCGTCGGAGGCGCGCATCGCGAGGCGACCGGCGCGAATCTGCATGAAGGCGAAGTCGATGCCGGTGAACGCGGTCTTAGGATCGGTGGTGTCCACGACCTCGCACTCCGGGTAGTACTCGCTCATGAGGATGCGGCCGTACTCGCCGATCTTGGCGTTGCGCTCATACTCGTTGTCGTACAGGACGACCTTGGACAGCGGGAAGCGGTCCTTCTCGGCGACGAGCATCTTGAGGATGCCGGGGGTGTAACGGGAACCGCCGCCGACGATGGTGACGACAAACTGCTCTTTGCTCATGGTCTTACCTCTCCTTGTAATTATGACCGTATGCTGAGGGATGGACGGCTCGCCGCGGGCGTGGCCGCTGTATCGCGCGGCCACACGACTCGCCGCGCATCCCATGGATACCGTGGTTGGGGTGCCGGGTGCGGGAAGCGAGGGCGCACGCACCCGGCCGTTCCGAGATTCGGAAGGTCTACTCGTCCTTCATGCCGAGGGCGGCCTTCACTGCCTCGGTCACATCCTGGACCTTCAGACCGATGACGATCTGGATGTTGTTGGGGCCGCCGTGGACGATGCCGGAGTTCTTGTACTCGTTGATCTTGTCCTCGTCGACGAGGGACATGTCCTCGACGTCGACGCGCAGGCGGGTGAAGCAATTCATGACCTTCTTGATGTTCGCAGCACCGCCAAGGCCGTCGATGATCACCTGGACGCTCTCGGGGGAGACGCCGGAGGCCAAGGGGGCGGCGCCGTCGACCTCGTCGAGCTTCTCGTCCTCGTCCTCGCGACCGGGGGTGACCAGGTTGAGCTTGAGGATGAGGAAGCGGAAGACGAAGAACCACACGGCGATGGCCACCAGGCCGACCGGGATCACCATGAACCACTGGGACAGGCCGGCGGGCAGGGCGATGAGGCCGGGGACGGTCTCGATGAAGCCCGTGAGCAGGGCGCGGAAACCGGAGGCGAACAGGATGCACTGGAACAGGCCGTCAAGCGCGGCGTTCACCACGAACAGGATCGGCGAGGCCCACAGGTACATGAACTCGAAGGGCTCGGTGATGCCCGCGAGGATGGCCACGAGGGCGGCGGGCACGAGCATGGCGCGGACCTGGGCGCGATGCTGGGGCTTGGCCACGGAGATGAACGCGAGGACCGTGCCCACGGTGCCGAACCACTTGCCGAAGCCGAGCAGGCTGAAGCGGATGGAGGGGTCCATGGCGGTGATGGCGGACGCGTTGCCCAGCTCGGCCATGAAGATGTTGTAGGAACCCGCATACGCCTCGCCGGCGATCTGGGCGGTGCCGCCCACGGCGGAGTACATGAAGGGCATCCAGAGCAGGTGATGCATGCCGGTGGGGATCAGGAGCTTGTTGAGGAAGCCGTAGACGAACTGGCCGGCGTAGCCCGTGCCGTACATGAAGTCCTGCAGGCCGTTGATCCAGCCGTTCACGACGGGCCACACGTAGCACATGACGATGCCGAGGGCGCCGGCGATGAAGATGGCGATGAGGAAGACGAACTTGGTGCCGCCGTAGGTGCTGAAGACCTCGGGGAACTTGGTGTCGCAGAACTTATTGAACACCCAGCCGTTGAGGCAGCCGAGGATGATGCCGATGAAGACGCCCATGTCGACGACCTGGATGCCCAGGACGACGCCCTGGCCGGTGCCGTACAGGCCGCCCGCGGGATCGACGAGCATGCCGTTGTTGGTGAGCCAGGCGTTGTTGGCGTACAGGAAGACCAGGAAGGTCGAGGCGGCGATGACGGCGGCGTCGCCGGCGCGCTTGTTAGCGAGGGCGCAGGTGAGGCCGATGCAGAAGATCAGGCCGAGGTTGCCGACCACGCCGGAATTGACGCAGGTGTAGATGAGCTGGCCGAGCATGACCACAGGCTCGGGCATGCCCTCCATCTTGAGGATTACGCTCACGGCGAGCAAGATACCGGCTACCGCGAGGAACATGACGGGCTTGATGATCGCGCCTGAGAAGCGCTTCATCGCACCTTGGATGTCGAGGTTCATCCCATTCCCTCCCAAAACTCAATGGGGATTTGTCCGTAGGCGAAGAGGCGAAGCTTCGCTCGCTGCAGCTGTTTGCAGAATACGGGACATCGGGAATGAGCGGGCATGAACGCGCTTTTACGTGCACGCTTCCACGGAAATGGAAATCTCGTCCAAGGCGCCTACCGTTCGCCGGTGATTTTGCGCCGTTCAAGTTTTCGCAAAGTAGGCGCACCCGAGACGGCGGATGTGAGCCCGCCGGTGCGCAGGGCCTAATCCCCAGAGGCGAACTGGCTGTCGTGCAGCTCCGCGTAGAAACCGCCCGCGGCCATGAGCTCCCCATGCGTGCCCCGCTCCACGATGCGGCCGTCGCGCATGACCAAGATGAGGTCGGCGTTGCGGACGGTGCTCAGGCGGTGCGCCACCACCAGGCTCGTCCTGCCGCGCATGAGCTCGTCGAACGCGCGCTGCACCTGCAACTCGGTACGGGTGTCGATGTTGCTCGTGGCCTCGTCGAGCAGCAGGACCTCGGGGTCGGTGAGCATGACGCGCGCGATGCAGATCAGCTGGCGCTGCCCCTGCGAGAGGGAGCCCCCTCCCTCGGGCAGGACCGTGTCGTACCCGTCCGGCAGCGCGCGGATGAACGAGTCCGCATGGGCGCGGCGGGCAGCCTGCTCGACCTCGGCGCGCGAGGCGTCCGGGCGCCCGTAGGCGATGTTGTCGCGAACCGACCCCTCGAACAGCCAGCTCTCCTGCAGCACCATGCCGAACGTGCGGCGAAGCGCGGGGCGGGGCATCCGCTCGATGGGGACGCCGTCCACCAGTATGCGCCCGGCGTCCACGCTGTAGAACCGCAACAGCAGGCTGATGAGGGTGGTCTTGCCGCATCCCGTGGGGCCCACGAGCGCCACGCGCATGCCGGGGCGCGCGTGCAGGCAAATGTCATGCAGCACGGGCTCGCCCGGAGCATAGGAAAAGTCGACGTGCTCGAATCGGACGTCGCCATGTCCGGCGCCCGCCTCGGCGCCTGCACCCACCTCGGACCCGGGCACCTCCTCGCGCCCGACCTCCACGGCGCGAGCCATCTCGTCATCCGCATCCTCATCCGGCAGGTCGAGCAGGGCGAAGATTCGACGCGCGGAAGCAAGCGCGCCCTGGATCTGGGACATCACCCCCGATATCTCGTTGAAGGGCTAGGTGTACAGGTTGGCATAGGCTAAGAACATCTGGACCCCGCCTACGGTGAGACGCGCGGGAAAGCCCGTCACCACGCCGATGAAGCCGGCCACCGCCACCACGGCGTAGATGAGGTTGTTCACGAAGCGCGTGCCGGGGTTGGCCAGCGAGCTCAGGAACTGCGCCTTCTCGCCCGCCTCGTAGAGCTCCCCGTTGAGCCGCTCAAACCCCTCATGCGCGCGGTCGCCGTACGCGAAGGCGCTCACCAGGCGCTGGGACCCCACGTATTCCTCGACATATGCCGAGAGCCTGCCCTGTATGGCCATCTGCCGGGCGAAGCTGCTCGACGAGAATTTGGCCATCGCGCCCGCGGCGGCCACCGAGAGCGGCGTGGCCAAGATCACCACGATGGCCATGGGGACCGAGGCGGCGAGCATGAACCCGAGCGTGGCGACCACCGTCACAACGCCCCCGAACAGCTGGGTGAGGCCCTGGAGCAGGCCGTCGCCCACCTGGTCGACGTCGTTGACCACACGGGAGATGTAATCGCCGTGGGCATGGCGGTCGATGCTCGAGAGCGGCAGCCGCGTGAGCTTGGCCTGGACCTCGATGCGCAGGTCGCGCACCGTCCCGCACGAGAGGCGGTTGATGCAGGCGCCCTGCAGCCATTGCAGGGCGGAGGCAGCCAGGACCACGACGGCGAGCTTGGCGATGACGGGAATGAGCGCGGGCATCTCCACGCGCCCCGCGCCCACGAGCAAGTCGATCCCGGATCCTATGATGACGGGCACATAGAGCTGAAGCACGACCGCGGCGGCGGCGCTCATCATGATCGCGGCGAGGAGGCCCCGATGGGGTGCCATGCGGGCGAGCAGGCGCCGGGCGACGGCCGCCGTGCCGCGGTCGGGCGAACCTGCCGGGGACCGGCCTGGGCCGGGCGCGTCGTTGAGCCTGTCGTTGCCGGACACGGTAGCGGCGATGGTCGCCGCGCCCGCCGTGGATGCATATGGGTTAGCCATGGACAACAACCCCCTCGTCCGCCTGCTGGGAGTCGACGATCTCGCGGTATACCGGGCAATCGGCGAGCAGCTGCCCATGCGTTCCCACGCCGACGGCGCGGCCGCGGCGCATCACGCAGATCACGTCGGCGTCGCGCACCGATGCCACGCGCTGGCTCACCACAACCGTGCAACCGCCCAGGGCGGCTCCGGCATGGCAGGTGCGCAGGGCCGCCCTGAGCTCAGCGTCCGTCTTGAGGTCGAGCGCCGAGGACGCGTCATCCAACACGAGCACGCGCGGGTCGCCCACCAGGGCCCGGGCGATCGTGAGGCGCTGCCGTTGGCCGCCGGAGAAGTTTCCGCCGCCCGCCTCGACCTCTGCGTCGAGGCCCTGGGGGAGCCTGCGGACGAACTCGGCGGCTTGGGCGGTCTCGAGCGCGCGCCACAACTCGGCATCAGACGCGGAGGCGTCGCGCCACAACAGGTTGGAGCGGATCGTCCCGCTCACCAATTCCGCCTTCTGCGGCACATAGCCGATCATCGCGCGGAGCTCGCCCAAAGGCAGCGAGCGCACGTCTTCGCCGAGCACCTCTATCGAGCCCTCGGTCGCATCGTACAGGCGCACCAGCAGCTGGGCGAGCGTGGACTTGCCCGATCCGGTGCCGCCTATCACGCCCAACGTCCCGCCTGCGGGAACCTGCAGCGTCACGCCCTCCACGGCCTTGAGCGAGGCCCCGGGGTAGGCGAACCCCACATCCGCCAAGCGAATCGCTTGGGAGACCGGGGCGCTGCGGCGGCACTCGACCGCCACGGCGGGGTCGCGCACGCTCGGCTCGCAATCGAGCACCTCGAAGATGCGCTCCGCGCTCGCCTGCGCGCGCGTGAACACCACCACGAGGTTCGCCACGTACACGATGGCCAGAAGCGTCTGAGTCATGTAGTTCACGAACGCCATGACCTGGCCCTGCGTGAGGGCGCCCACGTTCACCTGAGCGCCCCCCACCCACAGGATCGCGCACACAGCGAGATTCATGATGAGGAAGGTGGCCGGGTTGAGCAGGCTCGTGAGACGGCCAACGGCAATGGCGACGTCCGCCTGGTCCGCCGCCGCGCGGCCGAACCTCTCCCGCTCGTGTCCCTCACGCACGAACGCGCGAACCGCGCGCGCACCGGACAGCCCCTCGCGCGTGATGAGCGCGATGCGGTCGAGCTTGAGCTGCATGCGCTTGAAATGCGGTATGCACCTGGCCATGACCAACCAGAACACCAGGCCGATCAGCGGGGTGGCGATGAGGAACACCACACCCAGCCGGGCGTCAATCAAAAGCGCGGCGACCATCGAGCCGACGGCGAGCAGGGGGAATCGCGTCATCTGGCGGATCGCCAGGGCTATGGCGAGCTGAACCTGGTTGACGTCGTTGGTGATTCGAGTGATGAGCGACGGCGTGCCGAAGCGGTCGATCTCCGCACCGGACAACTCGTTCACATGGGTGAACAGCGCATCGCGCAGGGCCGTGCCGATGCCCTGCGAGGCGCGTGAGGCCATCTTCTGGCAGATGAGGGTGGACGCGAATCCCGCCAGGGCCATCACGGCGAGCAGGGCCCCGTACCAGGCGAGCGCGCGCACATCGCGCGTGCCCACGCCCCGATCGATCATGAGGGCGACCACGAGGGGCGTGCACAGGTCGAACCCGACCTCGACGAGCTTGCTCAGCGGGCCCAGGACGAGCTCGCGGCGGAACGGGAGGCCGAATCGTTTGATCACGTCAATCATGCAGGTGGATCCTGAGGTTCAGGGCGCTTGGCTCCCGGGGGCATCGCCCCTTTTTGTTCCGCCGCTTGCGCTGCTGC